>Ga0209023_10001334_pt1 | contig 33359 bp, 20 predicted proteins | sample LakOneMetagenome_FD_187468 | JGI IMG/M metagenome (GOLD analysis project Ga0209023, IMG submission 187468) | Freshwater and sediment microbial communities from Lake Erie, Canada (SPAdes) (version 2) | ecosystem: Environmental > Aquatic > Freshwater > Lentic | place: Lake Erie, Canada...
GGGAAGTGAATCGGTTATTAAAAAAGTTAGGTTGCTGGAAATTTTGTACCGTCTCGTAACATTGCACACAACATTAGCATTTATGTAATAAGACGTACCTGCTTATTCAATAAGGGCATTGATTGTCAACAGGTAGGTATTATACATTTTGTATTGTTTGTTGCGTCAATGCAATTTATAAAAAAGTTTTATATGAAAAAGACTTTCTTAGTCAGCCGGGCTTCGCCTTTCCCGGACACAACTGGCACCGGGTGGAACAATAATTAATTTACATACTTTTCAGGAATCCACAGGGAATCTATACCAGCTTTTTCCCATGGCCTACCAATCTATTTTTTCAGTGCCCCACAAATCGTCGAACGGACTTACAATGTTTACAAGTTCCTGCTTGCTCACGTGCAGGTAGCGCTCGGTTGTTTTAATACTGAAATGCCCCAGGATGTCTTTAATATACCTGATATCTGTTCCTTTGTCGAGCAGGTGGGTGGCAAAACTATGGCGTAAACTGTGTATCCCCACTTCCTTTTTAATACCAGCCCTGTTCTTTGCATTGGTGAAGATCTGTTGCACGGTTCGTATGGGGTAGGCCTGGCCTGTAGTTTCCGACTCAAACAGGTAATACCGCGGCTTGGGTATACAGATCTTTATGTAATTGCGAAGAATATCCAGAAGGATCGGGCTCAAGTTTACATAGCGGTCTTTTTTACCCTTGGCCCGCTCAATGAATATCTGCATGCGGCGGCTGTCAATATCCGCAATTTTTAATTGTACGATCTCGCTCACACGTAAACCGGCACTGTAAGCTGTAAAGAGCATGGCTTTATGTTTTTTATTGGTGAGTGCATTAAAAAGCCTGCGTATCTCGGTCTCGTTAAGGAGCTTCGGCAAAATGAACCTTTTCTTCGGCCTCGGTATCTCCCAAAAGAATTGCTGCCTGCCCAACACCTGCTCGTAATAAAACTTCATGGCATTCATACGGCTGTGCAGGGTATTCTCGGTAAGCTTTAATCTTTCGTAACAATAAACGAGGTAACGCATCATGTGTTCGGGTGTGAGTGCATCGGCAGAAACCTTGTTAAGCGTTTGCAGCAATTGACACATTTCATTGAGGTAGGTTCTGATGGTGGAAGGACTGTATGCTTTCAGGATCAGTTTCTGCTGCATGGCCGGCAATACATGCGCATTTACCGGGTCTATTTTTCCGGGCTTGTTCAACAGGGGTAGTTTGGGTATTGCAGTAGTTTGAGGCGAATCATAAATACGGATCAGCTGCCGGCCGGTATTTTCTTTTTCGGAAACGGCTTTCTTTTTTTCAGCCAGGTAATCATACAAAGCTGACTGTTCTACCTGTACGATGTCTTTTAATGCAGCGATCAACCGGCTGTGCGTTTCTTTGTTTAACGGGGCATACCAGCATTTATTTGTCTGGCTCCATTTTATGCCGGGCTGTTTTTTAAGCAGCCTGCTTAATTGGGCATCGCCGTCAAAATAAATCCCGATCATTTCCTGCCGCCGGTGCTGCAATGGTTTTAGCGTTACTTTTTTCATGCCGGAATTTACAATAAAGAAAGAGCCGCATCCTGTACCTTTGCCCCACTTAAAACGGGCTTTTAACCATGGGTTTAAAATTTCTTCACTGGCTTGGCATTGCTGCCTGCATCGCATTGATCGTTTCCTGCTTTTTGCCCTGGGGGTATTACGGGGATATTAACCAGACCTTCACCGGCTTTTACAGTTACCAGAACCAATACGGCAGGCCGGGAAAATTTTTGTTGCCGATGGGAACCTTGATCCTTGTATTTATGCTGCTGCCCAAAGTGTGGGCAAAACGGGCCAACCTTTTTATTGCCGCACTCACGCTGGCTTATGCGGTTAAAAATTATATCCTCTTTGGTTCCTGCTATAATAATTATTGTCCGCAACGGATGATCGGCATGTACCTGATGCTGATCGCTGCATCGGTTATATTGCTGGCGGCGGTTTTTCCGAGTATGAAGTTTAAACAGGAAGAAACCAATTGAACCACATAGAATCATAGTAAACATAGTAATCCCGCCATTGGCGGGATATTTTTTTGTATCTCTTCTATGTGTCCTATGATTCTATGTGGTTCAATCCTAATTCTTTTTCACTTCCTTCGCCCACGCATCTTTTAGCGTAACCGTCCTGTTGAACACAGGCTTATCAGCCGTTGAATCTTTATCCAGGCAGAAATATCCTTTGCGGATGAATTGGTATGGAGTTCCCGGGGCAGCTTCTTTCAGCGATGGTTCTATCATGGCATTTGGTATCACCTGCAATGAGTTGGGATTGATGGTATCTTTAAAATCTCCTTCTTCACCCAACGGATTTTCGGATGTGAAGAGGCGATCGTATAAACGTACTTCAGCAGTAATTGCATGTGCAGCACTTACCCAATGGATGGTTCCTTTTACAGAGATGCTGCCATTATCCAAACCGCTTTTTGTTTCGGGTAAATAGGTACAATGTATTTCGGTGATATTTCCGGCGTCGTCTTTTACAAAGCTTTCGCATTTTACAATGTAAGCACTCTTCAAACGCACCATGGCACCGGGTGCCAGGCGAAACCATTTTTTTGCAGGCACTTCCATAAAATCTTCCCGCTCTATCCACAATTCTTTGCTGAAGGGAACCGAACGGGAACCCATGCTTTCTTCGGGTCCGTTCTCGCTGGTCATCTCTTCTGTTCTGCCGGCCTCGTAATTATCAATGATGAGTTTTACGGGGTCGAGCACCGCCATTACACGACCTGCTTTTTTATTCAGGTCTTCCCGCAAACAGAATTCGAGTAAACCCAGGTCGATGAAATTTTCCCGTTTGGCCACGCCGATCTTATCACAAAAAGTGCGGATGCTTTCAGCCGTATATCCTTTTCTTCTGAATGCACTTAATGTGGGCATGCGTGGATCATCCCAACCGCTAACATGGCCTTCGTTCACCAGTTGCAACAGTTTTCTTTTGCTCATTACCGTGTAGGTCATGTTGAGCCTGGCAAATTCGTATTGATGCGATGGGAATATGTCCAGCTTTTCAATGAACCAGTCATACAGTTCCCGGTGGGGAATGAATTCCAATGTGCAGATGGAATGCGTGATGTTCTCAATGCTGTCGCTTTGCCCGTGTGCAAAATCATACATGGGGTAGATGCACCACTTGTTTCCCGTGCGGTGATGATGTGTATGCTTGATGCGGTAAATGATGGGATCCCTCATGAGCATGTTGGTATGCGCCATATCGATCTTTGCACGCAGTACTTTTTCGCCGTCTTTATATTTCCCTTCTTTCATTTCAGTGAAGAGGGTAAGGTTTTCTTCGATCGTTCTGCTGCGGTATTGGTTATCTTTTCCGGGTTCCACAGGCGTGCCCTTCATGGCTGCAATTTCATCGGCAGTGGAATCATCTACATAAGCAAGGCCTTTTTTGATGAGGGTAACTGCGTAGGTATATAAAGTATCAAAGTAATCGGATGCATAAAATTCATTGGCCCAGTTAAAGCCCAGCCAGCGGATATCGTCTTTGATGCTGTCTACGTATTCGGTTTCTTCGGTAACAGGATTGGTATCGTCGAAGCGTAGGTTGGTTTTGCCGCCATAGTTCAGGCCTAAACCAAAGTTCAGGCAGATGGATTTGGCATGGCCGATATGTAAATACCCGTTTGGTTCGGGCGGAAAACGGGTGAGTATGCTTTTATATTTTCCGTTCTTCAGGTCATCTTCAATAATTTCCTCAATGAAGTTGAGGCTTTTTTCTTCGCTCATCTTAAGTTGATTTGAACGGCAAATTTACGGAAAGAAGGGTAATATGGAACCACGAAGACACCAAGGCACAAAGTATTCACTAAGGTATATTTGTGTTTCTTCGTGTTTTAGTGTCTTGGTGGTTCAAATCTGACTTATGTTTTTTTCATCTCTTCCAACATGGTAATGATCTTGTCTAATTTTTCCGTTTCAATTTTATTCAGTTGCAACTGCAGGGATTCTATTTCAAGTTTCGCCTTCACATTGGTATCATAATCTTCCTGCGCCTGCACCCGGTCCCGTTCACTCTGCCTGTTTTGTGCCATCATAATGATGGGGGCTGCATACGCAGCCTGGGTAGAAAAGATAAGGTTGAGAAGAATGAAAGGATAAACATCCCAGTGTTTTATGAAGCCGATCACATTCAGCGTCATCCATACTATCACAAAGGCGGTTTGCCAGATGATAAATGTCCAGGAACCCATCCCATTTGCCACTGAATCGGCTATCCGTTGTCCGTATGTTAGTGATTCCTTGTGTTTATCAAGCCATGTTTTTGCTGTCCTGGTCTTTGCTGCAATTGATTTTTCTGACATTGTGATTGATGTTTTATTATTCGGAATAAAAAAACCTTTTTATTATTCCTGTAAAAGTAAATAATAAAAAGGCTTACTGAATAAATGTTGAACCACATAGAACATAGAAAACATAGAGAAAAGGAAACTATGTTCCTATGTGGTTCAAATAAAGATCTACGCCCGTCCCATTCTTTTCAAATGCGATGCATGCGAAACAATGGCGTGGCGCATCTTCCTGTATTCAATGTATTTAATACCGTACTCTTCGCAGGTTTTTTTAATGATCTTGCTGATAGCAGGGTAGTGGATATGAGAGATCTTTGGAAAGAGGTGATGTTCTATCTGGAAATTCAATCCGCCTACCAGCCAGCAGATGAGTTTATTCTTTGTAGCAAAATTGGCTGTTGTTTCTACCTGGTGAATGGCCCATTCATTCTCGATTTTATTGATGTCTTGGGAAGGAACGGGGAAAGCCGTTTCTTCAACGGTATGTGCCAGTTGAAAAACGATGCTTAAAATAAATCCTGCCGACATGGCAATGATGAGGAAGCCGACCAGCCAGGGCAGAAAGCCTACCATGTAAATAGGAAGAACGATCATCATGAAGGCATATCCGACTTTGGCGATCCAGAAAGCAAAATGTTCGAAGATGCTCATTTTTTTAATGGGCACTGCACCAACTTTACGGCTGAAATATTTCCGGTAGTCGGATTCGAATACCCAAACAAGCAGCAGCAGTGTATAAAGGAACCACACATAGATATGCTGAAAACGGTGAATAAAATATTTCTTCTGCGTGGGACACATACGCAGCATGGGTTTTATTTCGATGTCGTCATCCACGCCGTCGATATTGGTGTAGGTATGATGAATGATATTGTGTTTGTTGTTCCACATGATGGCGCTTGCGCCCAATGCATTTACAGAAAATGCCGCAATGTAATTCCAGAATTTACTTTTGCTGAAACTGCCATGGCCGCCATCATGCATTACATTGAAACCTATTCCTGCGGTCAATCCGCCCATCATAAGGCATTCGAGTATTGCCACCCAGGTTGGCGGGGTAAAGAACAGCACGTGCACATACAAAGCCACATAAACAGACCAGAACAAAACAGCTTTGAAATAAAGGCTGAAGTTACCGGTCATTGATTTCCTGGTTTCGGCAAAGTAATCATTCACCCTTTTTTTTAATTCCTGGTGAAAAGTTGAGCCCTTGCTGTTTAAAAATTTGGGTGTTGTCGTAGTGATCATTGAATTTAATGTTTAAGTATTTTGTTTTATTAAGGCGTCAAAATTTCTGAGCCCGATCATTTTTTCTGAAATAAATCCTTCTGCATATTTCACCCCGATCATTTTACCAAACCACTTATGCCGGTAGATCACGCTGTCTAAAAAACCGGGCGTTGAAATATAGGTTTCGGGGCCTTCCGCATCCCCGGTATGAAACTGCGTTTTGTATGCTTTTATTGCTTCGATCTTCTGGTCAAATACATCCGAAATATCGATCACAAAATCAGGCTGCAGCATCCGGTCCTGAATATAACTGAAAACATACTTAGGCCGCCAGGCTGTTTGAGGTTTTCCATTCAGTTCGGTATTTACCTTCATCAACCCGGAAAGAAAAGCCGCATCGGCTACTAATTTTGAAGAACGGCCATGGTCGGGGTGACGATCTTCAACGGCATTGCAAAGAATTATTTCGGGTTGGTAAGCTCTCAGCGCTGTTATTATTTTCCGCTGGTGCGCTTCGTCATTCTGAAAAAATCCATCGGCCATGCCCAGGTTCTCTCTTATATCCACTCCCAGGATCTTTGCTGCATCAGCTGCTTCCTGTATCCGTGTTTGTGCCGTTCCCCTTGTTCCCAGTTCGCCTTCTGTAAGATCTATAATTCCTGTTTTCTTTCCATTCTTTTTTTCCAGCAGCAAAACACCGGCACAGCTCAATTCCACATCATCGGGGTGAACGCCAAAAGCAAGTAGGTCTAACTTCATCAGGTGAATGAAAAATTTCTGGATGCAATTTAGCTTATTATGGCCATTCTTTTTGTAGTATGAGATTGACAATTGGGTCAATTGTGGAGTTATTAACAGGGAAAAGCGATTCGTGAGAAATTAATGACAAAAAAGTTGAGTGAGAGGCCACGAATTGCACGGATGAACACGAATCTTGAAAATGACCATTTCTGGCTGAAATAAATGGAAGCATATGATCCAGGCCGCTTCAGCGTTCCGGCTCTAATAAAATCAGTGATTGCTTATTAAGGATCCAGGTCGCCTAAAGCGCCCCGGCTCATTTACATCTGCTTATAAGTACGGACAGGGACATAGCTATAACCATAGTCACGGCAAACCTGCTGCACAAAGCCTTCGATTACTTTGTCTTCGCCGGCTGCATCATAGGGTTGCTTCAGGTTGCTGCTGAAAAAGAAGGCAACGGTCTGGTAAAACCGGGCTGTCAGTCCGCCCTTATATTCTTTTATTATTTCGTAGCAGTTATTGCCGGTCTCCCGGTTTATCAGTTTCATCAACACTTTACCCTGGTAAATAGACAGGTTGGTGAGGGGATCGGAGAATTCTTTTTTAAGTTCTTTTTCCCTCGTCTTTATGTATCGCCTTCTTTCGCCATTATCGGTAACACCTTCCAGGTGACTGTTGATGTCATTGAGTACAGCGCCCGCTTTCACGGCATAAGGATAGCAAACATATACCGCATTGCGAAGCCGGTTGTATTGCGCCCGGGACGATAAGTATTGTCCGGGAGCATATTTGCCAACCACGATCACATAGCTGAGGGTCTTTGCTTCAATGGTATCGGTGCCATATACTACTGCATAAGAAGTAATGGTATCATTGATACCGGTTTGGTTCGCATAAATGATCTTGCCTTTGAATTGGGTGGTATCGTATGGATTGGGTTCCTGTTCTTGTGCAAATGCCGGTGTGCCCGTAGCTGAAAGGAAGATCAGGAGCAACAGGGTACAAATCTTTATATGTGAAACATGCTTTAGCACGGGTAGTGTAAATTTACAGATCAAACCACTATTTAATACCATGAGATGCTTAATGTAACCATAAAGTTTGCCGTTTATTGTACAATTTTCCTGTTTTTGGGCTGTAATGAGCCGAAAAAGGAAGTCCCGGAACTTGAAAACCTGCATTATGCCGATTCGGCTTCGGAGGCCAGGATAGATTCTGCCTATGCCGCCATCCGGGCCAACTGCGATACCCTGCTTAAATATAAGGCACCGGAAATGGCCGATTCGCTGCTGAAAGACAGCGCCTCATTGGTAAAATTCTTCGATACGGTACGTTACCTGGACACTGATAAAAAAGTAGAACGGGTGATCCGGCAACTGCAGGCCGACTGCGATTCTAATTTGCTAAAAGAAACATATAGAATAATCCGGCTGCGGCAAAAAGCAAAGCCAGTGCACCGTAAAAAGTTGAAAGCTTAGCCCGCTTAATTGCACTCATAACAATGCCGATGGCCATGATGATGAGCCCAAGCCATACGAGGTTTATGTGCGGAAAGATATATGCTTTGAGGGTTACGTACTCGATGATCTTATCCGATTCCTTGATGCCGATCTTGATCTTCCTGTCTTTTCCTTCTGTAACACCGGCGAATTTCACATACAGGTTCTGTGCATAAACGGTATCATCTACCTGGTTAAGGCCGTATTCATCTAAATGTATCAGGGGAGATGCTTTATAGTGCATGCCCTCTTTACTCGTAATGGTGATGGCGGCCATTAATGCCAGGTCGTTCGCTTTAAATTGATACTTTCCGTTAACGGGGTTTTGTACAACACTGTCCAGCACAAACATACCACGACTGTAAAAGCCGGTATCGCCTTTGGCCATTTCAATTATTTTAAATTGAGCTGTGTCTTCCGGCAGATTATCTTTATTGATCGTATAAGAAACGTAGGTGAACACATCTTTGCCCAGGTAAGATTTTGTATCGGGGTTGCTGCTCATGTTGTTTCCTTTCATGAGGTATACATCCGGGTTGAGGGTAAACTCTTCCACTACTTTTTGTGTGCTCTTATCTTTTCGCTGAAACAGCAGTTCGTAAAAGCGCCTGCCTGTTTCATTGCCGGTAGAATCTTTCAGGTACGTAACTTCATAAGGCCCCATGGTGGCCGGTACCTGCCGTATGAGGGTCAGGTTCTCCATCGGGTTATCCGTCTGTTTCGTCATCGGGTCTTTGCCCGATATCTGCAGGTTGATACCGTTGGCGGCGCTGCTGCTGATCACTTCTTTATTGCTTGCAGAAATTAAGATACCCACCAGCATCAATGCAAAACCAAGGTGGGCCACCGAACCACCGGCCGCTTTCAGTTTTCCATTCAGTCCGCTCCAGATGTACATGGCGTTGGCAATGAATGCATAGATGGATGAGAACAGGGCAACATAAACGGCGGCTAAAAATCCGGCACCCATTTTATAATACGTGATGGGATAGAACACAGCCAGCAATGCCGTGATGATTGCTGCGATCAACGTAGGGAGCACCAATTTTTTAAACACCTGCCCGGAGTCTGATTTTTTGTATTTGAAGTATTGGGTAACGGCGCTCAGCAAACCAATGATGATGGCAACCAGTATGATCACTTTGTTGTAAGAGCCCTCCACATTTTCCGGTTGGGCAATGTTGGTACCGAATATTTTATTGTAAACCGGTATGGATGTTTTTGCAATGATAAAAATGGCCGCCAAAAAAATAACCAGGGCGCCGATGAACATCCAGAACTCTCTTGAGTTGGTATTCTCTTCTTTATTTTCGGAAGGCATTTTTTTCAGGTTGGTAAAAAACAATACCAATGATGGAATGGTGAATGCCGCAACAAAGGTCAGGATCATGACGTTGATGGCCTGCCCTGCATCGGTAAAAGCATGCACCGATGTATCGCCTAAAATTCCGGTTCTTGTTAAGAAAGTAGAATAGAGAATGAATATGAAACTGAGAAAAGCAAAAAGATAACTTGCTTTCAACGAATGGCTGGTGGCTTTAAAAATTACCATGGTGTGCAAACCCGCAACCAGTATCATCCATGGAACAAGCGATGCATTCTCTACGGGGTCCCATGCCCAGTAGCCCCCAAAGGATAATGATTCGTAGGCCCATTTTCCCCCCATCATGATACCGACTCCCAACACGCAGGCCCCGAATAATGTCCAGGGCAGGGCAGGGGTTATCCAGTCGCCAAAGCGTTTGGTTTGTATGCCTGCATATGCAAATGCAAAAGGTATGATGGTGGATGCAAATCCTAAAAATAAAACCGGCGGATGGATCACCATCCAGTAATTTCGGAGCAGCACATTGAGGCCCACGCCGTCTTTGATAAAGCTTAAATAATTTGCCTGGCTGAATATGGGGCCTGCAATTTCATTTCTTGTTAAGGTAAAAGGGCTGCTTCCTAACCGTACATCACCTACAAAAAAACCCAACAACATCATCAGTAAAAAGAATTGGGCGAAACTTATCACCGTCATCACCGGCGCTTCCCATTCCTTAGAACGGATCATGATGAAAACGCCAAGCACACTGTGCCAGATGGCCCACAAAAGGAAACTTCCCTCCTGTCCTTCCCAGATACAGGCTAATAAATATTTTGATTCGAGTTCTTTGGATGCATGCTTGTACGCATACAGGTATTCGAAATAATGATGAGCGCAGATGTAAAAGATGATGCTGAATATAATCGCCACAGAAACCAGTTGGGTTAAAAAACTGATCCGTGCAAAACGCAGCCAGGAACTTTTTTCGGTGAGGTCTGTTTTACGGGAAGCAGTGAAATAGGCAATGGTTGAAATGATGGAGGCAATAAAGGCAAGCAGTACAAAAAAATGGCCTATCTGTCCGGGTAGTAAGTGTTCGCCTTCAAATTGCATCAGCGTGATTATTTATTGTAGGTTGAGTCCTGTTGGTTCGTAATGGTTTTCTCCAGTTGCTTCTTATCGTCTTTATACTTACTTGGGCATTTCAGTAAAATGTCGTTGCATTCAAAATGGTCGGCCTGCATTTTCCCCTTCATCACGATGCGTTCGCTTTTTTCCAGGTCGGTTGGTTTGCTGTTGTGGAAAACCACTTTTGTACTTCCGCCCAGGCTGTCGATGGCATAAAAAGAAAGATAATTAGGATTGTTCAATGCATCGTATTCAATAGGTTTGGTCTTATCAACCTTTGCAATGAGGTGAACATACTTGCCCTGCTTTTCTTTGGCAGAATTGATGGTATCGTAAGTGGAGAAATCTCCGGCTGAAAAAACGATCAGGGTAACGATCAGTGCTGCAATGGCAACAAGGATGATGATATGTGTTCTTTTCATAGTTTGAAGTTGCCTGCAAAGGTAAATCAATTGGGCATTTATCTTTTCAATTTGTTTTATTATTTAAATGGGGTGTATTTTACAGTACAATCATACTAATTGTTTTTAAAAAGGTTATATAAAGAGTGGAAGTTCCTGTTTTGGACACTACTGCTGTTGCTGGCTGCCCAACTGTTTTTTATGATCAAAGGCATTGAAAATGTTCCCTTCTTTTTATACTACATGTACAGCCAGCAGCACCCGCCCAAAGATTCTTCTGTTGCTTATCTCATCAAAACAAACAAGGGGTATTTCGATCACAAAAAATTAAGTAACCGGGAGCAGGAGATACTGATGAACGCGGTCATTTACTATGCCAACCTGGAAAAAGACGGCGATGGAACGGCTGAAGCTGTAGAAAGCAGGTTTGGAGCTGTTGCTGCTGTAAAGCCTTACCTGCAAAAGCAATTGTGTAACGACAGCAATTCCCTGGCAAAATTTCCCGGATGGTGGGGCAACTATTTCAGATCGGTGTCAAAAGAAAAATACGATTCGGTTTCTCTTGTAAAAACGTATGTGTATTCCATACCGCCCTATAATAAGTCGGAAAACGATTCATTGATCTTTACCATAAAACTAAAGTAACTGCAAAACACATCCACCTATTATCCAAGGGAGTTCATGGCCAGGGCCGTGTTTGGCTGGTTGTTCATCGTGCTGGCCTATTTTTTTTTCAATAACAGCCTGCTTTCGCAACTGCAGCAACCCGTGTTGATCTACCCAGGCAGTGATAATACTTTCTGGCTGTTGCATATGCTTAATATTCCGCAGTTCTTACTTCAGCATTACTGGGCGGGACTGGGTTTTGATGTTTTACTGACCTGCTCCTGCATCATCTGCGTGGTGCTTCCGCAGCAGCGCCTGTTCACCTGGATTAGCGTTGGAGGTGCCTGGATACTATATATTGCCTATTGCTCCGCTGCCGGAAAACATTATGCCCAGATCGGTTACCTGCTGGCACCCATTCCATTCCTGGCATTAACCAACCAGAAATTTGACCTGCTCTGGAATTTATTCCGCTATTGGGTTTGTTTCTTATATGTATCGGCCGGCCTGTATAAGATTTATTATGGCGGATTCGGGTACGGCTATAACATGAGCCATATCCTGATGCAGGACAATGCGGAGTGGTTTGTTTTTAACCGCTCGGGCCTGCATTTCCAGGCGGTAGATTACCTGGTACAACACCCGGGACTTTCTCAATGGTTTTACCGGGCAACCACCATTATAGACCTGGCGATGCTGATCGGGTTCTTCACCAAACGGTACGATAAATGGCTGCTGGCCGGCCTTTTTGCCTTTCATGCAGGAAATTTATTTCTGCTGCACATCCCCTTTGTGGAGCAGTCGCTTATCTTTGCACCGTTTTTACCCTGGCAGCAATGGGCAAAGCGACTTCAAATAAATAATAGTGATGACTGATCTTTCGAAATTTGATCCCAACTCGGTTGGCAATCCCAACAACAACATTTTTGGTTTACCTTTTTCTGAAGAGGATGCAAGACTGGTGATCGTTCCTGTACCCTGGGAAGTAACGGTGAGTTATAATGGCGGAACGGCGAGAGCCCCGGAACATATTTTTAAATCAAGCCTGCAGGTTGACCTGTACGATCCGGAAGTAAAAGACGGATGGAAGCAGGGTTTTTACATGCGGCCCTGCGATAAAAAAGTATTAATGAAAAGCGACTATCTGCGTAAAGAAGCAGAGTTGTATATTAATTATATCGCCCAGGGTGAAATTGTTGCCGATAATAAATTCATGTGCAAGTCGCAGAAAGAAATAAATGAAGGAAGTCTTTTTTTAAATAACTGGGTGTTTGAACAAACCAAAGAATTGCTTGACCAGGGAAAACTGGTTGGGCTGCTTGGTGGTGATCACAGTACGCCCCTGGGTTTCTTTAAGGCCATTGCAGAAAAGTACGGCGACTTTGGAATATTGCAGATAGATGCACACTGCGACCTGCGGAAAGGGTATGAAGGCTTCAGGTATTCACATGCTTCCATCATGTATAATGCACTGGAAGAAATTCCGCAGTTGAAAAAACTGGTACAGGTTGGCATACGTGATTACTGCGATGAAGAAGTGGATTACATTGCTGCAAACAGCAGCCGGGTAATTACTTATTTCGACAAGGATATCAAAGAACGCCAGTATGAGGGACAAAACTGGCAACAGGTTGCGAATGAGATAATAGACCAGCTGCCCCAAAAAGTCTTTATCAGTTTTGATATTGACGGGCTCGATCCAAAACTGTGTCCGCATACCGGAACACCCGTACAGGGCGGTTTTGAAACAGAACAGATTTTTTATCTTTTCAAAAAACTGGTACAAAGCGGCCGCAAACTTGTGGGCTTCGATCTGAATGAAGTAGGTGTTAGCCAGGACGAGTGGGATGAGAACGTGGGCGCCCGGTGTTTATTCAGGCTGTGCAATTTGATGATCGCCTCAAACCCTGCCTGATGATGCAGTACAGCTTTATCCTGAAGGACAATAATCAAAAAGCGTATCGTGGGTTTACCTGGTTTTTATTTTTCCTTCATTTGGTTGCTGCCGGAGTATTAGCCTTTAATATGGTGGAAAGAAATACAAAATTGAGCCTTTATATCCTGGCAACTGTTTATGTGCTTGCTGCTTTCATTTTTTATTTTTTCAGGGAACGGAAAAAAACGCTGGAAACGTTCAGTATGGTCATGGCCGTTTTGTATGCAGGCTTCTGGCTGAAGTATGCAGGTGTGATTGCTCTGCTGATATTTACTGCTGTTTATTTTTTTGTACGGGTTGTGCAGCAAAAAAAAACAACCGCCGGTTTTTCATCATCCGGGGTTCATATAAAACGGGTTTTTAAAACGATTACAATTCCCTGGCAGGAACTGGATAATGTGATCCTGAAAGATGGTTTGCTCACCATTGATCTCAGGTCTAACAAAATAATACAGTCCGAACTTTTGGATGAGAACGGGCCCGTTGATGAGAAAGCATTCAACCTGTTTTGCCATCAGCAACTAAAAAACAAGGATTAACTTGCAATAACTAAAGATACATGCTCACACAAAGTCCATATATATTATACTCCGACGGCAAAGGGAATATTTTTGAAGATACTTCGCTGTATGCAACCGGCCGCAGTGGCTGGGATGCATTGCCCGTGCCGGCTGATGACTGGATCGAATTACCAACCGGGGGAAATTTATATGAATTGCCCGGCCGCAAAGGAATTGGTATTGATGTAAAAACAGGCGAGATGCGGCTTTGCGAAAAGGGCTGGGCTGTGGCGGCATTCATTCCGCCTGCACATACGGGTTTATACATGGCTGCATACGAAACAGAAAAAGAGGCACCCACGCTTCCGCTGTTTTGCTATACGGCTGCGGGCTGGCAGGAAGAAAAAATTTATGTTCCTGCAGTACGTATCGAGCAGGACATACGGCAGGAAGCAGAAGGATATAATGAAGCGTTGATCGAGAGGGGCGTGCAGAATTTATTGAATGCTTATCCCCACAACCGTTTGGTAAAACATTTAATGGAAAACTGCTGCATGACATATACTTGTCCGGCTGCAAGAAATTTAGCCATCGGAAGGTGGGAGTGTCCTGTGCCTGTTTCCCCGGCATGCAATGCAAACTGTATCGGCTGCATTTCTTTTCAGCCAGAAGATGAAACGATATTCAGTACACAAGACAGGTTAACGTTTAAGCCAACGGTTGAAGAGATCGTTGAATTTACGGTGCCGCATCTGGAAACGGCTCCCTTTCCCATTATCAGTTTCGGGCAGGGATGCGAAGGAGAACCCATCTTAATGTGGGAGACAATACGTGATACCATCACTGAAATAAGAAAGCATACAAAAAAAGGAAGCATCAACATAAATACGAATGGTAGCAAACCTGATGCAGTGAAAGTTTTGTGCGAAGCAGGACTGAACAGCATCCGGGTGAGTACAAATTCTGCAAGAGAAAGTATTTACACGCCTTACTACCGTCCCAATAATTATGTGTTTAACGACCTGATAGAAAGTTTAAAAGTGGTGCGTAGTTATGGTGGCTGGACAAGCATCAACTATTTTGTTTTTCCCGGTATGACGGACAGCATAGAAGAATACGAAGCTTTAAGAAAGCTGATCCGGGAAACAGACCTGTGCATGATACAATGGCGCAATTTTAATATTGATCCGGATTGGTACCTGGGAAAGATCGGTGTTACAGAAACAGGGGAGTGCATGGGCATTAAACAAATGATGGAACTTATCCGGGAAGAATTTCCTGATCTTAGATTCGGCTACTTCAATCCTTCATTGGAAAGGATCAAAGGAAATTTTGAAGTTGATTTTGCGCACTGAGTTTAATATTCCCCAAGTCTTATAAGATAAAATCTCAACGGCAGAAAATGTGTGAAATAGCGGAATAAACTGTAGAAAACTACTTTAAAGGCAATTTATTTTTTCTATCCTTTGTTTAGTAATTGATTTTTTGATCTAAACTAAACAATCATGAAAACGAAAAACAAACTGCTGATTATTTTATCGTTGATCATTTTAAATGCAGGTTGTAAGAAGCAGGAACTGCAGGACCAGAATACAACCCAACGAAATTCGCTATCTCAAAATGTTAAGGCCTGGCTTGAGACACAGGCAGTTAGTTCGGGTAGCCAGAAATTCTTACTGGACGGCAAACTGATTGATATCCCTCAAAAAATACACTGGGCAACTACGTTATCTACTGTAGATAACCGGATATGCATTACTTCCGTAAATTTTAATTCAGGGGATGGAACAAATCAGGCCATCAGTAAATACCTGCTGACGAAGCAGGATGAAAGTGGTAATGTGAAGGAGGGAAGTTATTATATTGTATTTTGGGGTAAGAAACCAGGAGAATTTCCCCAATCTCCTGATCAGTTGGGAAACTTACTGGAGGGAAAGATGATTCCCGAAGACTTCAAAGGATCTGTCATCCGCTACGATCTTAACCATAATGTTGTATCTTCAAAACACTATGAATCCGGGAAGTCAAATGGTAAGACGGATATACTGATTCTTCGTAAAAGTAAGAATCAAATGGCCATAGGAAATACAGCGCCGCCACCCGAGGGGTGCAGTTATATAAGCATTGATTGGTTTTGGCAAGTATATGAAAATGGAGTTTTGGTGTATGAAGTATATATATACTCATCGGAAATACTTTATTGTCCAAATGGTGGTGGTGGTGGTGCTTCTGGAAGTGGAAATCCTATTGAACAGTGTAATCAGCAGTTTAATGCACTTGTAAATAGTGCATCTGTCTCAAATATTTCAGAAGGTAAGATATTACTATATGAAACAAATGAAGAAAGAGCTCATACATACAAATGGAAATGCCTTACTTCGCCAGGAGGTTGGTATGTTAGAAGTTATGATGTTGGTACTCAGGAAAGGGGAGCTTCAACAAATTGGGAGTGGCATTGGAAATCAATTGTGCATAGCGATATTGCTCTGATTGGGATGCCTATAGGTGGGACCGTTGAAAATAATGGCCCGGGTACTGGAACAGTGACTTACATGGGGAATATTAATGCACATTACTCACTAAATTTTGCAATGAAATATACTCCTGGTTGTGCATCATTAGGAATAACATTGCCTTCATACACTGTTGAATATACGGCATCAACTATTTTTTCAGTATTTCCGTATGTAGGCGGACCACAGTAACCTAAAAGTATAATCCTTATGGATATAAAGCCGATTTTTATACAATTATTAGCGGCAGTCAGCATACTAATTGCTGGCTGCCATTCGCATTTTGCAAATAAAAGTGTCGCGGTAAATAGGATCTGTAAATTTCAGTTGGAATATACCATACCTGATATAATGGATGATGGAAGGCCGTTTGTTTTAAAGCAAAAGGCAGAAGCAATTGAAGATGACAAGTACAGCTTATATCGATTGCCCTACGTTTATACCCTTCGAAAAGATGATGTATTGCTGAAGGATGAAACAAGATATAGGGTTTTGGTATATAGAAAAGGAGAAGATTTCGGTGATTTTTACCGGGATGATTCAACAGGAAATGTAAGTGAAAGGGTTAATGTTGATTCTTTACTTAAACAAACAGTATTTAACAGGGTTGATATTTATAATCCTGATTTTTTTAGGTTATCCCAGATCAACACAAATGCAGAAGAGATAACCCAGGTGTTTACTTATGCAAAAAAAGTAAGTAATTCAGATTGTGATAGTGTTCTGCTGTATTATAACAGGCAGAATGTAGGGATCAGTTATTCTTTATCGAAGACACTGGATACAAACAACCAATACAAATTGTATAAAGTAGATGTCATTTGCCCTGGTTATTACTCCGAGAAATACAGACTTACTGTACCAGGGCGGATTATCAGCCTCGAACTCAAAAAGAATAATGATATAAAACCTGCTGATGAGATATACTTTTTAGGATACATTCGAAGATTGAACAGTGGAAATAAGTAAATACTGTATTGGAATTCATAAGGATTCTAATACCTCAAAAACAACTTCAAATAAATAGTATAATCATTGGCAGTCTGCCAGTCAAATGCGCCTTTTGATTTAAAAATGTATTCGCCTCTTTCACTTCCGGCAAAAGAAAAATAACAGGCTTCATTTGTTTTACTGCGGCAGTTGAGTACTTCCAGGCTTACAAAGATCTGGTTCCCTTTAAAGGTGATGTCGTGTTCACTGATATCAAATTCCGGCGTTTTATCATCAATGGTGAGTTTATGAATGCTGGTTGTTATGGAATCTTTCAGTATCTCTTCACCCGGGTTGCCATCAACTACATTGCGTATGTGCAGGCGTATGAGGCAGGTGTCGCACATGTTGCTCACTTTAAATCTTACTTTATCAATTTTAAATTCTTTGTAAGGCAACCGGAACATGCGGCCGATCTCACCGCCGGTTCTTTCGGTATTCCAGCTCCGGAAATAACCAACCGATTCGGAAGTGGAACCCTGTACATCATGGGTGCTGAAGGTTTTTACCGTTACGTTCTCCAGGCTCCCGGTCTTTTCTGATAATACGAATTCCTTTTTGTTGAGCGCCACTGCTACGGGCACTTTCAGGGTTTCATAACCAACCATGGATACCTGGAGTGTGTCGTCTTTTTTTTGTCTTGAAACACGCAGCAAAAAAGAACCGGATGGGTCGGTGAGGGCCCCGTTCTTTTGTTTAAGCAGTTCAACACTTGCATAGGCTGCAGGGCTGTTGTCTTTTCCATAAACAACTCTTCCTTTAATATAAGATTGTGAAAAAGCAACAGCAGGATAAAATAATGTTGCAATAACGGAGACTGAGAAAAAGAAAAAAATACTTCTGCGGTTACATTCCATACAGTACAATGGGTTAAGCTTCTTTTTATTTAAGGAATGCAATGCTAAATCAAAAAAAATATTTTCAGCGGTTACCTGTTTGAATTATGATGAATGGTAGGTGTTTTTAAACGTATATTAAAATGATATTAAAAAATACTGTTTTAATAACCGGCCGTTTTTGGATAATCAAGCACTAACCGGCAAAAAGTTTTTACCCCAACAAATAACCTGCTGTCGTCGATCATAAAATCGGGCGTATGATGCGGCGGTGCAAGTTTTGGATCATTGCCAACGGGCATGCCTCCGAAGTAAAAAAAGAATGCCGGCGCTTTTGTACCATAGTAACTGAAATCCTCGGCGCCGGTTACCCAATCCATTGGCCGTACATTATTCTTACCTGCAGCCGCCTGTAATGAAGGGATCATTTTTTCAACAAGGGCCGGATCATTATAAGTGACCAGTGTCTTTTCATTAAAATTCACTTCGGCCGTTGCATTGGACGCTTCAGCAATTTTTGCAGCGGTCAGTTTCATTCTCTCCTGTACGTCCTGCAGCATTTTACTATCTAAGGTACGGAGGGTTCCTTCCAGCATGGCTTCTTCGGGTATGATATTGAATCGTACGCCGCTGTTGAATTTTGCCACAGTAATTACAACAGGTGCTTTGGTAAGGTCCATCTGGCGGCTCACAATGTTCTGAAATCCTTCAATGATCTGGGCCGATATGGCGATGGGGTCAATGCCCAGCCAGGGTTGAGAGCCATGCGTAGACCTGCCCTTTACTTTCACGGTGAACTGGTGTGCAGAGGCCATAAAAGAACCGGATTTGAATTGAATATCTCCGGCGGGTATCCACGATTCAATGTGCATTCCAAAGATCACATCCACTTTGGGGTTATCCATCACGCCTTCCTTTACCATTAATAAAGCCCCGCCTTCTTCTCCTTCCGGCGGCCCTTCTTCGGCGGGCTGGAAAATAAATTTTATGGTGCCTTTGATGTCTTTTTTCATAGCCGATAAAACCTTTGCAGCGCCTATCAGCATGGCCACGTGCGCATCATGTCCGCAGGCATGCATAACAGGTACTTTCTTACCGCTGTAATCAGTACTGTCTTTTGATGCAAACGGAATATTCACTCTTTCTTTTACCGGCAACGCATCTATGTCGGCCCTTAATGCAATGCAGGGTCCTGGTTTATCGCCTTTTAATATTGCCACCACGCCTGTTTTGGCAACGCCGCTTTTGATCTCAAGTCCAAGTCCTTTCAACTGTTCAATGATATAAGCAGCTGTTTTATATTCCCTGTTTCCCAGTTCGGGATTCTGGTGAATATGCCTGCGCCATTCGGTTAATTGAGGCTGCAGTTCTTCTGCTTTTTTTGCCGCAGCAGGATATGCGTCCTGCGCATTTACATAAGGGCAGAACAAGGTTGCAATGATCACAGGTTTAAGACAAGTAATTTTTATCATACGATACCTAAATTATTGAGTAGTAAATATCGGTGAATAAAATTCTTAAAAAAAATTTGCCCCTTTCGTTATTATATTCTCAATTATCAGTATAATTGTGCATCCATTTTTTAATTTTATCAAAAAACAAAATGCTTATGGCAGGTACCTTTACATCTTTCTCTACATTTCATGTCGACGCTGTAAAAAAAATCTGAACAACTTATTGTTCAAATCCCCTGATTCAAATATGCACTGATTCTTATTCTTCAGGGATAACCTTCTTACTTTAATTTAAAGAAAACTATCAGATTATGAAAAAAATTCTGCTCTTTTTACTTCCGCTGTTGTTCAGTGTGTTCATGGTGAACGCACAGTTCGGCAATCCGGAAAATGATGCAGCCATGCAGTTGGTTGGAGCAAACAAAGCCTCGCTTGGTTTGTCTGCCGAAGACCTTAACAATGTTGTGGTATCAAACACCATGTTTGATAATGCCACCGGTATTAGAATGGTATACCTGAACCAGACACACCAGGGGATTCCCGTTCTTAATCAAATGCTTGTTCTTGCGTTTAAGAATGGTAAGCTGGTTTCCAATGCAGGTAAGTTTAACCACAGCATGGAAAAATTCACTACTGCAAAAACAGGGTTGCCTTCTGTAACTGCCGAAGCAGCTGTGCAGTCTGCATTATCAGATCGTGGCATGAGGCCCAACCAGATGGCTGTTGCCCTGCACACAAAAGATAACGGACGCACTGTTGAATTCAGTGATATGGGAATATCCCGTGAGAATATCACGGCCCGGTTAATGTGGGTTCCTGTAGAAACAATGGTTAATAATGTACTTACATTAACCAAGATAGAACTGGCATGGCAGGTTAAGCTTGTACCAAAAACAGCTTCTGATTACTGGATGGTTAATGTGAATGCATCCGACAACCGCATATTGGGTATGGATAACTATACCGATTATGATAATTGGGGAAATCCAATGGTTGCAAACGAAGGACTGAACTATCCCCGTTTTTTATACGGGATGAGTAAAGATGAAAAAACTCTTTTTGATTTTAAGAAAGCTACTGAAGATCCTAGAACAGTAACTACCGCTACATACAGGGTTATTCCTTTTCCTGCAGAAGCACCAAGTTTTCCTAATGGCGCTCATGCATTACGGACTGACCCATGGTTGGCTGCACCAGGTAATGCCACCACGTTGAAATGGAATACCGGTGCCGGCGGAGCAGACTATAATTATACACGTGGTAATAATGTGTGGGCATACCAGGACCAGGGAAACACCAATACCGGAAGTATTGGCACATCGGCCAGTTCAACCACCGCGTTACCTAATCTTACTTTTGATTTTACACCTAATTATGCAGTTACGCCAACCCAGACTGCACCAGCGCCTAACCAACAATTCAACATTACCAACCTGTTTTACTGGAATAACATCATTCATGATGTTATGTATGTATATGGTTTCAATGAAGTGAATGGTAACTTCCAGGATGATAACCTGGGACGTGGTGGTTTAGGAAATGATCACGTGAATGGTGAAGCACAGGATGGCAGCGGAACCAATAATGCAAACTTCAGCACACCAGCTGATGGATCAAGTGGAAGGATGCAGATGTATTTATGGACCTTATCAACTCCGCAAAGAGATGGTGATGTGGATAACGGGATCATTGTTCATGAACACGGACATGGTATCAGCAACCGTTTAACCGGTGGCCCTGCTAACTCTGGTTGCCTGGGTAATGCGGAGCAAATGGGTGAAGGATGGAGCGATTATTATGGTTTGATGTTTACCCAGGACTGGGCTACAGCAACACTTAATACCGGCTTCAACTCACCAAGAGGTATTGGTACGTATGCGCTGAACCAGCCTCCAACAGGACTTGGTATCCGCTCGCAGAAATATTGTACTGATTTTACCATCAACAATAAAGTGTATGCAGCATCTATTCCTGCTGCGCCGCATGACAGGGGTGAGATCTGGTGTGCTACCCTTTGGGATATGACCTGGAATATCATTAACCAGGTTGGTACCATCAACTCTAACTTATATGACCTTGCCGGCGGTGGTGGTAATAACATCGCCCTGAAACTGGTAACAGAAGGTTTGCGGTTGCAACAGTGCAGCCCTGGTTTCATCAGCGGCAGAAATGCAATATTGGCTGCTGACCAAACTTTGTATGGTGGTGCATATAGTTGTGCTATTTGGGAAGCTTTCCGGAGAAGAGGTATGGGTGCGTATGCATCTGAAGGTTCTACCAGCAGTGTAACAGATCAGACACCTGATTTCTCTCCGCCGGTTTCAATGAATGCAATTGTTAGTGCAGCAACAATTCCGGAAACCCAGAACCTGGTTTATACCAATTCTGTTTTCACATGTTCTGCAATAACCAACCATACTTTAAGAGATACAATTCCTACAAACGTTACTTATGTTAGTGGTGGTACCTATGATGCCGTTAACAGGGTGGTTAGCTTTGCCGTTAACCAGGGTGCAGGTACTACCAACTATCCGTTCACTGTTAACGTAAATGCAGGCAGCTACTTCCCGCCATCTACATTAATAAATGAACCGGTGGCAGGTGCAGGTATCCCGGCTACGTGGACAACAACTGCTCCTTTGGGAACAGTATGGACCGTTGCCAATACACAAAGCAACAGTGCTCCAAATGCATTCTATGTTAATAACCTGGGTGCCGATGGTGACCAGCGTTTGGAAACAACTTCTTCAATTGCCCTGCCTTTGAACTCTTATCCAAAACTGAGTTTCTGGCACAGGTATAATACCGAAGACGGATGGGATGGTGGTGTAGTGGAAATTAGTACCAATGGTGGTACTACATGGACTGATCTTGGGCCTAACATGATATTGAACGGATACAATGGTGCGTTAGGAGTTTCTCCTGCCAACCCGATTGGTGGAAGGGCTGCTTTTACAGGCCTTACTCCGGGATCAGCATTTGTGAATACAGTTATCAGCCTGGCTTCTTATGCCGGCCAGTCTGTTAAGATACGTTTCCGTTTTGGTTCGGATAATAATACGTCTGCGCCTACTGCTCCGGCAGGATGGTGGGTTGATGATATTGTACTGAATGTGGTAGCTGCAGTGAATATGCGCACAAGCCTGTTCAATGCATCCAACGTACGGGTTTCATCTAAAGACATGGTTACCGAGATCACGCAATTGGTAGCTTGCCAGGCTGTGATCAGTCAACAGCCGATCAATGCTTCTGCTTGCGCAGGATCATCAGCCAGCTTCACTTGTGTGGGTACTGCTACAGGAGGTGTTACATACCAGTGGCAGCTAAGCACAGCAGGTGCCGGCGGGCCATGGAATAACCTTACCAATGCTGCTCCTTATTCGGGTGTTACTACATCTACGCTTACAGTGAATCCAACTGTTGTTGGTATGAACAACTACCAATACCGTTGTGTTGTTACTGGTACATGTCCTCCGGATGCAATAAGCACTCCGGCTGTATTAACAGTAGCAGCCGGATCAGTTGGTGGAACAGTTACACCGGCTAACTCAAGTGTTTGCGGCGTAACGAACAGCGGTACCCTGACCTTATCTGGTCATACAGGTTCAGTTATCCGTTGGGAATCTGCAACAAATATTGCAGGTCCGTACACAGCAATCGTGAATACATCAACAACACTTACTTATACCAACCTTACTCAAACTACATACTTCCGTGCAGTAGTTCAGTTCGCAACTTGTGCGTCTGCTACTTCATCTATTGCAACGGTAACATTCAATGCTGCCAATCCTTTGGTAATAATAGCGGTGCCAGGCACCACACTTTGCCAGGGCGATCCTGCTGCATTGACCGTATTTGAGAGTTCAGGTTTTGCTCCTGTAGCACTTACCCAGTCAGCTTCAACTGCCATCACACAGTTCAACTCGGTATCATGTAACGCCGGTGGATTACATACGGATAACAGCTACTGGAGGTCATATAACCTTGCTACAATGGGTCTTCCCGGCCCGGTAACCATCAACACCGTTACATTCGGTATTGAGCAGGCTGCCGGTGGTACACAACCCGTGACTGTAAACCTGTACACCAGTGCAGGTGCATTCCCGGGTGGTGCTCGTACTTTGGTGGGAACACAAACATTTAACGTACCTAACCAGGCGCTCACTTTGTTTACAGGAGCATTTGCCACACCGGTAACTGTACCTAACACAGCGATACTGGTTGTTGAACTGTTCACACCAAGCGGACAGGCAACCGGACGTTCATTCTTTATTGGTAGTAATGCCAACGGACAAACCGGCCCGAGCTATATCTCGGCTGCGGCTTGCGGCGTTGCTGCTCCAACAGATCTTGCTGCTATTGGTTTCCCCAATATGCACATCATATTGAATCTTGCAGGTACAACCCTGGGTTCTTTAACACAGGTTACTACAGGAACATTCCTGTGGAGCCCTGCTGCCGGTTTAAGTTCAACAACTACCAACCCGGTTGCAGCTTCTCCTGCCGTTACCACTACTTACACAGTTCTTCATAATAATGGTGCTGGTTGTGTAAGACAAGGTAACATTACAATCAACGTTAACGTACGTCCGGCAGTTACCACGCAGCCAACGAATGTTACTGCCTGCGCTACATCAACTGCTACATTTACAGTAGCCGGAGTAGGAACAGGGTTAGCATACCAGTGGCAATTGAGTACAACCGGTGCAGGTGGCCCATGGGTTAACCTTGCCAATGGTGCTCCTTATTCTGGTGTGACCACAGCTACACTTACCGTTAACCCGGTTACTGTTGCAATGAGTGGTTACAGGTACCGTTGCGTACTTACAGGTATATGTCCTCCACTTAGTACCGGTACAGCTAACATTTCTAACGGTGCTATCTTAACAGTGAATGCATTACCGAACGTTACCGTAACACCAACATCAGGTTGTGGTGGCGTGGCCGGAACCAATGGTTTATTATTAACTGCCAGCGGTGCTACTTCATATATATGGTCTCCAGTAGGAGGTTTATATACCGACCCTAATGCGATCACTCCATATGCTGGTGGTAATACGCCAACAGTTTACGCAGCACCAACTACCTACACTGCATATACTGTAACCGGTACTGCGTCAGGTACAGGTTGCAGCAATACAGCGGTTGCATTGGTGAACTATACACCACCGGCACCAAACGTTACACCGTCGTCAGTTACGATGTGTTTGGGAGATCCGGCAGTACGACTGACCAGTTCAACATCAAGCAATACATCAGTTCAATTCTGTTCAGGTCCTATCAACGTTCCTGTTCCTGATGCTTCATTAACAGGAGCAACCAGTGTGATCAATGTGAGTGGTCTTCCAACAACCTGTAACATATCAGCAATGTCTGTTACCTGGAATATGACCCATACCTGGAATGGCGATATGGTATTTGTACTTAAAGCGCCAAACGGTAATATCCTTAACCTGGATTACTTCCTGTCGAGCACAGGCGGTGCTGGAGCAACAACCGGCTTTGTGAATACTAATGTAAGTTCAGCCGGTACAGCAGCACTTAGCTCTGGTTCAGGTACCTATACCGGAACCTTCAAAGCTGATGCACTTACCGGAACAGGTGCTTTTGGTCCTACAGGTCCTAATGGCTTCCTGCCGAATGTTAATGCATGGAGTGGTTTGTATTCAGTTCCAAACGGAGCTTATACACTTGCCATGTATGATGGTGGTGGTGGAGATCTTGGTGTGCTGACATCATGGTGTTTAAATGTAACATACACTTGTGGTGTACCTGCTACAGCAGCTGTGTGGACACCGAATGGTGTAAACTCAGGCTTATTTAATGATGCAGCAGCAACAATACCATATACCGGTACTCCAAGAGATACCGTGTGGACAAGGCCAACACCATCGGGTGTTTATCCTTACCAGGTAAGAGTACAAAGTCTGCCTCCAACTCCGGCTAACGTTACAACGCCGATGGCAGGTGGTAACGGTAATAACCTGGTTGCATTTAATGTTAAAAACAACAATGGTTATCCCGTTACATTAAGCAGCATATCAAGCAATACGTTTGGTTCAGGTGCTGTTGTTTCAAGGGCATTCTATAGTCTTACACCAATTGCCGGTAACCCAGGCCCTATCGCAGGACCAGGTTGGATACAATTCGGTACAGCAAATAATAACGTAACAGCAGGTACTTTAAATCTGCTGATGAGCGGATTGACACTGACACTTAATCCAGGCCAGACAATAGGTATCGCCATTGATATGACGGGAGCTACTTTCCCTGCTTATACCAATGGTACCGGTACAATTCAAACCTACAGTGCAGGCGGATGTGATATCATCACCGATGGTAATGTTGGTTGGGGTGGCCCTAATGCTCCCGGAACACCGGCTAATAATCCAAGGAACTTCAATGGAGCTGTTAGTTTTGTTGCAAGTGTACCTGCTTGTACATCTCCGGCCAGAACCGTGGTTGTTACAGTTAACCAGCCAACAAGCGTTGCTTCACAGCCGGTTAATCAGACCATCTGTACCGATAAGGTTGCAACCTTTAGTGTTACAGCCGGTGGCAGTGGTCCATTCAGCTACCAATGGCAGGTAAGTATCGACAATGGTAATACCTGGGCTAACGTAACAAATGGTGGCGTTTATGCTGGCGCAACATCCGCTACGCTGGTGATCACAGCACCACCTGTTACTTTGAATAACAATCTTTACCGTTGCATCATAACCGGTGCTGCACCTTGTGCAAGTATTACATCGTTCCAGGCAAGACTGGTTGTTAACCCGCTGCCAACCGTTGTAATTACTGCAGCACCATACACGAGGTTATTACCAGGATTGATAACAACCCTGTCATCTACGGTATCTCCAAATGCGGCTCAAACCTATTCATGGTTCCGCAATGGAGCACCTTACGGTGGAAATACATCATCACTTACCCTTGATGTAGATAAACTGGGTGATTACAGGCTTACTGTTGTAGATGTGAACGGATGTACCAATACATCTAATACAGTTTCTATCCTGGATTCAGCCAGCGGAAGATGCTTCGTTTATCCTAACCCGACCAATGGAGAGTTTGATGTTAGATACTACAGTGTCTTGAACAACTCTTCACTGCCAAGGACTGTTACGGTTTACAATGCCAGTGGCGAAAGGGTACTTACCCAGATGTACAGCGTTGGTGCTCCGTATCAAAGGATGCATGTTGATATGCGTAAGAATGGAAAAGGCCTGTATTGGGTAGAAGTTGGTGACAGAAATGGCAACCGACTGACCATGTGCAGGGTAGTAATACAGTAATTCGGTAAAACGGATATAGAATTTCAAAGTCCCCCGGGTTAACCGGGGGACTTTTTTATTGCCGGCGTAATAAATAGGAACTTATTTTTATACATCCATTAAAAAAATATTAGAAAAAGACATAAGCAAAACATCCGGATAAAAAAATCCAGAATAAATAGTTTCGGCAAAAAAAAAGGAATAACTTACCATGTAGATCTGCCCGATGGCAGATACCCATTTTAACCTAAACTCTGTTTATGAAGAAGATCTGCCTTCTGCTGCTTACTATTTTGTTTGCGGCAATAACTACCAATGCACAACTTACGGGAGTAAAAACTATTCCCGGAACCTATCCAACATTAGCTGCTGCAGTTACTGATTTAAATACCCAGGGTGTGGGTGCCGGCGGCGTAATATTTAATATAGCAGCAGGCTATACCGAAACAGCACCATCTGGTGGATATGTTTTAGGTAATGCCCTTCTCAACGCATCGTTGAGTGCAGCCAATACTGCGGTCTTTCAAAAAAGCGGTGCAGGTGCAAATCCTTTGATCACTGCATTTACCGGTGGCAGTTCAACTACATCCGATGGTATTTTTAAAATACAGGGTGCAGATTATGTGACCATTAATGGAATTGATCTGAAAGAAAATGCAGCCAACAGCGGCGCCGCATTTATGGAATGGGGATATGCCCTGGTAAATCTGAATGCTGCTGCTCCATTTGACGGTTGCCAGAATATAACCATTCAGAATTGTTCTGTTACACTTGACAGGACAAACCCGAATGGTGCATTTGGTATTTATTCGGCGCATAACATTGCAACCAACAATACCGCACTTACATTAACGGCGGTGGGTGATCTTCACAGCAATAATAAATTTTACAGCAATACCATCAGCAATTGTAATGAGGGTTTTTGGATATTGGGATTTGCTGCCGCAAGTCCTTACACATTATATGATCAGAATAATGATGTGGGCGGCGCTTCTGCTGCTACGGGTAATACGGTAAGAACAATGGGTGTTACAGCCTTGTTCAATACGTTTTGTATTTACCTGAATAACCAGAATGGAGCGAATGCATCTTATAATACCATTGATAACGGATTCGGCGGTGTAAGCAGTACCACACAGTTGATCGGTATTTACTTGGCTGGTACAACTTCAGCGGCTACGGCAAATAACAACAACATCTCCTTATTAACAACAGGCGGAACGTCCATTACGGCAGCTATTTACGGTGCCAATACCGGTAACATGACAGCCAATAATAATACGGTTGCATTTACAGATGCAGCAGGTTCAGGAACACATTATGGAATATTTACTGCTTCAGTTGCTACGGTTAACATTGGTACCAATAATCTTACTGAAACAAGTACCGGGGCAATAACAGGCGCCATTTATTTCATTTATAACAGTGCTGCGGCTACAACGGCAACCATAAATGCCAATACCATCAGTAATGTTAATTCAAGTACCACAAGTACCATGGCCGGTATTTATAACGCCGGTGCTCCGGTTACATATAATGTTACCAACAATATCATTTCAAATATTAACCGTACGGCAGCTTCGGGTACGCACTATAATATGTATACCGGCTCACCAACTACCGGTACGTTCAATGCGAACACAATTGACGGGGTAACATTTTCAGCAGCAGGTTCAACTGGTACCATTTACGGTATATACGATATCAGTTCGGGTATAACCATGAACTACACCAATAATATCATCCGCAATTTTTCAACGCCTTCAACCGGTACATTATATGGTATCAGGGAATTTGGTGTTACGGGCGTAAAAACAATACAAAATAACCAGATCTATAATTTCTCTACTTCAGCCGGTGGGGCAGGAGGTACATTTATGACCGGTATCTCATGGTTAACCGGTTCTACAGTTGATGTGAGCAATAACAGGGTATATTCTTTAAACAGCACCGGAAATCCGGGCGGAACCGGCGGAGCAATAATCGGTATTCTTTGTTCATCAGGTACAACAAATAATATTTATAAGAATAAAGTATATGACCTTTCCACAAACAGTACGGGTGGTACGGTTTGGGGTATGCAGGTTACTGCAGGAACCACCACTAATATTTATAATAACCTGATCGGTGATCTGCGGTCACCTTTTGTGAACAGTGCTACAGACGGAGTAAGGGGTATTAACCTGACCACAACAACGGCTGCAACAAGTATAAATATTTACTACAATACCATTTACCTCAATGCGTCTTCAACAGGTGCAAACTTTGGTACATCAGGTGTGTTCCATACTACCAGTACTACTGCTACAACAGCGCAGCTTACTATGCGCAATAATATTATTTATAATAATTCTTTTGCAAACGGTACCGGTTTTGTGGCTGCATTTAAAAGAAGCAGCGGCGCAGCAAGTGCTTTAGCTAATTACAATGCGGCTTCAAATAATAACCTGCTTTTTGCAGGTACGCCCAGTGCAAACAGGCTTATTTATTATGACGGAACGAGTTCAGCACAAACACTGGCTGCTTACCAGGCGGGTGTGTTTACTGCAGGAACCATTGCGCCAAGAGATGCCGCATCACGTACAGAATTATCAACTCCTTTCCTGAGCACTACGGGTGCAAATGCAAACTTCCTTCATATCAGTACGGCTATTGCAACGGTTGCTGAAGGCGGCGGTGCAAACATTGCCGGCTTTACCGATGACTATGATGGTGATGTAAGAAACGTTGCTACACCGGATATGGGTGCGGATGAATTTGCCGGTATTGCTGTTGTTGCCTGCGCCGGTACACCAACGGCAGGTACCATAACGGGAAGCAACAATATTTGCCAGGGACAATCTACGATCCTGACGCTTACAGGTTATTCTGCAAATTCAGGTATCAGTATTCAATGGCAGTCGGCTGCAGTTTCTGGCGGACCTTACGCTCCAATAGCGGGAGAGATCGGTGCAACCTTGAATACTGGCGTGATTCCTACCGGTACCACGGTTTATTATGTAGCAACTGTAACCTGTGCGAATGGTGGTGCAAGTGCCACAACCGTTCAGTTTGCCGTTACTTCAAATGCTGTTCCAACAGTTGCAGTTACTCCTCCGGCACCAACAATCTGTACAGGTGGAGCCGGGGTAGCTTTAACCGCTTCCGGAGCACTTACTTATTCATGGTCACCAGCTGCAGGATTGAGTGCTACAACAGGAGCTACTGTTACAGCTAATCCTGCTTCAACTACTACATATACCGTTACAGGAACAAATGCTGCAGGTTGTACCAATACTGCAAATGTTACTGTTACTGTAAATACGGCACCTGTTGTTACAACAAGTGCAACACCGGCTGCAATTTGTGCCGGTGCAAATTCTCAATTGAATTCTACCGTAAACCTGGGACCTCCAACAAGTTCTTACAGCCGTACTCTTTTAGCTGGCCAGACTTATGCGCCGCTTACAGGAGGTGGTATTACAATCATTAATACGGCTGCCCAGTTGACAGCAACCATGGGTAGTGCTACACAGGACGATGGTGGGGTGGTAGTAACGCTTCCATTCACATTCACATACATGGGTAATAACTTTACCCAGATGTCTATGTGCACCAATGGTTGGTTAGGTGGAGGAGACCAGGGTACGATTGATGCCGTATCTATGCGTACTGCTGGAAATCTCTTTACAAACGCAATTCCTAATAATACGATCGCAGCGTGGTTCAAAGATATGGGCGCTAACTTCCCATTAGGTACAGGTAGCATGCGTCACGGATTGATCGCCCCGGGAGTATATGCATTCCAGTGGGATAATGCAGTTGGTAGCGGATTCAGTGATGGATCAGCTATAACAATATCATTCCAGATAAATATTCACGGACCCGCTTCTGCAACTCCCGGAAGAGTTGAGATAATCTATGGACCAACAGCTGGAACTACTGCGTTTGCAGCTGCAATGGGTATTGAAGATGCAACGGGCGGCACCAATCATTACATAAATTCTCTCGATGGTACAGGTACATCAGTAACCACTTCTTCTGCATGGCCTGGCAATGGTAATGGGTACAGGTACGATCCGATAGTACCAACTTATTTATGGTCGCCTGCAACATACCTGAGCAGTACAACAATTCCTAATCCTTTAGCAACAGCGGTTGCAGCTACAACAACATACACGCTTTTAGTAAGCAGCGCTAACGGTTGCTCTACTTCAAGTAATGTTACCGTTACTGTAAATACTCCTGTTGTTTCAGCGGTTCTTGTTCAACCAACAACCTGCGTTACAACCAACGGTTCAATTACATTAACCGTTAGCGGTGGAACCGGCGGTGTTGGTCCTTATTCTTATGCATGGATCGGCCCCGGCGTGAATCCAACAAGTCAGAACCAGGTAAACCTGGGAGTAGGTTCTTATACCGTTACCGTTACTGATATACCTTCAGGTTGTCAGTACATTCAAACATATGCGTTACCAGGTCCTGGTGGTTGTAATATCTGCCCAACAGTACCAACACTTACAACGAACCCAACACCTGCTGTTTGTCAGAATGGAAATGTGACCTTGACTGCATCAGCGATGACAAATATGGGTGTTACATATGGTATCACATTCAAGTATTCAAACGTAGCATTGGCTAATCCTTACGTAGGAGGTACTGTTATTGCAACCGTACCTAACGGAGGTTTAACTTCTGGTGGAACGGTAGCTTCAACGGTAACAAGCTTCCCTGCTGCGGGTAATTACTTTGTATATGCGATCCTGTCGCCATTACCGGTTGATCCGGCTTGCCGTCCGTTTGCACAAAGTACCATTACGGTGAATACATTGCCAACGGTGAACGCAGTTGCTAACCAGGCAGTATGTGCCGGTTTGAATACAACAGCGATTAACTTCAGCGGATCGATACCGGGAACAGTTTATAGCTGGACAAATAGTAATCCTGCCATTGGCCTTGCAGCAAGTGGAACAGGCAATATTCCATCATTCACAGCTACTAACGGTACACCAAATCCATTGGTTGCTACCATAACTGTAACACCAACCTATACCGGTGGCGGAACAACATGTAGCGGTACACCGATCACCTTCACCATTACGGTAAATTCAAACTTAGCATTGGTAATAGTGGCCGTACCAGGTACCACACTTTGCCAGGGCGATCCTGCGGCATTGACTGTTTATGAAACAGGTGGCCCTGTTGCAACAACGTTGACACAATCAACATCAACGGCTATCACGCAGTTCAACTCTGTGTCATGTAACGCCGGTGGATTACATACTGATAACAGTTACTGGCGAGCCTATAATCTTGCTACACTCGGACTTTCTGGCCCCATCACCATCAACACCGTTACATTCGGTATTGAACAGGCAGCAGGTGGAACACAACCGGTAGTTGCAAACCTGTACACCAGTGCAGGTGCCTTCCCAGGCGGTGTTCGTACTTTAGTAGGGACACAAACATTTAACGTACCTAACCAGGCGCTCACTTTGTTTACCGGAACATTTACCACACCGGTAACTGTACCTAACACGGCGATACTGGTTGTTGAACTGTTCACACCAAGCGGACAGGCAACAGGACGTTCATTCTTTATTGGAAGTAACGCAGCAGCACAAACAGGCCCAAGCTATTTATCAGCAGCCGCCTGCGGTGTTGCAACGCCAACTGATGTAGCAGCCATTGGCTTCCCTAATATGCATATCATTCTTAACCTTGGCGGAACAACTCCGGGAATAGGTGCTATTGCAACAGGCACCTTCCTGTGGAGCCCTGCTGCCGGTTTAAGTTCAACAACTACCAACCCTGTTGCAGCTTCCCCTGCAGTTACTACCACCTACACCGTGGTACGTACCACCCCTGCAGGTTGTGTTGGTTCGGCTAATATCACACTTAATATCAATACACGCCCAACGGTAACATCACAACCGGCTAATGTTACCGCTTGTGCCACATCAACTGCTACTTTCACAGTAACAGGAACCGGAACAGCAGTTACCTACCAATGGCAGGTGAGTACAACCGGTGCAGGTGGCCCATGGGTTAACCTTGCCAATGGTGCTCCTTATTCGGGTGTGACCACACCAACACTTACCGTTAACCCGGTAACTGTTGCAATGAGCGGTTACAGGTACCGTTGTGTATTAAGTGGAACCTGTCCACCGCTTACAACAGAGAATATATCCAACGGTGCTATCTTAACAGTGAATGCATTACCGAACGTTACCGTAACACCAACATCTGGTTGTGGTGGTGTGGCCGGAACCAATGGTTTGTTATTAACAGCCAGCGGCGCAACCACATATACATGGTCGCCAATAGGAGGTCTGTATACAAACCCAACAGCTACCACAGCTTATGCCGGAGGTAATACAGCAACAGTTTACGCAGCACCAAGTGCATATACTGCATACACCGTAACCGGTACTGCAGTTGGTACAGGTTGCAGTAATACTGCTGTTGCATTAATTAATTATACACCACCTGCACCAAACGTTACACCGTCGTCAGTTACGATGTGTTTGGGTGACCCGGCAGTACGACTGACCAGTTCAACATCAAGCAATACATCGGTACAATTCTGTTCAGGTCCTATCAACGTTCCTGTTCCTG
>Ga0209023_10001335_pt1 | contig 33357 bp, 28 predicted proteins | sample LakOneMetagenome_FD_187468 | JGI IMG/M metagenome (GOLD analysis project Ga0209023, IMG submission 187468) | Freshwater and sediment microbial communities from Lake Erie, Canada (SPAdes) (version 2) | ecosystem: Environmental > Aquatic > Freshwater > Lentic | place: Lake Erie, Canada...
AACCGCTATTGGCGGATGCCTCTTACCGTCTGAAAACACAAAGGGCGCCCGACGATGAAACCGGCCGCCCTGCACTGCCTTTGTTAGGGGCTACAACATCAACCCGGTATTTTACTGGATTTCTTGACTACATAGGGGGAAATTTCATAGCGAACTCAGGCGCGGTATAATGTGAAAGCGTTTTCAAGCCCACCCTCATTCCACCCGCGTCGCCTACGCATGAACTCCGAAAAATCGCGCCAGCTGCGCAGCGCCGGCCTGTTCGCCATCACCTGGCCCATCTTTGTCGAGCAACTGTCGCACATCCTGCCCGGCATCGTCGACACCTTCATGGTCAGCCACCTGGGTGACGATGCGGTGGCCGGGCTGGCGGTGGCGAACCAGATTGTCGGCTTTTTCATCATCTTATTCTCCTTCATCGGCATTGGCAGCACGGTCGTGCTGACCCACTTCCTGGGCGCGCGCGATGGCGCCGGCGCCGCGCGCGTGGCGGCCACCGCGGTGGGCGTCAATTTCTGGCTGGGCGTGGCGGTCAGCATCCTGATCTGGCTGGGCGCGGGGACCATGCTGCGCCTGCTGCACCTGCCGCCTTCGCTGATGCCCTACGCCCAGCCGTTTCTGGCCCTGATGGGCGGCACCCTGTTCCTCGAGTCGCTCAACATCGCCTTCGGCGCCGTGTTGCGGGCGCACGGGCACACGCGCGAAGCGATGGTGATCGCCATCGGCATGAATGTGATCAACCTAATCCTGAACGTGGTGCTGATTTTCGGGCTGCTCGGGTTTCCCAAGATGGGGGTGGTGGGCGCGGCCCTGTCGACCGTGGTCAGCCGCGCCCTCGCCTGCCTGGCGCTGGCCTGGGTGGTACGGCACCGGCTGCAGCTCAGGCTGCGGCTGCGCTGGCTGACCCGCTTCTCGCGCGACGCCATCGCCCGCATCCTGCGCATCGGCATTCCCGCCGCCGGCGAAAACCTGTGCTGGCAAGCCAGTTTCATGGTGATCACCTACTTTGTGGGCCAGATGGGCGAGCGGGCGCTGGCCACCTTCTCGTACGCAATGCAACTGTCGATGATCATGATGATGCTCGGCATCGCCATTGGGATCGGCACGGAAATCATGGTCGGGCACCTGATCGGCGCGGGCGAGCTCGACAAAGCCTACCGGCAATTGCTGCGCAGTTTGCGGGTGGGTCTGGGCGTGACGATCGTGTCGACCTGTGCGGTGGTCGCGCTGGCGCCGTGGCTGTTCGCCCTGTTCAGCAAAGATCCCGCGATTGTGGCGGGCGGCGTCCTGCTGCTGCGCGTGAGCTTGCTGCTGGAACCGGGGCGCACCTTCAACCTGGTGGTGATCAACTCCCTGCGCGCCACGGGCGACGCCCGCTTCCCGGTGCTGATGGGCATGTGCTCGATGTGGGGCGTTGCCGTGCCGCTGGCCTGGCTGCTGGGTTTGCACTGGGGCTGGGGGCTGATCGGCATCTGGATCGCCTTCACCTGCGACGAATGGGTGCGCGGGCTGAGCATGTACGCCCGCTGGAAAAGCCGCGTCTGGGAAAAGCACGCCCGCGCCATCCACACCGGGGTCAGACCTCAATTCTAGAATTGTTTTGAAAGCGGGGTCTGACCCCGTTTGGCATAGAGAGGCGGACTCGGCAGACAACAGCCGCGCGTACCGCCCTGCGCGCTGCGCGCTATGAGAAAACGGGGTCAGACCTCACGCTTAAATCAATTTCCAATCGGAGGTCTGACCCCGGTGTTGCCTTCGCAAAACATCGGGGTCAGACCTCAATTCGGGAATTGTTTTGCGCGTGAGGTCTGACCCCGTTTTGCATAGGGAGGCGGACTCGGCATCTGGCAGGCGCCCATACTTCGCAGCACGCCGCGCGCTATGAAAAACCGGGGTCAGACCTCGCTCTGAAATCAATTTCCAATCGGAGGTCTGACCCCGGTGTTTGCCCCGATATTGCGGTTAGCGTTGGGCGGGGCGCTTGACGCGGAACCAGGCGGCGTACAGGGCCGGCAGAAACAGCAGCGTCAGCGCGGTGGCGACGACCAGCCCGCCCATGATGGCCACCGCCATCGGCCCCCAGAACACGGAGCGCGACAGGGGGATCATCGCCAGCGCGGCGGCGGCGGCCGTCAGGATGATCGGCCGGCAGCGCCGCACCGCCGCCTCGATCACCGCATGCCAGGGCTCGGTGCCGTTGGCGATGTCGTGCTCGATCTGGTCGATCAGGATCACGGAGTTGCGAATGATCATGCCGAACAGGGCTATCACGCCCAGATTGGCGACGAAACCGAACGGCCGCTGCAATATCAGCAGCGCCATCGCGGCCCCCGCCACACCCAGCGGCCCCGTCAGGAACACCAGCAACGCCCGCGAGAAGCTGTGAAGCTGCAGCATCAGCAGCGTGAACACGATGAACAGCACCAGCGGCACATTCGCGGCAATCGAGGCTTCGGCTGCCTTGCTGTCGGCTTCCGCCCCTTCCAGGCTGATGGTGTAACCCGGCGGCAGCGAGGCGCGCAGTTCGCCCAGCTTCTCGCTGATCTGGCCCGACACGGTCGGCCCCTGGATGCCGTCGATGACGTCGCACTGCGCGGTAATGGCCCATTCGCGCCCTTCGCGCCACACCACGCCCGGCTCCCACACGAAGTGGGCGCGCGCGATCTGCGAAATCGTCACCGATTTGCCCGAGGCGGTGGGGATGTTGGTGTCGTTCAGGACCGAGATGGTGGCCCGTTCGTCGGCCGGCTGGCGCACCACGATGTCAATGAGCTTGTTATCTTCCCTGAACTGGCCGATCGTCGTCCCCGACAGGATGGTGTTGGCTGCCCGCATCACCGTCTGCGAGGTCACTCCCAGGGCGCGCAGCTTGTCCTGGTCGAGGTCCAGGCGCAGCACCTTGACCGATTCGTTCCAGTTGTCGTTCACGCCCACCGCGTTCGGATTGGCGCGCATGATGTCCTTGAGCTTGTCGGCGTAGTCGCGCACGGTGCCGATCTCCGGCCCGGCCACGCGGAACTGCACCGGATACGGTACCGGCGGCCCGTTCGGCAGCAGCTTGACGCGCCCGCGCACTTCGGGAAAATCGTTCTTGAATAGCTCGACGATCTTGAGGCGCACGGCGTCGCGGCTCTTGATGTCCTTGGCCAGCACGACGATCTGCGAGACGTTCGATTGCGGGAAGATCTGGTCGAGCGGCAGGTAGAAGCGCGGACTGCCCGTGCCGACGTAGCTGGTGACGCTCTCGATGTCGCTTAGATTGGCCATGGCCTTTTCGAACTTCTTGACCTGCGCTTCGTTGGCGGCAAAGCTGGTGCCTTCGGGCGACCACATCTCGACCATCAGCTCCGGCCGGCTCGAATCGGGGAAGAACTGCTTTTCGATGAAGTTAAAGCCGTACACGCCCAGGAAGAACACCAGCAAACTCAGGCCGATGGTGCTCTTGCGCCATTCCACGCACCAGGTGACGATGCGGCGAAAACGCTGGAAACCCGGGGTGTCGAACACTTCATGGCCCGCTTCGCCCGGCGCATGCGGCTTGACCTTGAGGATCAAAAAGCCGATGTAGGGCGTGAACACGACGGCGACGAACCACGAAATGATGAGCGCGATGGCGTTCACCGAGAACATCGAGAAGGTATATTCCCCCGCCGCCGACTTGGCCAGCCCGATCGGCAGGAAGCCGGCCGCGGTGATCAAGGTCCCGGTGAGCATCGGCATTGCCGTCGAGGTATAGGCGAAGGTGGCCGCTTCGAAGCGCGACATGCCCTCCTCCATTTTGCGCACCATCATTTCAACGGCGATGATGGCGTCGTCGACCAGCAGGCCCAGCGCGATGATCAGCGCACCGAGGGAGATCTTGTGCAGGTCGATCGACAGGATGCTCATGAACAGGAAGGTAATGGCCAGCACCAGCGGAATGGTCAGCGCCACCACCAGACCCGGGCGGATGTCGAGCCGCAGCGGCTTGGTGTGCAGCCCGAGCGCGAGGAAGCTGACAACCAGCACGATGGCGATGGCTTCGACCAGCGTGTGGATGAATTCACTGACCGAGGCGGTCACCGCGCGCGGCTGGTCCGATACCCGTGCCAGTTCGATCCCGACCGGCAGCTTGGCGCGGATGGCGGCCACGGTTTCGTCGAGCCCCTTGCCCATCTTGATGATGTTGCCGCCCTTTTCCATCGAGACGCCCAGGCCGATCACTTCCTTGCCGTTGTAGCGCATCTTGTCGCCCGGCGGGTCCTGGTATTCGCGCTTGATGGTGGCAAAGTCGCCCAGGCGGAAGGTGGTGCCGCCGGCGCGCAGTTCCAGGTTTTCCAGATCCTTGACGCTCTTGAGCGCACCCGTCACCCGCACCTGCAGGTCGTCCGTGGGAGTAACCAGCACGCCGGTCGATTCGACCGTGTTCTGGGTGGCGATCTGGTTGGCGATGACTTCGAACGGCACGCCCAGCTGGGCGAATTTCTTGTGCGAGAATTCGATGTTGATCTTCTCTTCCTGCACGCCGAACTGTTCGACCTTGGCCACCAGCGGCACGTGCAGCAGCTGCTGGCGCACGAAATCGGCGTAATCCTTCATCTCGGCGTAGGTGAAGCCGTCGCCAGACAGGGCAAAGATGGAGCCGTAGGTGTCGCCGAATTCGTCATTGAAGAACGGACCGACCACGCCAGCCGGCAGGGTGCCGCGCACGTCGCCGATCTTCTTGCGCACCTGGTACCAGGCGGCCGAGGTTTCATGCGGCGGTGTCGATTCGCGTAGCTGCACCAGGATGATGGTTTCGCCCGGCTTGGAGTAGCTCTTGATGCGGTCGATGTAAGGCGTTTCCTGCAGCTTGCGTTCGAGCTTGTCGGTGACCTGCTCGGCCATCTGGACGGCGGTCGCGCCCGGCCAGATGGCGCGCACCACCATCACGCGGAAGGTGAACGGCGGGTCTTCGTCCTGGCCCAGGTTCATGTAACTGAGGATGCCGCCCAGGAGCAGCACCGCCATCAGGTAGCGCGTGAGCGGAATGTGTTCGAGCGCCCAGGTCGAGAGATTGAAGCCCTTCATTTGGCGGCCCCGGCGCCGCCCTGGCCTTGCACCACGGCCGGCACGGGATCGGCGGCGCTGCGTTCCGGCGGCAGGATCTTCACTTTTTGTCCCTGCTTGAGCAGGTTCACCCCGGCCGTCACCACCGTCTGACCCGGCTTGACGCCGCCCACCAGCACCACTTCATTGCCGGCCGTGCCGCCCACCTGCACCGGCACCAGTTTGACGCTGCCGCCATCGACCACCCACACCGAGGTGGTCGACTTTTCATGGAACAGGGCCGTGAGCGGCACGCGGATGAAGGGCACGTCGGTGGTGGACGAAAACTGCACCAGGGCTGTCATGCCCAGCTTGACGTCGGTTGCGCTGTCGGGAATGGACACCTTGACGGCATAGGTGCGGGTGGCCGCGTCGGCCACGGGCGACACCTCACGCACCTTGCCGGGAATGACCTTGTCCGGATTGGCCCACATCTTGACCGTCACGTCCTGCACCTTGCGCAATGTGTCGACCTTGTCTTCGGGCAGGCCGATGACGATTTCCTTTTCGCCGGCCTTGGCCACCCGCACCACGGGCGCGCCGGCGGTGACGACCTGGCCGACATCGGCGTCCACCGCCGTCACCACGCCATCGCTGTCGGCCACCAGGGTGGCATAGGCCGCCTGATTCGACTGGCCGAAGTAGCCTGCCTGGGCGGCGTCGACATTTGCCTGGGCGGCGCGAAAGCTCGCCAGTTTTTCGTCGAGCACGGCCTGGCTGACGAAGTTCTTGACCCGCAGTTCCTGGTAGCGCTTCAGTTCCGCCTTGGCCAGGTCACGCGTGGTCTCGGCTGCCTGCAGGCTGGCCTTGGCCTGGGCCTGGGACAGGCGCAGATCCTGCGGATCGAGCTGCATCAGGACCTGGCCCTTGCGCACCAGGGTGCCCGGATCGACCTTGCGTTCGGTAATTTTGCCCGGCACCCGGAATCCCAGGCGCGATTCGACCCGCGCCTTCACTTCGCCAGAAAATTCGGCATTGATGTCGACATTGCTGGCACTGAGCACGATGGCGCGCACGGGCCGGATGTATTCGACCGCTTCCGGCGTCTTGGCGCACCCGGCCAGGATGGCGGCGCTGGCAATGACGACGAGGGAGAGAACAGGCGCTGGCAGGATTGCGCGCAGGATTTTCAGGGCGGGCACAGGGTTTTCCTTTACTATGCGGTGGGCTCAGCAGGTACACCTCGGTGATGCCATGATGCTACTACCCGGAGGCGATTCGCTGCTAACTGACTTTTCAGTTAGTAATTATAATGTTGCATCAACTAAATGCAAATGACTTTTGCGTCATTTATTTTCAATGCCCGTCGACCACTACGAAAATTTCCCTGTTGCATCGGTTTTGTTGCCAAAACGGCTAGTGCCGGCGGTCGAGGCCATCTATGCATTCGCCCGCAGCGCTGACGATCTGGCTGACGAAGGCGATGCCGCGCCCGCCGAGCGCCTGGCCGCACTGAACGCCTATTCCGCGGCGCTCGACAGCATTGCCCGCGGCGAGACCCAAAGCGACCCACTGTTCGCGCGCCTGGCCGGCGTCATCACGCAGTATGGCCTGCCGCTGCAGCCCTTCCACGACCTGCTGTCGGCCTTCAAGCAGGACGTGGGCACCACCAGCTACGCCGATTTCCCCCTGTTGCTCGACTATTGCCGCCGCTCGGCCAACCCGGTGGGCCGCCTGATGCTGGCGCTGTACGGCGCGGCCGACGCGCGCAACCTGGCCGATGCCGACGCCATCTGCTCATCCCTCCAGCTGATCAATTTTTTGCAGGATGTGGCGATCGACCGCGAAAAGGACCGCATCTATCTGCCTCTCGACGACATGGCGCGCTTTGGCGTGACGGCCGCGCAGCTGGACGCGGGGCGCGTCGACGCGGCCTTTCGCGCTTTGATGGAATTCGAGATCGGGCGCGCCCGCGCCATGATGCTGCAGGGCGCGCCGCTGGCCAGGCGGCTGCCGGGACGGATCGGCTGGGAGCTGCGTTTCGTCGTCCAGGGCGGCTTGCGCATCCTGGCGCGCATCGAGCGGGCCGGCTGTGACGTGTTCGGCCAGCGCCCCACCCTGGGCCTGGCCGACTGGCTGGCGATCGGCTGGCGCGCCCTGCGCATGTAAGAAAAACGGGCCGCTAGCGCCCTGCCCGCTGCCGCCGCACTATAGAATAGCGGCTTCGATTCAAAATACTTGCACTTTTGCCCATGTCCCCCGACGAATACTGCCAGCAAAAAACCGTCCAGAGCGGCTCCAGCTTTTACTACAGCTTCCTGTTCCTGCCCCAGGAACGCCGGCGCGCCATCACGGCCCTGTACGCCTTTTGCCGCGAAGTGGACGATACCGTCGACGAATGCACCGACGAATCGATCGCGCGCATCAAGCTGGCCTGGTGGCGCAACGAGATCGCAGCCATGTACGCGGGCAAACCCACCCATCCCGTCACGCTGGCCATGCAACCGCACCTGGCGGTCTACGCCATGCAGCAGCAGCATCTGCAAGCCATCATCGATGGCATGGAAATGGATCTGGACCAGACCCGCTATCTCGACTACCCAGCCATGCAGAAGTACTGCTGGCACGTGGCGAGCGTGGTCGGCATTCTCTCGGCCAGCATTTTCGGGGTGACCGATCCGCGCACCCTGGCCTACGCGGAAAAGCTGGGGCTGGCATTCCAGCTGACCAACATCATTCGCGACGTGGGCGAGGATGCGCGCAAGGGCCGCATTTACCTGCCTGTCAACGAGCTGCAGCAGTTCAACGTGACCGCGGCCGACCTGCTCAACGCCCGCCACAGCGAGAAATTCGAGGCGCTGATGCGCTTCCAGGTCGAGCGCGCCAAACAAGTCTACGACGAAGCCTTCGCTCTGCTGCCCAAGCAGGACCGGCGTGCCCAGCGTCCCGGCCTGATGATGGCGGCGATCTACCGCACCGTCCTCGATGAGATCGAACGCGACAACTTCCATGTGCTGACCCAGCGTATCTCGCTCACGCCGATCCGCAAGCTGTGGCTGGCGTGGAAGACCTACGTCCGTGGCTGACACGGGCAAGACAGCCGCCGTCATTGGCGCCGGCTGGGCCGGCTGCAGCGCCGCCGTGGAACTGGCCGACGCCGGCTACCGCGTCACCCTGTTCGAAGCGGCCCGCACCCTGGGCGGTCGCGCGCGCGCGGTCGATGTGCATGGCCAGCTGCTCGACAATGGCCAGCACATCCTGCTGGGCGCCTACAGCGAGACGCTGCGTCTGCTGGCGCGCACCGGCGTCAAGCGCGACAGCGCCCTGCTCACCCTGCCCCTGCAGATGCGCTATCCCAGCGGCAGCGGCGGCATGGATTTCATCGCGCCGCGCCTGCCGGCGCCGCTGCACCTGGCCGTGGCGCTGCTGCGCGCCAAGGGCCTGGAACGCGCCGACAAGATGGCGCTGGCGCGTTTTTCCACGACCGCGCGCTGGATGGACTGGCAGCTCTACACCGATTGCAGCGTCAGCGAACTGCTCGAGCGCTTCGATCAGACCGCACGCCTGACCGCCCTGATGTGGCGGCCCCTGTGCCTGGCCGCGCTCAACACGCCGCCGGAACGGGCCTCGGCCCAGGTCTTTCTGAATGTGCTGCGCGATAGCCTCGGTGCGCGCCGCGCCAGTTCCGACATGCTGCTGCCGCGCACCGATCTGAGCACCTTGTTCCCGCAGGCGGCCGCGTCCTACCTGGGCGCGCGCGGCGGCGCGGTGCATACCGGCGCCAAGGTCCATGCCGTGACGGCGCACCATGGCGGCTGGCAAGTGCAGGCCAGCGGCAGCGCGGTCGACGGCGCAGCGCCGCTGCAGGCCGACGTGGTGGTGCTGGCGGCAGGCGCCCCGGCCACCGCGCCCCTGCTGGCGCAGCTCGGCCAGGACGCGCTGGCGGCCCAGCTGGATAGTTTTACCTACGAGCCAATCGCCACCTGCTACCTGCAATACGCGCCAGAGACCACGCTCGCGCTGCCCTTCTACGCGCTGGTGGACGATGCGCCCAGCGGTCACTGGGGCCAGTTTGTGTTTGACCGCGGCCAGCTCGATGCGGCCCAGGCGGGCCTGTTGTCGGTGGTGATCAGCGCCTCGGCCCAGGCGGGCATGCTCGAACGCGACGCGCTGAGCGCGGCCATCGCCGCCCAGCTGGCCACGGTGTTCGGCCGCCCGGCCCTGGCCCAGCCCCTCTGGAGCCAGCTGATCACCGAAAAGCGCGCCACCTTCGCCTGCGCGCCGGCGCTGATGCGCCCGCCCGTGGATACGGCTCTGCCGGGCCTGGCGATCGCCGGCGACTACACCGCCAGCGACTATCCCGCCACCCTGGAAGCGGCCGTGCGCAGCGGCGTGGCCGCCGCCCGCGCCGTCGTGGCCAAGCGTTAGCACGCACGGCTGGCGCCCCGTTTCGGTCGTTGATTCCGCGTTTTATGCAGACTGTCGCATTCCCGTGGTACCCGCCGGGGTGTTCTCGTAAAGTAACACCATCGACACTCGCTCCTTGAAACGGGATTGCAAAATGAATATCACCCTGGGATTACGTGCATTGACCTTGCTGGCATTCGTTGCCGCAAGCACGGCCGTGATCGTCGCTCCTGACCTGATTGGCGGCCCCAGCGCCGCCGACCGGGACGTGCTCGACCTGATCGTTGCGATCAGCCATTCCTGACCACCTGGATACGGAGCCTTGCCTCATGGACAAGATTGAATACCTGGACGCGCTCAAGCGCGCCATGACCGGCCTGGCGCCGGAAGCGCAGGCCAAGACGCTGGCGTTCTACGAACAGCGCTTCGTCGACGGCGTGGCGATCGGCCGCACCGAAGCGGACATCGCCGCCGAGCAGGACGATCCGAAAAAGATCGCCATGACGCTGCGCGCCAGCAGCCACCTGGCCGCTTTCGAGCAAAAGAAGAATCCCGCCAATTTTGTGCGCATGGCCTTTGCCGCCATCGGCCTGGCCATCTTCAACCTGTTCATGGTGGTGCCGGCCGCCGTGTACGCGGCCATGCTGACGGCGCTGTACGTGTGCGGCATTACCTTTTACCTGGCCGGGTCGGTGCTGACCGCCAGCGGCCTGTCCGGCTCCGACGAAATCAAGCTCGACGGCCCGCTGCGCCACATCTTCTCGAACAATATCGCCATCATCGATGACGACGAGTCGCCGCCCACGCGCGTGACCATCAACCAGCAGGGCATCAACATCATCACCGACCGCGACCACCGCAAGGACGGCGGCACCCGGGTGGTGATCGGCGACGGCGCCGAAGCGCCCGGCGAGCGCAAGGCGGGCTCGGTCGAATCCGACCCCATCGATGCCCTGGCCGAAAAAGCCGGACAGCGCGCCGAAAAAGCCGTCAACGAACGCATCGCGATCAGCACCGGCATGGACGACGAATCGCGCACCAAGCAAGTTGCCGTCGGCATCGGGCTGGTGGTGGGCGGCATCATCCTTATCCTGCTCAGCCTGGTGATTACGCGCTACACGTTTATCGGCATCAAGCGCTATCTCGAAATGAATCTTGCCCTGCTCAAGGGAAACTGACACCGATCGGAATCACGCCATGCGTACCTTACTCAAAATCGGCCTCGGCCTGCTGACCCTCGCGGTCTTGCTGATCGCCATACTGTTCAACTTCCTGCAAGCGCACGGCAGCCGCGGCAATCAGGAAGGCCGGCTGGTGGCCAGCGAAACGCGCGCCATCTCGGACCAGGTCACCGATATCGATCTGTCCGGTCCGATCGACATGACTCTGCGTCAGGGCGCGACCGCGTCGCTGACCGTGCGCGGCGAACAGCGTTTGCTGGGCAATATCGATACGGCGCAAGATGGCAGCAAGCTCACCATCGGCACCAAGGGCATGCTGCTGCATCACCGCCAGCCGCTGCAAGTGGTGCTGGTCCTGCCTTCGATCAACAGCCTGAAAATCCACGGCAGCGGCGACAGCACCGTCAACGGCTTTAGCGGCGACAAGGTCGACGTCCAGCTCTACGGTTCGGGCAACGTCAAGTTCAACGGGCGTTACAAGGATGTGGCCGCCGGCGTGTACGGCAGCGGCGACATGGAAATGAATGGCGGCGCCAGCGAGCAGGTGGAAGTGGCACTCGTTGGCTCCGGCCAGATGACGGTGGTCGGCCAGTGCAAGCGTTTCAAGGCGGACCAGAGCGGCACCGGCGACCTCGACGCCGAGCACCTGGCGGCCGACGCGGCCGAAGTGAGCCTGCGCGGCTCCGGCACCTCGGTGGTTCAGGCCCGCAAGACCGCCGATGTCACCCTGCGCGGTACCGGCGACGTCAGCGTGCTCGGCAATCCCGATGCGCGCACCGTCAACCGCACCGGTACCGGCGAAGTCACGTTCCGCGACGAGTAAGCCAGTCCAGCGCGCCGCGGCCGGCGGCGCGTCCGCTGGCAAAGCAGGCGGTCAGCAGATAGCCTCCGGTCGGCGCCTCCCAGTCGATCATTTCCCCCGCCACGAACACGCCGGGCAGCGCGCGCAACATGCCGCTGGCCGGATCGATGGCATCAAAACGCACCCCGCCCGCACTGCTGATGGCTTCATCGATGGGGCGCGCCCGACGCAGCACCACGGGCAGCATCTTGAGCGCGGCGGCCAGCGTGGCCGGGTCGGCGAACGCCGCCTTCGACAGGCATTCGTGCAGCAAACCCGATTTGACGCCCTTGATCCCCAGCCGGCTTTGCAAGTGGCTCGACATCGAGCGCGCTCCGCGCGGGCGCGTCACCTCGTCGTGCACGCGCTGCGCGCTCAGGTCGGGCAGCAGATCGAGCCAGATGGTGGCGCTGCCGGCCGCGGCAATCTGCTCGCGCACCTCCGCCGACAGCGCATAGATCAAGCTGCCTTCCACGCCCGTGGCGGTGACCACGAACTGGCCCTGGCGCCGCCTGGGGCTGCCATCGCTGCCGGTCCAGCAGATCGCCACCGTCGTCAGCGGCTCGCCCGCGTGGCGGCTGGCGAAATGATCGCTCCAGTCGCAATCGAAACCGCAATTGGCTGGCTGCAGGGGCGCGACCGCGACCGCCTGCGCCGCCAGCAGCGGCGCCCAGGCGCCGTCCGAGCCCAGGCGCGCCCAGCTCCCCCCGCCCAAGGCCAGAATGGTGGCGTCGGCCTGCACCGCCAGCGGCCCGTCGGGCGTGGCAAAGCGCAGCGCCCCGGCTTCCCAGCCCAGCCAGCGGTGGCGCATGTGAAAACGCACACCGCCGTCGCGCAAGCGGTGCAGCCAGGCGCGCAGCAGCGGCGCCGCCTTCATATCGGTGGGGAAGACGCGCCCGGAGGTGCCGACAAAGGTGGCCACGCCCAGGGCATGGATCCAGTCGCGCACGGCCTGGCCGTCAAAGGCGGCCAGCCATGGCGCCACCTCGGTGCGGCGGGTGCCATAGCGCCCGACAAACTCGGCATGCGGCTCGGCGTGGGTGATGTTCATGCCGCCCTTGCCCGCCAGGAGGAACTTGCGTCCGACCGAGGGCATGGCGTCATACACGTCGACGCGCACACCGCCCTGGCTCAGCACTTCGGCTGCCATGAGGCCGGCCGGACCGCCGCCGATGACGGCAACATGGCGAATGGGAGGGGAAACAGGCATGGAAAAGCAGGCTCGGGGACAGGACCCGCATTGTAGTCTTTTTCGGGGCGTCAAAAAAAGATGTAAAGGAAACTTGACATCCGGTTCGATGCTGCCTAAGATGTAAAGCATACTTTACTACAAGGAGATCTGAAATGCACGAACAGAAAGTCCGCCGTACCTACAATATCGAGATGTACGGCGCGCTCGCCATCTACGCCGCGATGCTGGTCGCCTCGATCAAGTTCGGGCGCGCCATGGACGCAGGCGTCCTGCGCACCATCGTGCTGGCCAGCCCGATGATCGGTTTCATGCTGGGCGTGTGGGCGGTCGCACGGCAGTTTCGCCGGGTCGATGAATTCGAGCGCCAGATCAAGCTGGAGAACCTGGCCCTGGCCGCAGCCGTGACCGCCGGCGCCAGCTTCACTTACGGTTTCCTGGAGACGGCCGGCTACGAAAAGCTGTCGATGTTTTGGGTCTGGATGGTCATGGGAGGCGCCTGGGCCGTGATTACCTTTGTACGCTGCCGGGTGAACTTTGGATAACTCGATTCGCACCCTGCGTGCTGAGCTGGGCTGGAGTCAAGCCCACCTGGCCGACCTGCTGAAGGTATCGCGCCAGACCGTCAACGCCATCGAAACCGGCCGTTACGATCCGAGCTTGCCCCTGGCATTTGCCATTTCACGGCTTTTTTCGAAACCGATCGAAGCCATTTTTACACCTGAACCGGAGTCGACATGAATACCCGTACCGTATTTTTCCGCCTGATGATCGTCCTGCTGATGTGCGCCGCCGGCAAGACGTTTGCCGAAACGCCAAACCGCTTTGCCTTTACCACCCCTGCTGCAGAACGCTTCGAGGTGGGCGCCACCCTGGTCGAACGGCATGGCAGCGGCAAGGTGCCCGTGATCGTCATTCCTGGCCTGGCCAGTGGCCCGTGGGCCTGGCAGGACGCGGTCAACGTGCTGAAGAAAGAGTACAGCGTGTATGTGCTGACACTGCCCGGTTTCGATGGCCGCCCGGCAGTCGAGGGCAAGGGCTTCGGCGCGGCGCAGGAGTCGCTCGCCGAACTGATCGCCTCGCGCAAGCTCGACCGTCCGGTCCTGATCGGTCACAGCATGGGCGGCACCATGTCGCTCGGCTTCGCGGCGCAGCATCCGGACATGGTGCGCGGCGTGGTGACCCTGGACGGCTTGCCGCTGTTCCCGGGGACCGAGGACTGGGACCTGGCGCGCCGCGGCGCGGTATCGAAGGCCCTCTCGCAGCGCAAGATGGCGTCGCAGGAGCAGTTCGCCGCAGAACAGCAGCAATTCATGCGCGGCACCGGCGTGATCGACATGGCACGCGCCGACGAACTGGCCAAGCTGACCGCGAAAAGCGATTCGGCGGCAGTGATGCGCTATGCCGGCGAGCTGATGACGCTCGACCTGCGTCCCGTCCTGCCCAAGATCGCGGCGCCGGTGCTGGTGCTCTCGCCCTACGCCCAGGCAGATGCCGACCAGCAGCGCATGACGCAGGACGCCAAGACCGCGTACTACACCGCCCTGATGGACGGCACGCAGAAACTGACCGTGGTATCGATTGCGCCAGCGCGGCACTTTGCCATGCTCGACCAGCCGCAGCTGGTCAACGATGCCATCGGCGCCTTCCTGAAAACGCTCCAGTAAGCCCTGTCGTCCTCGCGCAGGCGGGGACGATGCGGGCTTGCAGCGGTCAGCCGCCGGTCACCGGAGGGAAGAACGCCACTTCCCCGCCATCGGCGATGGCCGTATCGGCGCCGCACATCACATGATTGAATGCCGTGCGCAAGGGCTTGTCGTCGGCCAGCGCGCTGGCCCACACGCCGCCGCGCCGTTGCAGCAGCGCGCGCACCGCCTGCACCGTGAGCACGCCTTCCGGCAGCGCCAGGTTCTCGCTGGCCGTACCGAGTTCTTCCCGCACGCTGGCAAAGAAACGCAACGCAATTTTCATGACAACCTTAGTGGAGTAATTCGCTAAATGGGATGAAGCGCACGATGTCGCCCGCGGCGATGGCCTGGCCTGGCGGATTGTCCACCAGCCCATCGCCCCAGACCGTCGATGTCAGCACGCCCGAGCCCTGATTGGGGAAGATATCGAGCCCTCCGCCCGCATTGGTGCGCACGCGCAGAAATTCGTTGCGGCGGTCCGGCTTGGGCCAGTTGAAATCGGCCCGCATGGCGTACGAACGCGGCTCCACCGATCCGGTCACGCCCTGCATGCGCAGAATGAACGGGCGCACGAACAGCAGGAAGGTGATGAAGCTCGATACCGGGTTACCCGGCAAGCCGATGAAGAAGGCCGCGCCGTCGTCGCGGCGCACCTCGCCGAACGCCAGCGGCTTGCCCGGCTTGACGGCGATCTGCCACATGTTCAGGCGCCCTTCCGCTTCCACGGCCGGCTTGATGTGGTCCTCTTCGCCGACCGACACGCCGCCGGAGGTGATGATCAGGTCATTCTCGCGCGCGGCGCTACGCAGCGTGGCGCGGGTCGCTTCCAGCGTATCGGGCACGATGCCGAAATCGGTCAGCGCGCAGCCCAGGTTCTCGAGCAAGGCGCGCAGCAGGAAGCGGTTGGAATTGTAAATGGCGCCCGGCGCCAGCTGGCCGCCCGGCGCTTCGCCCGGCATGACCAGTTCATCGCCGGTAAAAAAGACCGCCACGCGCAGGCGCCGATACACGGGCAGGCTGGCCAGCCCGACCGAGGCGGCCAGGCCCAGTTCCTGGCTGCGCAGGCGCGTGCCGGCGGCGAGGATCACGGCGCCGGCGTTGATGTCTTCGCCCGCGCGGCGTATCCATTCGCCGCTGGCCGGATTGTGGCGCACGGTCACCAGCCCGGCCGTGGAAGCCTCGCACTGCTCCTGCATCACCACCGCATCGGCGCCTTCGGGAATCATGGCGCCGGTGAAGATGCGCGCGGCATGGCCGGGCGCGAGGAACTGGCCCACGTGGCCGGCCGGAATGCGCTGCGACACGGTCAGTGTGGCGTGGCCGCTGGCGCAGTCGGCCGCGCGCACGGCGTAGCCGTCCATTTGGGTGTTGTCGGCCGACGGCACGTTGATGGTCGCGGCCTGGGCCAGGGCCAGCACGCGGCCGTTGGCGTTCAGGGTGGGCACGATCTCGGTGGCGCCGGGCGCACGCGCGGCGGCCAGCATGACGTCGAGCGCGGCGCGGACCGCCAGCAGCGGTGGGCGCGGTGGTGCGTCGCTCATCGCCTACAGCCCCGTGTGCGCGGCAATGAACGCCTTCATTGCCGGCACGTCGGCCGTCATGACGACGAATTTTTGCGGCAGCGCTTCAATATCCTCGAATCCGGGCGGGCGTTCGGCATCGACGCCCAGCGCTTCGAGTATCGTTTCGTTGAACTTGGCGGCCAGCGCCGTTTCGAGCACGATCATCGGCACACCCGGCGCCATGTACTGGCGTGCCACCTTGATGCCATCGGCGGTGTGGGTATCGATGGTGATGTCGTAGTCGTCGGCGACGTCGCGAATGGTGTCGAGGCGGTCCTTGTGTGTCGATTTGCCCGAGGCGAAACCGTATTCGGACACCAGCTTGAACTCGTCGCCATCGCTGCCCGGCTTGCCGGACAGGTCGAAGCCGCCTTCTGTCTCCACCTTGTGGAACAGCTTGCGCACGCGGGCCGCATCGCGTCCGACCAGGTCGTAGATGAAGCGCTCGAAGTTGGATGCCTTGGAGATATCCATCGACGGGCTGCTGGTGTGGTACGTCTCGGCCGACTTGCGCACGCGGTACACGCCGGTGCGGAAGAACTCGTCGAGCACGTCGTTTTCATTGGTGGCGGCGATCAGGCGGTCGATCGGCAACCCCATCATGCGCGCAATGTGGCCGGCGCAGATATTGCCGAAGTTCCCGGACGGGACGGTAAACGACACCTTCTGAGTATTGCTGGTGGTGGCGGCCAGGTAGCCGCGGAAGTAGTACACGACCTGTGCAACCACGCGCGCCCAGTTGATCGAATTGACGGTGCCGATCTTTTGCGCAGCCTTGAACGGCAGATCGTTCGACACGGCCTTGACCATGTCCTGGCAATCGTCGAACACGCCTTCGACGGCGATGTTGAAGATGTTCGGGTCCTGGAGGCTGAACATTTGCGCGCTCTGGAAGGCGCTCATCTTCTTGTGCGGCGAGAGCATGAACACGCGGATGCCCTGCTTGCCGCGCATGGCGTATTCGGCCGCGCTGCCGGTGTCGCCCGAGGTGGCGCCAAAAATATTGAGCTCGGCGCCATTCTTTGCAAGCGCATATTCGAACAGGTTGCCCAGCAATTGCATGGCCATGTCCTTGAACGCCAGCGTGGGGCCGTTCGACAGTGCCTGCAGGATCAGGGTCTTGTCCCCGTCTTGTTCGAGCACGCTCAGCGGCGTGATTTCGGCCGCTTTTTCGCCCGGGCGCGCATTGCGGTAGACGTCCGCGGTGTACGTCTTGCGGGTCAGCTGGCGCAGGTCGGCTTCCGGAATGTCGGTGGCGAATTTGCGCAGGATCTCGAACGCCAGGTCGGCGTAGGACAGCGTGCGCCAGGCGTCGAGCTCGGCACCAGTTACTTGCGGGTACTCGGACGGCAGGTACAGGCCGCCATCCGGGGCCAGGCCGCCGAGGAGGATGTCGGAAAACTGCTGGGTGACTGGCGAGGCGGCGCCCTGGTCGGCGCGGGTAGACACGTAGTGCATAGAGGTGATTGAAGTCCGTTGAGAGGCTGGCACGCTAATGCTGAACAAGGCGATCGGACGATTATTATAGTGCGGACCGGAGGACCTTGCGTGGAATGCGGTTTTTCCCGAATTAATTGCGGATCCTCATCTTAGCATTGGCAAGAAAGCAAGCAATAGCCTGTTCAGGCGATCGCCCTGGCGTGCTACAATCGGGCCGTCATTGGGGAGTAGCCGCTCTTCGCCACGAAGAGGCTGACGTCAACATACTTGGCCCACAGGCCATGGCGTCAGCGGCATCAATAGCTTGGCAAGACCTTTGACCACAATGCACCCGTTTGGGCCGGGGGAGCGTTGTGGTCAATCGTCTGTCGACCGGCCCGGGAAACCATCATGGAAACGCTACTCGTCTCAACCGGTGTTGTCGCTCTCGCTGAAATCGGCGACAAGACCCAGCTCCTCGCCTTCCTCCTCGCCGCCCGCTTCAAGAAGCCGCTGCCCATCATTCTCGGCATTTTCGCCGCGACCGTGGTCAACCACGGGCTGGCCGGCGCGCTCGGCGCCTGGATCACCACCACGCTCAGTCCCGATGTCTTGCGCTGGGTGCTGGGCCTGTCCTTCCTGGGGATGGCGGTGTGGACCCTGATTCCCGACAAAATCGACGATGACGAGACCCGCATTGCCACGCGCTTCGGCGTATTCGGCGCCACGCTGGTCACGTTCTTCCTCGCCGAGATGGGCGACAAGACCCAGTTTGCCACCATCGCCATGGCGGCCCACTACGCGTCGCCGCTATTGGTTGTGATTGGCACCACGCTGGGGATGTTGATTGCCGATGTGCCGGCCGTGTTCATTGGCGACCGGCTGGCGGCCAAAATCCCCATGAAGCTGGTGCACGCGGTGGCGGCCGCCATGTTTGCCGTGCTGGGCGCGGCTACCCTGCTCGGTGCGGGGGCCAGACTGGGATTCTAGGGAACCGCTAGCGTGGCGCGGTCCTGGTCGGGTCCTTCATTTGACAACGGCCGCGTCCGCATCGCGGAACCACAGATTCTTCCGGGCCAGCGGCAAGGTGTCGGGCATGAGCGGATTGTGCATCTCGATCACATGGCGCTCGCGCAGGGCGGCGCGGCGGATCATGTCGCCAAACGATTCCTGAAACAAGCGCTCGAAGCTGCCGTCGGCAATCATCTTTTCCAGACCTGCGGCCAGATCGGTGGCGAGTTGATCGTTGCCTTTGCGCACAAAGAAGTACATTGCCGTCGGGTAGTGCAGGACGATGCCGGGCTCCACGGCCAACTGGTCGCGGTGCAGGTCGACTTCGTCCCAGATTTCGGTGATGGAGCGGGGAAAGTAGTCGATCCTGCCGTTCCCCAGCATGCTGAACAGCGCCTCGTAGCTGCTGGTGCCGTACACCAGCATGCCGTTGGCCCGCATGATGGCCGCGTCCGGCCAGTCGCTGCCCTGACCGGCCGAGAAATTCCTGAACTGAACGGCGCTGCGCAGGCCCCTCAACCGACCCAGCCTGCTTCGTTCAACCAGCAGCAGGCGCCAGCCGATCAAACCCTTGTCGATGGGAATGCGGATCGCGTGCAAGCGCGCTTCGCGATCGGCCGACGTCATGGTCGACACGACGTCGATTCCGTCATCCTTTTCCAGGCGCAGCAAGGCGCGTCCCTGCTGCATGCGCAGCGGTGAAATCTCGATACGGTATTGGTGTTCGGAACGCGCCAGGGCCCGTTCAAGCAAGCGCAAGGGGTAGCGCGAGCGCTGGTCGGGATTGCTCTCGGGACGAGGATAGCGCACGACAAACGCGTCCGCCGCAGCGCGCACGGGCATGGCCAGCAACAGCAAGCAGATCCACCGCCCTATCCACCCCATCCACCGCCTCCGTTTCGCCATAACTCGATGCTATAGCGAACGTAACCTTATTTTGTGGAAATGACAAGCCTCAACAACAACGCCGAGGCCGGTATCGTCAGCAGGCGGCGTGATTGACCGTGACGACGTGGATGGCCAGGCCGCCCAGCGAGGTTTCCTTGTACTTGTCCTGCATGTCGGCGCCGGTCTGGCGCATCGTTTCGATCACGTCGTCCAGGCTGACAAAGTGGGTGCCGTCGCCCTTGAGCGCGAGCGAAGCGGCGGTGATGGCCTTGATCGCGCCCATGCCGTTGCGCTCGATGCAGGGAATCTGCACGAGGCCGCCGATCGGGTCGCACGTCATGCCAAGATGGTGTTCGATGCCGATTTCGGCCGCATTCTCGATCTGCTCGTTGCTGCCACCCAGCGCGGCCACCAGACCGGCTGCCGCCATCGCGCAGGCCACGCCCACTTCGCCCTGGCAGCCGATTTCGGCGCCCGAGATCGAGGCATTCTTCTTGCACAGCATGCCAATGCCAGCTGCCGTGAGCATGAAGGCGCGCACGCCGCTGACCGGGTCGCTGGGACGGCAATCTTCGGCGTAGTAGCGCAGCACTGCCGGAATGATGCCGGCGGCGCCATTGGTGGGCGCCGTCACGACGCGCCCGCCGGCGGCGTTTTCTTCATTGACCGCCATGGCGTACAGGCTGACCTGGTGCAGCGCATCGTGCGGCAGATCGTTGGCGCGGTTGTCGCCGTGGCGCGCGTCCTCGGCCTGCTTCCACAGATTGGCCGCGCGGCGCTTGACGTTCAGGCCGCCGGGCAGCTGGCCGCCCGTGACCAGGCCATGGGCGATACAGTCGCGCATCACTTGCCAGATGCGGTCCAGGCCGGCGTCCAGGTCGGCTTCCGGCATGCGCGCCAGTTCATTGGCACGCAGCATCTGCGGGATGGTCTTGCCGCTCGCCTTGCCATGGGCCAGCAGCTGGTCCATGGTATCGAACGGGAAGGGAATCGGGGCCTGGCCGCCGCCGCTGCTCTGGCGCGCCTGGGCTTCGCCGGCCGCGTGGATGAAACCGCCGCCGACCGAGTAGAACACGCGCTCGATGGCCGAGCCGTCGGCCAGCTTGAGCGTAAAGCGCATGCCGTTCGGATGCTCGGGCAGGCTGGCGCTCTTGTGCCACAGCAGATGGGTCTTGGCGCTGAACGGTACTTCCTTGGTGCCGAGCAGCTTGATCACGCCATCGAGTTCGGCTTCGGCCAGCTTGTCGTCCACCGCGTCCGGGTCGACGCCCTGGGGCGTCTCGCCCATCAGGCCGAGAATGACGGCCTTGTCGGTGGCGTGGCCGACGCCGGTCAGGGCCAGCGAGCCGTACAGGGCAGCTTCCACGCCGACGGCCTGGTCCAGCGGACCGCAGTCGACCAGGAAGCGGCGCGCCGCCACCATCGGCCCCACGGTGTGGGAACTCGACGGCCCGATGCCGATTTTGAAAAGGTCGAATACGCTCATGTCCATCGGTGTGCCCCTACGTGTCTGGATAAAACAGTTATGCAGGCTGGCTCAGGCCGACGTCGATGTTTGCGAGCATGTCGGTGACCAGCTGCTCAAGGCCGATGCGGGCTTTCCAGCCCCAGTCGGCAGTCGCTTTGGCGTCGTCCAGGCTGTGCGGCCAGGTGTCGGCGATGGCCTGACGGCTGTCAGGCTGGTAGCCAATCTCGAAGTCCGGCAGTGCGCGGGTAATCGCAGCGGCCAGCTCATGGGGATTGAACGACAAGCCGGCCACATTATAAGCGGAGCGGATAGCAATTTGTCCAGGTTGCGCTTCCATTAACTCGATGGTGGCGCGGATCGCGTCGGGCATGTAGATCATCGGCAGCGTGGTCTCCGGACCGAGGAAGCATTGGTACTTCTCGCCGCGCAGCGCCGCGTGGAAGATGGCGATGGCGTAATCGGTGGTGCCGCCGCCCGGAGGCGACTTGTAGCTGATGATGCCCGGATAGCGAATGCTGCGCACATCCACCCCGTACTTGGTGAAGTAGTACTCGCACAGGCGCTCGCCGGCGAGCTTGCTGATGCCGTAGATGGTGGTCGGATCCATGACCGTGAACTGGGGCGTGTTCTGGGCCGGGGTGTTGGGGCCGAAGGCGGCGATCGACGATGGCCAGAACACGCGCAGGGGGCTGCCCTGCTCGCCGCGTTCGCGCGCCACCTCGAGGATGTTGAGCAAGCCATCCATGTTCAATTCCCAGGCCTTGAGCGGCGCCTTTTCGCCGGTGGCCGACAGCAGCGCGGCCAGCTGGTAGACCTGGGTGATGCCTTCGTCGGCGACGATGGCGGCCAGCGCCTCGCGGTCGAGCACATCGAGGCGGACGTAGCGCGCCGCCTGGTAGACGTTGACCGCGCCGATGTCGGAGGCGATCACGTTCTGCTCGCCATGCCGGGCCGCCAGTGCGCCGACCAGTTCACTGCCGATTTGCCCGTTGGCGCCGATGATGAGGATACGTTCCATGTTCTTGTTTTCCCGTCTTGTGTCTGGTGTTGCTTAGTTCTTGAGAATGCCCAGCTCGCGCCCGGCCTGTTCGAATGCCTTGAGGACCGTGTCGAGCTGCGCGCGCGTGTGCGCGGCCGACAGCTGGACCCGGACCCTGGCCTGCCCCATCGGCACGACCGGGTAGAAGAAGCCGCTGAGCAGCACGCCCAGCTCATACATGCGAGCTGCGAACTGCTGCGCGACGGGCGCCTCGAACAGCATCACCGGTACCACCGGATGGGTGCCCGGCTTGATGGTAAAGCCGATCCGTTCGATCTCCTTGCGGAAGTAGGCGGTGTTCTCGTGCAGGCGGTCGCGCAGCTCGGTGGACTTGGAAATGCGCTGCAGGACCGACAGCGACGCGCCGGCAATCGATGGCGCCAGCGTGTTGGAGAACAGGTAGGGACGCGACTTCTGGCGCAGCGTGTCGATGACTTCCTTGCGCGCCGAGGTAAAGCCGCCCATGGCGCCGCCCAGTGCCTTGCCCAGGGTGCCGGTGATGATGTCGATCCGTCCCAGCACATTGTGGTGTTCATGCGTGCCGCGCCCGGTCTTGCCCATGAAGCCGGAGGCGTGGCATTCGTCGATCATGACGAGCGCGCCATAGCGGTCGGCCAGGTCGCAGATCTTGTCGAGCTGGGCGATCGTGCCATCCATCGAAAACACGCCGTCGGTGACGATCACCTTGTGGCGCTTGCCCGCCTCGGTGGCGGCCTTCAGCTGCACTTCCAGGTCGGCCATGTCATTGTGCTGGTAGCGATAGCGGCCGGCCTTGCACAGGCGGATGCCGTCGATGATCGAAGCGTGATTGAGGGCGTCGGAAATGATGGCGTCGTTTTCATCGAACAACGGCTCGAACACGCCGCCGTTGGCGTCGAAGGCGGCTGCGTACAGGATCGTGTCTTCGGTGCCGAGGAAGGCGGAAATGGCTTGCTCGAGCTCCTTGTGCACGGTCTGGGTGCCGCAGATGAAGCGCACCGACGACAGACCGTAGCCAAACTGCTCGGTCGCGGCAATCGACGCTTTCTGGGTTTCCAGGTCGCCGGACAAGCCCAGATAATTGTTGGCGCACATATTGATCAGGGTGCGGCCATCGTCGGCCACCACTTCGGCGCCCTGGCGCGAGGCAAGCACGCGCTCAGGCTTGTACAGGCCCTGGCTGCGCAGCGATTCCAGATTGTGCTGCAGGCCGCTGAAAAACGCATTTTTCGCTTGATCGCTCATGTTTGTCCTCATGTTGGGGGTTGCCGGCTTGACCGGTGCTTGCAGTATGCTGTACCTTGATCGCTCGGTGATGCTAAATCCGAGATATCGAACTCAAATTCAATATAGTGGATATTACCCAAGGCCAGTGAACTTGGCAAGCATCAGTTTGTTTCGATCGGCATAAAGATATTCGGTATACAACTATGAACACTGCGCTGGGTAGCAATTCTCCTCCTGAAGTAGGCGCCACGCTACAGCGGCTGCGTCTGGCGCGCGGGCTGACGCTGGAAGACTTGTCGCGCATTGCTGGCGTGTCGAAATCGATGCTGTCCCAGATCGAGCGGGAAAAAGCCAATCCCACCATCGCCATCACCTGGCGCCTGGCCAACGCGCTCGGCGTGCAGATCAGCGAGCTGCTGTCGTCCGATACCCGGGTGGCGGAAACCATCCGCGTGCTCGACGCCCACGAAACCCCCACCCTGCCCGGCACCCATGCCGGCTACACGCTGCGCATCCTCGGTCCCATGGAGATGGCCGGCAAATACGAATGGTATGAATTGACACTGGCGCCAGGCGGCGTGCTCGAGTCGCAGGCTCATGATCCGGGTACCAGCGAACACATGACGGTGCTGCATGGCGCCATCGAGGTGGAAGTGGGGAGCGACCGCAAAAAGGTCAAGCTGGGCGGCACGGCGCGTTATCCGGCCGACCAGAACCACGTCCTCAAAAATACCGGCAAGACCGAGGCCAAGGCCCTGCTAGTGGTCTGCCACCGCTGATGGCGGCGTGCGCCCCTTGAGGGCGTACTTGGCGCGGATGGTCTTGATGAGCCCTTCCTTTTCCATCCTGGCAATCGCAGTCACCAGCTTGTCGACCAGTGCCGGATCGCACTGGCGGGAACAGGCCAGGTAATTGTCGGTCGTGACCAACCCGGGCCCGGCCACGATGTCGCCGTTGGCCTTCAGATACAGGGCCATTTCTTCGAGCGGGCCGAACCAGGCTTGCATGCGCCCTTCGCGCAGCATGCGCGGGGCATCCTGGTTAACGCTGATTTCATAGATCTGGTCGGGACGGAAGCCCTGGGCGCGCAGAATGGCGCCATTGGCGGTGCCGCGCGCGACGGCCACGGAGCGCAGGCGCTGCCGGCCTTCCGCAAAACTGCGCACCGGCTGGTCCAGCGTGAAAAATCCCCGTTTGGCCTGGTACAGGCGCGCAATCCAGGTGAATTGGGCCTCGCGCTCCGGCATGCGCGCCAGCGGCAGGATCAGGGTATCGCGGGTGCCGGGCAGCGCCACCGTGACGATGGCGCGGTTCTTGGGCATGAACACGAGGCGCGGGGCAAGGCCGGCCCGCTTCATCGCCGCCAGCACGATCTCGCCCACCACCCCAGGTTCGGCGGACTGGCTGGCCATGGGCGGGATGTCCATCAAGTACAGGGGCACCTCGGCCGCATGGGCCGTCAGGACAGTGCTCAGCAGTAAGCTTGCAGCAGCGATGCGGATCATCATGTTCCCCGAAAAACAATGCAAGCACGATACAACAAGCGGCCGCGCCGGTCCACCGACTTTAACGGCCGGCCCTGGCGTAGCGGGCCCGAATCGCCCTGATCGTGCCATCGCGCTCCATGGCTGCCAGCTGCCGGCTCAGGCGCGCCACCAGGGCCGGGTCGCACTGGCGCGAACAGGCCAGGTAATTGTCCGTGCCGTTGACGGGCTTGCCCTCGACGATGCGCCGGGTTGGATGTTTGTTGCGCAAGAACACGTGCATTTGCTCGATGGGGCCGAACCAGGCATCCATGCGCCCAGCTTCGAGCATGCGCGGCACATTATCGTTATCGCTGATCTGGTAAATCTGCGCGGCGGCGAAGCCTTGCGCGTGCAGGATCACCGGTGTGACGGTGCCGCGCGCCACCCCGATCGTATGAAGCGCACGCCGCGCCTCGGCATACGAATCGATTTGCTTGCCTGTGGTAAAGAAAGCGCGTTCCACCTTGTACAGGGGCGCAATCCAGGTGAAATGCGCTTCCCGCTCGGGCACGCGGGCGAGCGGAATGATCAGCACGCTCTGGCTGCTGGGCAATTGCGCCACGACAATAGCGCGGTTATTCGGGACGAGCTGGAGCTGCGGCGCGATGCCGGCGCGGCGCAAGGCTTCGAGGACGATATCGCCCACCACACCATGGCCCGGACCGGCCTGGGTCGACATGGGCGGCACATCCATCAGATACAGCTGCACGGCCCCTGCCAGCGCACGGCACGGTGCACACAGTAACAGGCAGGCAATCAGGCATGCACGGTGCATGGACGGCTTCCGGAACCAGCGATCCGGTCACGATACTCCATGCGCGGGCCCGGGTCCAGCCGTCACGGCGCGCACCAGCACCACGGCGGCCACGGCGGCCAGCAGGTGCTTGAGGGTGTGTCCGCTGACCAGACCGAGCGTGGCGAAAAGCGCATGGTCGCCCACCTCGCACAGTTTGGCGAGCACGTACAGGACGATGGCCAGGCCGAACGCCCTGCGCTGCGCTGCTGGCGCACGGTGTTGCCACTGCAATAGGGGAATCAGGATCAGCGGCGCTGCCTGCAGCAGCAGATAGGGCCGCAGATCGGCCGTGACCTGCCACCAGAACACGCTGGCGACGGCGCCGCCGCCCAGCAGCAGCAGCGCCAGGCGCGAACGCATGGCCCCGGCCAGCAGCGCCGCGCAGGCCAGCGCAATCGGCAGCCGGTCCCAGATCAGGCGCGCATCGTCGGGCGCCAGGTGGTACCAGGTCGAGCCGCAAGCGGTGAGCGCCAGCGCCGTGACGAACGCCGTCGCGGCGATCCGATCGATGCCGGCCAGCGTGCTGCGGTGCAGGCGCCAGGCGCCGTACAGGGCCGCCAGCGCGAACGCCAGATTGGACAGCACATCGCCCGCATGGGCCAGGCCATGCCAGCTGCGCTGGTCGGCAAAGGCGTGGTAGTCGGCGAGCTGGGCGACGGGACCGTGCGCCAGCATGGCGCCGATCAGGATCAGGCAAGCCCAGAGGGCCAGCGGGGGTGTGGTGCGAGCGGCAGTCATGGCAGTCCTTGTGGTAGCGAGCCGCCACTGTGCCAGCGCCATGCCGGCGCCGCCATCGCTTGCGTGCACGTCGCCGCAAAGGCGACGTGCGGTATTGCGAAGCGCTACTGCGCGCTTGACTTGGCCGCCGTGGCCGCCTCCGTCATGTGCAGCGCGTGGCTGAGGAAGCCCCAGCGGTCGGCCGCTTCTTCGATCACCTTGGCCGTCGGCTTGCCCGAACCATGGCCTGCCTTGACATCGATGCGGATGATGATCGGCGCCGATCCGCCCTGCGCGGCCTGGGCGGCAGCGGCAAACTTGAAGCTGTGCGCCGGCACCACGCGGTCGTCATGGTCGGCCGTGGTGATCATCGTGGCCGGATAGCAGGTGCCCGGCTTGAGGTTGTGCAGCGGCGAATACTTGTACAGCGCCTTGAACTGGGCCGCATCGTCGGCCGTGCCGTAGTCCGATGCCCAGTGCTTGCCGATGGTGAACTGGTGGTAGCGCAGCATGTCGAGCACGCCCACCTGCGGAATGGCCGCGCCGAACAGTTCCGGCCGCTGCAGCAGCGTGGCGCCGACCAGCAGGCCGCCATTGCTGCCGCCGCCGATGGCCAGTTTCGCTGGCGACGTCACCTTGTTGGCGATCAGCCATTCGGCCGCGCCAATGAAGTCGTCAAACACGTTCTGCTTCTTGAGGACCGTGCCCGCTTCGTGCCACGCTTCGCCGTACTCGCCGCCGCCGCGCAGGTTGGCCACGACGTACACGCCGCCCATTTCCATCCAGGCCAGGTTGGCCACCGAGAAGCTCGGGGTCAGCGAAATGTTAAAGCCACCATAGCCGTACAAGTAGGTCGGGTTGCTGCCGTCGAGCTTGATGCCCTTTTTCGAGACGATGAACATCGGCACCCTGGTGCCATCGCGGCTGGTAAAGAATTGCTGGCGCGTTTCGTAGGCCGCAGGATCGAAATCGACCTTCGGCTGGCGGAACACGGTGCTCTCGCCGGTGCGCAGGTCGAGCCGGTAAATCGTGGTGGGGTTGGTAAAGCCGGTAAACGAATAGAAGGTCTCGGTATCGCCACGCTTGCCGCCGAAGCCGCTGACGCTGCCGATGCCGGGCAGCGCGATCTCGCGCACCGGCTTGCCGTTCCTGTCCAGCACCTTGACGACGTTGCGGGCGTCGGCCAGGTATTCGGTGATGAACTGGTCATTGACCAGGGTGACGCCGGTGAGCGTCTGCGCGCTCTCGGCGATGATCTGCTTCCACTGCGCTTCGGCCGGCTTGCGTACATCGATGGCGATCACGCGCGAACGGGGCGCCTTGCGGTCGGTCGAAAAGTAGAATACGGAGCCGACATTGTCGATGAAGTCATAGCCTGCATCGAAGGTGGCGATCAGCGGCTTGACCTTGGCGCCGCGCACGCCCAGCTCCTTGTACCAGACCCGGTTGCGGTGCGCGGTGTCGCGCGAGGCGCTGATGATCAGGTACTTGCCGTCATTGCTGACCTGGCCGGCGAAGTTCCACTCCTTGTTGTCCCTGCTGCCGAAGACCATCTGGTCCTGGCTTTGCGGCGTGCCGATGGCGTGGTAGTACAGCGTATGGAAGTGGTTCACGCCAGCCAGGGCGGCCTTGGCGCTCGGTTCCGGGTAGCGGCTGTAGAAGAAGCCCTTGCCGTCGCGGGTCCAGGCTGCGCCCGAAAACTTGACCCACTTGAGGTGGTCGTCGAGATCCTTGCCGGTCTCGATGTCGCGCACCTTCCACTCATTCCAGTCCGAGCCGGAGGCGGCGGTGCCGTAGGCGAGATATTTGCCGTCCGGGCTGACGGCAACGTCGGCCAGGGCCACGGTGCCGTCGGCGGCCAGGGTGTTCGGATCGATCAGCACGCGCGGCGCATCGGCCAGCGACGTCATGGTGTAAAGCACGGCCTGGTTTTGCAAGCCGTCGTTGCGGCTGTAGAAGTAGCGCCCGCCTTCCCGGTACGGCACGCTGTAGCGCTCGTAATTCCACAGGGTGGTCAGGCGTGCCTTGATGGCCTCGCGCTGGGGAATCTGGCCCAGCACCGACTGGGTGACCTTGTTCTGGGCCGCGACCCAGGCCTGCGTCTCGGCGCTGTCGGCGTCTTCCAGCCAGCGGTAAGGATCGGCGACGACGGTACCGTGGTAAGTGTCCTGCTGGTCGACCTTGCGGGTCTCGGGATAGCTCGGCGGCGTGCCGCTGGCGGGACACGACTGGGCCAGCGCATTCGCGCCGCACAGCACGAGCAGGCTCACGGCCAGGGATGCATGTTTGATTCGCATGAAGATGGGGACTTTCAGTAGACAATCGGAGCCGTCAGACCGGGGCGGCCTGGCGTCGGACACAGCGCTGGCATGATAGCGCGAAAAGCGCGCATGTTGCTATATGCATACGTCGGCATGCTGGCGCTGCCCACCGGTGCAGGAGCGGTCTATTGCAGCGCGTTCTCGTAGGGGAGCGTCAGCCTGCGCGGCGGCACCCAGGCGGCGATCCAGGCGGCCAGCTCGTTGCCCGGAATCGGCCGGCTCATGTAATAGCCCTGGGCCTGGTCGCAGCCGAGCGCGGCCAGCAGGCGCCACACGGCTTCGCTCTCGATGCCTTCGGCCACCACGCGCAAGCCCATGTTGTGGCCCAGGTCGATGGTCGAACGCACGATCTTGGTATCGCCGATATCGTTTTCCATATTCAGGACAAACGACTTGTCGATTTTCAGTTCGTCGACGGGCAGTCGCTTGAGATAGGCGAGCGACGAGTAGCCGGTGCCGAAATCGTCGATCGACAAATCCACGCCCATGGCATGCAGACGCTCGAGCGTGGTCTGGGCCCGCACCGGGTCGTCCATGATGGCGCTTTCGGTGATCTCCAGGCAGAACGAGGAAGGCGACAACTTGTGGCGGGCCAGGATTTCACCGAATTTTTCCGGCAGGTGCTGGTCCAGCAAGTCGCGCGTGGACAGGTTGACCGAGATCTTCAGGTCGATGCCCTGGCCAGCCAGCTCGCTGCACAGGGCCGCCGAACGGTCCAGCACCCAGCGCGTGAGCACGCGGATAAAGCCGGTCTGTTCGGCGAAGGGAATGAACTCGTCCGGGAAGACATTGCCGCGCACCGGATGCTGCCAGCGCACCAGCGCTTCGGCGCCGATCACCGCACCCGTGTCCAGGCGCAGCTTGGGCTGCAGGTGCAGGCGGAATTCGTCGCGTTCGATGGCATTGCGCAGTTCCGTCAGCAAGCCCAGGCTTTTGGCACTGGCCGTATCCATCGCCGCTTCGTAGACGATGGCGCCATCGTTGCGCTGCTTGGCCTGGTACATCGCCACTTCGGCCATCGACAGCAATTCCTCGGCGCTCTCGCCGGCGCCCGGGAAGCCCGCGATGCCCAGGCCGGCGCCGATGTCGACGGTCTGGTCTTCCAGCGAGAGCGGCACTTCGAGCGCAGCGAGAATGATGGCGGCCACGCGCTGGGCCTCGGCTACCGTGCAGGCGGGCAGCAGCACGGCGAATTCGTCGCCGCCCAGGCGCGCCAGCTGGGCCGCGGGATTGACTTCGGTCATGCGCACGCGCAGGCGTTCGGCCACCTGGCGCAGCAGATCGTCGCCAAAATTGTGGCCCATGACATCGTTGACATGCTTGAAGCGGTCCAGGTCCATCATCAGCACGTGCACCTCGTGGCCGCGCTTGCGCGCTTCGGTCAGGGCTTCGTCGAGCATGACGACAAACTGGGCGCGGTTGGGCAAATTGGTGAGCTGGTCCCAGTACGCGAGCCGGCGGATTTCCTTTTCGCGGCGCGCGATCCCGTCGCGCATGCTGTCGAAGGCCTTGGCCAGCGCACCGACTTCATCGTCGCGCCGCACATCGATCTGGCCACGATAATCGCCGCGCTCGAGGCGCAGCGCCGTGCGCGCCAGTTCGCGCAGCGGCTGGGCGATGCGCTTGGCGGTCAGCACGGCGGCCGCGCCCGCAATCAGAATGCCGAGCAGGGTCAGCGCGATCAGGGTGCGTTCCAGGCGGGTGTACTGGGCGGTGGCGGCATCGATCGAGCGCACCAGCAGCACACTGGCCAGGTGCTGCGCATCCTGGCCGATGGTGAGCAGGCGCGCGCTGTAGCGGTCCTGGCCGATGGCCAGGTCGAACGGTGTGCGGGTCGCGCCGGCCAGCGCCTTGAGGTCGGCTGCCACGGCCGGCATCAGGTGGGCCGGCAAAGTCGACTCGACCGCGGTCCAGGTACCGTCCTGGGCGCGCGTGAGGATGGCCACGTCGAGGGCGGACAGTTCGCGCATGTCCATGGCAAGCTGGCGGTCGATCACGAAGCCCATCACGACCCAGGCAATGGTCACCGGCGCCTTGACCGGCATGACGACGATCTGCACCGGTTTCTGGTCGACGATGGCCACCGCGCTCACGCCGTTGGCCTGGTCGGCCCGGTCCAGCAAGCCGCGCACCAGCTGTTCCAGCCCGCCCGCGCTGGCAATGCCGTTCGAGACCGACACCTTGCGCTCGCCGTCGATGAGCATGGTCAGGTCGGCGCGCGCGCGCCGACCGCTGTTGTCGAGCGCCGATTCGACCGTGGCGCGGTCGTCCGCACCGCCATTGCCGATCGCCTGCACGAAGGCGGTGTCGCGCGCCAGCACCTGGGCGCTGAAGCGCTGCTTCTGGGCGCTCTGTTCCAGCAGCTTGCGAAACACCTTTTCGCCGTTGGCCAGCTCGGTGGCGATCGAGGCGCGCGCATTGGCATCGATGCCCTGCTGGATCACCACCAGGCCGAGCACCTGGACCGAGATGATGAGGAGCAGGAACAGCGTGGCGATACGGGCTTCGAGGCTCTTGAAACGTCTCAGCATGCTCAATAACCCTGGTCGCTTTCCACCACCGGGGGCTTGAGAGCGAGCTTGAACGCCGCCCCCACCTCACCCTTGACGGCGACACTCTGGTCGGCCACGGGCGCGCTCATGTTGTAGTGCCAGACCGAGACGGTGTACTTGCCGCTGGCGGGCAAGGCAATCTTGGCCATGCCGGCCGCATCGGTCTTGGCAAAAAAGGGGGAATCGACCACCTTGACATAGGCGACCATGCGATCGTGGATATTGCAGCCAAGGACCACCGTGCCGGCCTTGTCGAACACCTGGGGAGCAGCCGCCACGCCGGAGTAGAGCTTTTGGTCGAACTTCTTGGCAGGCGAGAAAGAATAGATGTGGTGTTTGACTTTATCGTTGTTGGGAAACGACATCTGGCTGCCGGTCTGGATCACGCTGACCAGTGGAACGAACTTGAGGCCGCGCTGTTCGATTTCTCCGGGACGCAGGAACTTGGGCATGGCGGCCCCGCCTTCCGGCTCGGCCACGACCACGACATCGGCCAGCGGCTTGCCTGCGGCATCGCTGACCTGCACTGCCAGCCCGTTGGCCGAGGCGGCAACGGCGCTGCCTGCGGCGAGTATCAAAACGGCGATTCGCGAAACATTGAGCATGAGCGCAACCGGTAGTGGCGGGATGCCAAGCTGCAACGCAGCCGGCAACCTATTGTAGCGTCTGGCAGAAAAATCCGAAAAGAAGTTTTGCCAATTGGAATGCGTCAAGACAGGCCGGGGGGTGCGGCAAAAATGGCAATCATGCCGAGATTGCCAGCATTCAGGTGGCGTCGCGCGGTGCCGCCGGGCTTGGGGCGCGGTGGGCCAGCTGCCACTGGCGCGACAGGTCGAGCGCGCAGCCGATTTCGGCCGGACTCAGGCGCCGCGCCAGGATGCTCTTGCTGGCGCAGGCGGTCTGGTCGCCCCCTTCCGCGGCCAGCAGCATCCACATGTAGGAGCGCACGGCGTCGCGCGGCAAGCCGCGCCCGCTGCCGACCATGCCGCCCAGGTTGTACTGCGCCAGCGCGTGGCCCTGCTCGGCGGCGCGCTGGTACCAGAACACGGCCTGGGCATCGTCCTGCTCGACCCCCTGGCCGTTGGCGTACATGACGCCCAGGTTGTTCTGGGCGCTGGCGTCGCCTTGCTCTGCGGCGATGCGGTACCAGCGCGCCGCCTGCGCCTGGTCCTGCGGCACACCCTGGCCGCTGGCATAGATGACGCCCAGGTTGAACTGGGCATTGGCCGCGCCCTGCTCGGCCGCGCGCCGGTACCACGCCAGCGCGCGCAGCGGATCGGGCGCGGTGCCGCGGCCATTGGCGTACATGCTGCCCAGGTTGTATTGGGCCAGCAGATGGCCCTGCTCGGCTGCCTGCAGATACCAGGCCAGGGCGCGCGCCTCGTCCTGCTCCACACCCTGGCCGTTGGCCAGCATGACGCCCAGATTGAACTGGGCATCGCGCTCGCCCTGCTCGGCGGCGCGCTGCAGCCAGGCCACGGCGCGCAGCGGGTCGGCGCGTACGCCGCGCCCCTCGGCATACGCCACGCCCAGCTGGCGCTGCGCCGCCGCGTTGCCCTGGGCCGCGGACTGGCGAAACCAGCACAGGGCCTGGGCCTCGTTCGGCTCAACGCCCTGGCCGCGCTTGTACATCAGCCCCAGATTGAGCTGGGCCTGGGCGTCGCCCTGTACGGCCGCCTTGCGAAACCAGGCCATGGCCAGCGGAAAATTAATGGCCGCACCGTGACCGGACAAATAGCACTCGGCCAGCAGGCTCTGGGCGCTGGCCACGCCCTGCTCGGCGGCGCGGTAAAACCAGGCCAGCGCCAGTTCGTGGTCTTGCTCGAGCCCCCTGCCCTTCTTGTACATCTGGCCCAGATTCTGCTGTGCCGATGCGTCGCCCTGCTCGGCCGCGTGGCGGAACCAGTAGGCCGCTTCGGTGTCGCTGCGGTCCACCCCGCGCCCGTTGTAGTAGAGCGCGCCCAGATGGTTTTGTGCGAAGGCCAGGCCCTGCAGCGCGGCCTGGCGCAGCCACTTGTAGGCATGCGCGTAATCGCGCTCGATGCAATCGCCTTTTTTGTACATGAGCCCGAGGTTGAACTGGGCATATGCGTCGCCGCGCTCGGCGGCCTGCCGGAACCACACGTAAATCTGATAATTTTCACGCGTAATGTTTTGCCGGTTCATGCTGTTCCTCCGGCCAGGGGCCTTGACAACGCAGAATGAGTGGTGCTGCACAGGGGTCAGGCGACCTGAGAGGTATTACTAAAAAGTTTAAAACGGGGGGACGCGCGGCGTTTGACTGTCCGCAAAGGCCGGATCGCGCCGGGACGCGCTGGCACATGAAAAAACCCCGCAGTGATTGCTCACGGCGGGGTTTGTATGCGCTGGGAAAAGTTATGCGGCGCGGACCGGCTTCGGTCCCGCGCTGTAGACCGCCATCGCCAGCAATGCCAGGCACCAGACGATGAGCGCACCGGACGGCAGATCGAGCACCACCGACGCCACCAGGCCGATGGCGTAGCCGCCCACACCGGTCAGGTAGGCCAGCGGCAGCTTG
>Ga0209023_10001336_pt1 | contig 33323 bp, 28 predicted proteins | sample LakOneMetagenome_FD_187468 | JGI IMG/M metagenome (GOLD analysis project Ga0209023, IMG submission 187468) | Freshwater and sediment microbial communities from Lake Erie, Canada (SPAdes) (version 2) | ecosystem: Environmental > Aquatic > Freshwater > Lentic | place: Lake Erie, Canada...
CAGCTCGCGTCGCAATGCGATTTGCCTGCCGTGGCGGCCGGCGACGTGCACATGCATCGGCGCAGCCGCCGGCGACTGCAGGATCTCGTGACCGCGATCCGGCACGGTTGCACGGTGGCCACGGCCGGCGCGCGCCTGTTTCCCAACGGCGAACGGCACCTGCGTTCGTTGGGCGCGCTCGCGCGCCTGTATCCACCCGAGTTGCTGGCTGCGAGCGTGGACCTGGCCGAACGCTGCCAGTTCGACCTCGGCCAGCTGCGCTACGAATATCCGGCCGAACTCGTGCCCGCCGGATCGAGCGCGGGCGAACACCTGCGCGCACTGAGCCTTGCGGGCGCGCGCGTGCGCTGGCCTGGAGGCATCCCTCCAAATGTCACCGCATTGCTGGAAAAGGAACTGCAACTGATAGCAGAGCTCCGCTACGAACATTTCTTCCTGACCGTGCACGATGTGGTCGCGTTTGCGCGCTCGCGCGGCATCCTCTGCCAGGGACGCGGTTCCGCGGCCAACTCCGCCGTCTGCTATGCGCTCGGCATCACCGAGGTCGATCCGGCGCGCATGACCTTGCTGTTCGAGCGTTTCATCAGCCGCGAGCGGCGCGAGGCGCCTGACATCGACGTCGACTTCGAGCACGAGCGGCGCGAAGAGGTCATCCAGTACATCTACTCGAAGTACGGACGCGAGCGCACGGCGCTCGCCGCCACCGTCATCACCTATCGTTCGCGCAGCGCGCGGCGCGATGTCGAGCGCGCATTGGGCGCATTGCCGGGCACTGCTTCCGCCGATGAACGCGCCGCGCGCGCGGAACTGACGGCGCAGCTGGTCGGCGAGCTGCGCGGGTTTCCGCGCCACCTGTCGCAGCACGTCGGCGGATTCGTGATCTCGGGCGAGCCGCTCCATGAGCTGGTGCCGATCGAGAACGCCGCGATGGCCGATCGCACCGTGATCCAGTGGGACAAGGACGACCTGGAAACTCTGGGCCTGCTGAAGGTCGACGTGCTGGCGCTCGGCATGCTGACCGCGGTGCGCAAGGCGCTCGAGTTGACCGGCGCGCACCGGGGTTGGCCGCGGCGCATGCAGGATATCCCCGCGGAAGACAGCGCCACCTACGACATGATCTGCCGCGGCGAAACCATCGGCGTGTTCCAGATCGAATCGCGCGCGCAGATGAGCATGCTGCCGCGCCTGAAGCCGCGTTGCTTCTACGACCTCGTGATCGAAGTGGCGATCATCCGCCCGGGTCCGATCCAGGGCGGCATGGTGCATCCATACCTGAAGCGCCGCGAAGACCCCTCGTCCGTCGTTTATCCGAGCCCGGCGCTCGCCGAGGTGCTGCGGCGGACGCTCGGCGTGCCGATCTTCCAGGAACAGGTCATGCAGATCGCGGTCGCCGCCGCCAACTTCAGCGCCGGGGAAGCCGACCAGCTGCGCCGTTCGATGGCGGCGTGGAAGCGCCGCGGCGGGCTCGAGCCTTTCCGCGAGCGATTGCTGTCGGGCATGGCGGCGAACGGCTACAGCGCGGAATTCGCCGAGGGCATCTACAAGCAGATCCTCGGCTTTGGCGAATACGGATTCCCGGAGTCACACGCCGCTTCGTTCGCGCTGCTCACCTATGTGTCGTGCTGGCTCAAGCGCCACGAGCCGGCGGCATTCTTCGCCGCGCTGATCAACAGCCAGCCGATGGGTTTCTACCAGCCCGCGCAGCTCGTGCAGGAGGCGCGGCGCGACGGCGTCGCGATATTGCCGCCGGACGTGCTCGTCAGCGATTGGGATTGCACGCTGGAAAAAGGCCGCGGCGGCGCGCCGGCGATCCGCATCGGATTGCGGCTGGTGCGCTCGCTCCCGCGCGCCGACGCCGACCGCCTCATCGCCGCACGCGCGGCGCGGTCATTCGACAGCATTGCCGATCTCGCGCAACGCGCAGCGTTGAACCGGCGTGCGATGCGCCTGCTGGCGGCGGCCGGTGCGCTGCGTCCCTTGAGCGCGCATCGCCACGAGGCGGGCTGGCTCGCGCTCGGCGCCGATCCGCCGCCCGGTACGCTCTCGCTCGCCGCGGCCGCCGAAGAACCCGTGGATTTGCCGCGGCCGGATGCGGGCGAGGAAATCCTGGCCGACTATCGGCAGCTTGCGCTGAGCACGACGCTGCATCCGCTCGCATTGCTGCGCGAGCGGCTGCGCGCGCTGGGCCTCGTGAGCCAGCTCGAGCTGCGCGCCCTGCCCAATGGCGCGCAGGTGCGCGTCAGCGGCATTGTCACGCACATGCAGCAACCCGGCACCGCCTCGGGTGTCGTGTTCGCCTCGCTCGAGGACGAGACCGGCATCGTCAACGTGATCCTGTGGCCGAAGGTGTTCGAGGCGCAAAAGCAGCCGGCGCTCGCGGCGAGCCTATTGGAAGTGGACGGTACGCTGCAGAACCAGCACGGCGTCGCGCACGTCGTCGCACGCAGGCTCCATGACCGTTCGCACTGGATCAAGGGACTGGCGCGCCGCTCGCGCGACTTCCATTGAGCTCAGGGGCTGAGGGCCTTGCGGAGCGATTCGAGTTCGGCGGCCGAATCGGCCAACAAGGTGCCGCAACCCGCCTTCAACCCGAGGCGCTGCATCGCCCGCGAATCGGCGAGCAGGCCCTGCAGCAATTCCGGATTCTCGCCGTGGCTCAGCAGCAAGTCGGCCGCGGCCAACACGTCGGCGAGATCCGCCGTGTGGCGAGGATCGCTCTCGACGGTCGGCCAGTCGCGCACCGCGGCGATGATCTCGGGCGCCATCTGCCAGCTCTCGAGCAGCGCCTGCGCGATGCTCGCGTGCCAGTCGCGCACCAGGCTGTGGAAGGCCGCCTCGTCCGCGAACAATTCCGGATGCTTGTTCATCTGCGTCAGCAGGTACAGCTTGCCGACGCCGGAGAGCACGCCGGCGAGCATCGCGGTATCGGGCCGGCTCTTGCCGGTGGCTCGCGCCACCACGTAGGCCATCGCCGCGCGCGCGACGCTCTCGCGCCACAGGGCGGCTATCGGTTTCTCGATGTTCTTGAATTCGCCCGCCTGCCTGATCTGCACCATCGCGAACGCCGCCGCGGTCGTGCGCAGCGCGTCGAACCCGAGCAGCACGATGGCCGTGCGCAGGTCGGTGATCTTGCGGCCGGTGGGATTCAACGCAGCGGATCCGGCCATCGTCGTCACGCGCGCGGCCAGCACCGGCTCGGCGCCGAGCACGCGCACCAGCCGATCCGCGTCGCTGTCCTCGTCGGCCAGCATCTTCTGCAGGCGAATCGCCACCTGCGGATAGCTGGGGAGCGACACCGTGCCCGCCGACAGGGCCGCGGCCAGTTCGCGCACCAGGTTGAAGGCCGCGGCATCCGCGGAGGAGCCCTGGGCCGCCGGCGCCGCCGGAGCTGTTTTTTCCGCACTTGAAGTTGCCATGCCCGGACTATCGGCGGATCGGCGACCGACTTGAGCGGCCGGGCGCTGCCCTGCGCGCTGCGCGGACGTGACGTGGCAGGCAGTTCCTAGCGTTGTTCGCGCAGGTACGGCAGCGCGGCGCGCAAATAAACCAACATTGAGAACAGCGTCAACGCGGCCGCGACCACCGTCAGCCAAAGCCCAAGCCGGTACATCGGGATACCCAGCAGGTCATGGCGATACAGGAGCAGGCTGACGCCAGCCATCTGCGCAATGGTCTTGTACTTGCCGAGCGAGGAGACGGCGACCTTCGTGCGATGACCGAGCTCGGCCATCCATTCGCGCAGCGCCGAGACGGCGATCTCGCGACCAATGATGACGACCGCGGCCAGCACCGTCACGAGACGCGGATCGCGGCTGGCGATCAGCACCAGCGCCACCGTCACGATCAACTTGTCGGCGACCGGATCGAGGAATGCACCGAGCGAGGTCGTCTGGCCAAGGCGCCGCGCGAGGTAGCCATCGAGCGTGTCGGTGATGGCTGCGGCGGCGAACAGCAGCCCCGCGGCCACGTCGGCGATGCCCTCGGGATGCGCCCGGCCCATGACGAACAGCACGATGACCAGCGGAATGGCGAGGATCCGCAGCCAGGTCAGCACGATCGGCAGGTTCCAGATCACGAATGGGTCTCAGGCGCCGGGATGCAGGTGATCATAAAGCGTCCGGGCCAGCGCTGTCCCGACTCCATCGACCTGCTCCAGGTCGGCCACGCCGGCGCGCAGGACGCCGGGCAGGCCGCCGAAATGAACCAGCAGCGCTCGGCGGCGGGCAGGACCGAGGCCCGGCACGGTCTCGAGGATCGATTCCTGGAATCGCCGCGCCCGCCGCCGCCGGTGGCCGGTGATCGCGAATCGATGTGCCTCGTCGCGGATTCGTTGCAGCAGGTGCAGCAGCGGACTGTCGGCGGGAACGGCGCGCGCGATGTCTTCGCCCGGCAGGTGCAGTTTCTCCTGGCCCGGGCGCCGGTCGGGCCCCTTCGAGATGCCCAGCAGCGCCAGGCCCGTGCAGTTCGAGCGCGCGAGCCCCTGCTCCGCCGCGTGCAGTTGCCCTGGGCCGCCGTCGATCATCAGCAGGTCGGGTCGCGGCAAGTCGCCGGACACGATGCGCGCACCGTGCCTCGCCAGCGCCTGTTCGAGCGCAGCGTAGTCATCACCCGGTGCGACGCCCTCGATGTTGTACCGGCGATAGGAGCGCTTGATCGGACCTTCGGGCCCGAACACGACGCATCCCGCCACGGTGCCCTCGCCGCCGGTATGGCTGATGTCGAAGCACTCGATGCGCTCGGGCGCGGCGGGAAGGCCGAGCGTGTCGGCCAGCCATTGCAGCGACAGCGCCACGGAATCGCGCCGGTTGGCGCGCATGCGCAACGCGTGGCGTGCGTTGTCCTCCGCCAGCTCGAGCCAACGCCCCGGCAGTCCGCGCCGGCCGCGGCGCAATTGCACCGCATGTCCGGCGACTGCGACCAGCGCTTCGGCGACCGCGGTGTGATCGGGCAGGTCCTGGTCGATGACGATCTCCGCCGGCACGGCCTGCCGTGCGTAGTGCTGCAGCAGGAACTCGGCCAGCGTGTCGGCCGGTTCGCCCATCGCCGTCGGAAAGAAATTCGTCGTGCCCAGGCTCCGTCCCTCGCGCACCGTCAGCAATGAAATCGCGTACTGGCCCGGCTCGCCCTGCAACGCGACGACATCCACGTCGCGCGTACGCGGCGCGTTGGCGATCTGCTGGTTCTGCAGTTCGGCGAGGCCCGCGAGCTGGTCGCGCAAGCGCGCCGCCACCTCGTACTGCAGCGCGGCCGCCGCATCCGCCATGCGCCTCTCCAGTTCGGCGCGCAATCCGGTGCTGCCGCCCTCGAGCACGCGCAGCGCACCGTCGAGGTCGCGGCGGTAGTCTTCCTTGCTGATGAGCCCGACGCAGGGCGCCGAGCAACGGCCGATCTGGTGCTGCAGGCAGGGCCGCGTGCGATGGGCAAAGAATCCGTCGCGGCAATTGCGGATCAGGAACACCTTCTGCAACTGCTGCAGCACCTGCCGCACGACCGTTGCGTTCGGAAACGGTCCGTAGATCCTGGCGCCGGCCGGCCGGCGCAGGCCGCGCCAGAACTGCAGGCGCGGGAAATCATGGTCCATCGGGCACTGCAGGTACGGAAACGACTTGTCATCGCGCAGGATGACGTTGTAGCGCGGCCGATGCGTCTTGATCAGGTTGCATTCGAGCAGCAGCGCATCGGTCTCGGAACCCACGACCGTGACTTCGACGCGCGTGACCCGCTTGAGCATCGCCGCGACCTTCGGCGACTGCGGTCGGCTGCTGAAATAGCTGCCGACGCGATCGCGCAGGCGCGCGGCCTTGCCCACATAGATGAGTTCGCCGCTTGCGTCATACATGCGGTAGACGCCGGGCCGGAACGGAAGCGACGCAACGAAACGCTGCGCGTCAAAGGCTGTGGCGGGTTCCGACACTCACGTGCGCTGCTTGCTGCGCTCGGCTATCAGCATCGCCAGTTCGAGCGCCTGCTCGTAGTTCAATCGCGGGTCGACCTGCGAGCGGTAGGCGCGTTGCAGGTCGGCGTCGGTGAGGCCGCGGGCGCCGCCGGTGCACTCGGTGACGTCTTCGCCGGTCAGCTCGATGTGCGCGCCGCCGAGGTGCGAGCCGAGTTCGCGGTGGATGCGGAACGACAGGTCGAGTTCCTTCATGATGTTCTCGAAGCGCCGCGTCTTGACGCCGCCGGCCGTCGTCTCGGTGTTGCCGTGCATCGGATCGCAGCACCACAGCACCGTCGAGCCGGTGCGCCGCACCGCCTCGATGACGCGCGGCAGGTGCTGCTCGATCTCCTTGACGCCGAAGCGATGGATCAGCGTCAGGCGCCCGGGCTGGTTGTGCGGATTGAGGACCGCGACCAGTTCCTGCAGCCACTCGTCGCTCATCGCGGCGCCGACCTTGACGCCGATCGGATTGGCGATGCCGCGGAAATACTCGACGTGCCCGCCGTCGACCTGCGCGGTGCGCATGCCGATCCAGGGCATGTGCGTCGAGAGGTTGTACCAGCGCTCCTGCCGTGCGATGAACCGCGTCTGCGCCTGTTCGTACAGCAGGTGCAATCCTTCGTGGCTGGCGAAGAACTCGACACGGTTCGCGTCGCCTGCCTTCTGGCCGGTCAGCGATTCGAAGAAATCGAGCGCGTCGCCGATCGAATCGACGATACGCTGGTACGCCTCGCGCAACGGGGCGTGGCGCACGAAGCCGAGGTCCCAGTATTCCGGGTGGTGCAGGTCGGCGAAGCCGCCGTCGACGAGCGCACGCACGAAATTCAGCGTCAGCGCCGCGCGCTCGTAGCCGCGCAGCAGCAGCTGTGGATCGGGCCGACGCGCCTCGGGCGTAAATTCCGGGTGATTGACGAGGTCGCCGCGGTAGGCAGGCAATGAAACTGCGCCGCGGGTTTCGGTATCCGCCGAGCGCGGCTTCGCGTACTGGCCGGCGAAGCGACCGATGCGCACGACCGGCCGCTTCATCGCCTGCAGCAGCACCAGGCTCATCTGCAGCAGCACCTTCAGCTGCTTGGCGATGCGATCGGATTCGCAGTCGGCAAAGCTCTCGGCGCAGTCGCCGCCCTGCAGCAGGAAGGCCTCGCCGCGTTGTGCGGCCGCGAGCCGCAGGCGCAGGTTCTCGACCTCCCACGACACGACGATCGGCGGCAGCCGCGACAGGTCGGCCACGGCGCGCTCGAGCTCACCGCTGTCGTCGTAGCTCGGCTGCTGCTGGACCTTGCGTGATTGCCAGCTCGTCGGCTGCCAGGAAGTCGTGTCGGTCGATCTCATGCCGGGGATGTTAGCACGCCCTCTTCCAGCGGCCGCCCGGGCAAGGCCACGCTGAAGCAGGCGCCGTGCAACGACGCCGATTCGCCGATGACCAGCTCGCCGCCGTACAGCGCGACCGTATCGGCCACCATGGCCAGCCCCAGCCCGTGGCCGCTGGCGCGCTCGTCGGCGCGCACGCCACGCCCGAGCACGCGCTGCCGGTCCTCCGGCGCAATCCCCGGGCCGTCGTCTTCGACGCCGATGACGAGCCGCTGCGCGGCGGGCCGGGCCGCATCGAGCCGCACCTGGATGCGCACCTTGGCGCGGCACCACTTGCAGGCGTTGTCGATCAGGTTTCCCAGCAGCTCCGTGATGTCGCCGCCATCGCCGGCAAAACCCGCGTCGGGCGCGACGTCGGCGTCGATGGCCAGATCCTTGCCGGCGTGCACCTTGAGCATCGCGACGCGCAGGTCGGCCACGAGCGGCGCGACCGCCACGGTCTGCTGCCCGAGCGTCGCGCCTCCGCTGGTTGCGGCGCGCTGCAACTGGTGATCGACGATGCGCGCGATCCGGTCGATCTCATGGTCGAGCGTCGCCTGCTGGGCGCCGCCGCCCGACAGCGAGGCGCGCATGACCGCCAGCGGCGTCTTCAGGCTGTGCGCGAGATTGCCGAGCGTGTCGCGGTAACGCGCGATGCGGGCGCGTTCGGAGCGCAACAGCGCATTCAGCGAGCGCGCCACGCCCGACAGCTCGCGCGGAAACCCCTCGCCCAGTTCCGCGCGGCGGCCGCTGTCGACTTCCGCAATCTCCTGCTCGAGGCGACGCACCGGGCGCAGCACGCGGCGCAACAGGCCGCCGAGCACCGCGAGCAGCATCAACGTCAGCGCGCCGAACCACGCGACCAGCTGCTGCCGGAACTGCCGCAGCTGCGTGTTCAAGCCCGCCAGGTCCTCGGCGACGCTGAATACCAGGTTGGCCCTGTTGCCGGGCGCGTAGTCCCATTCGAGGCCGCGATTGAGGATGCCGAGCTCGGTGCCGTCGGCGAGCTTCACCTGGACAAATGTCGAACGCCCGATCGCCACGGGCGCGCCGTAGTCGACCGCGACGCCTTCGCTCGACGGCGAACTCCACAGCACGCGGCCGCGCGCACTGCGCACCGCCGCGTATTGGCCTGAGCGTGGCCGGCTGAGACGCGACTCGGGATCGAGCAGCCGCAGGTCCATGCGACCCGTGTCGGTGAGTTCGGCCGCGGTGACGAGCGCGATCACCTCCTGGTCGAGGCGGTCCTGCAGCGCCTGGATCGCCGAGGCGCGGAACAGGTGATCGAGCACGAACACCGTCAACGCGAACGACAGCACCAGCGGCACCGCGACGGCGAACACCAGCTGCCGGCTGACCGAAGGCGCGCGAGCCATGGCCGGGGCTCCTCAGTCGACCGCGGCGGAGCGCGAGAGCGTGATGCGATAGCCGCGGCCACGCAGCGTCTCGATCGGCTTGATCGCATCGTCCGGATCGAGCTTGCGCCGCAGCCGCGCGATCAACACTTCGATGACGTTGCTGTCCCGTTCGAAATCCTGTTCGTAGAGCTTCTCGGTGAGTTCGGTCTTCGAGATCACTTCGCCCGCGTGCAGCATCAGGTGCTCGAGCAGGCGGTACTCGAAACTCGTCAGCTCGACCGCGACGCCGTGCACCGCGACGGTCTGTGCGCGCGTGTCGAGCGCGACCGGGCCGCATTGCAGCAGCGGCGTCGTCCATCCGCTCGCGCGGCGCAGCAGCGCCCCGAGCCGCGCCTGCAGCTCGGGAAAATGAAACGGCTTCGCGACGTAGTCGTCGGCGCCGGCGCCCAGTCCCTCGACCTTGTCCTGCCAGCGGTCGCGCGCGGTCAGCACCAGCACGCCGAAGCTCTTGCCGGCGGCCCGCAGCCGACGGATGAGTTCGAGTCCGGAGATCTTCGGCAAGCCGAGGTCGATGATGGCGACATCGATCGGATATTCGAGGCCGGCGTAGAGACCCTCTTCGCCGTCGGCTGCCGCATCGACGGCGTGGCCCGCGGCCGTGAGGTCATGCTTCAGCGACTCACGCAGCGCGGCCTCGTCTTCGACAATCAAGATACGCACTGGGGCCTGTTCACGCTTGGGACATCGATGCGGCCGCGCCCGAGATTGCGCAGGGCAAGGCGCGACGACCGAAGGGTGGTCATTCCACATGAGGGAGGAGCAACGCCGCCCCGCGCGATCTCGGGCTGGCCCCGGAGGGTTGAGCAGCAACGCATCGGATGTCCCAAGTGTGACAGGCCCTGGAGCCTACCCGCCCGACAAGACTTGTCCCGATGCGGCATCGACGACGACATTGAACACGCGCTGCTGCGACAACAGGCGCAACTCGAGCGCGGCGTGCCCGTTGAACGTGGTTTCCGAGACCCGCACGACGCGCGCGTTGTAGCGCTTCTGCACCGAGTCGATGATGCGATCGCGGCTGGAACTCTCGCCGCCATAGGTGCGCGCCATCGGCGGATCGTCGAACGCGGCCAGCGCGGGCGCGGTCGCACCCGCGCCACAGGCGAGCAGCAGCGCAACCAAGCCCGATGGAATTTGCCGCGCTGATCTCATGCTCGCTCCTGGAGTCGATCGCCGCCCGCATCCGATGCGGGCGGCGCCCCGCCATTAGTCTAGTACCCTTGCGGGCTCACCGTCACGCGCACCCGCAGTCGCTCGCCCGGATCGTACGGGAGATCGGTCTGGTAGTCGCGGCCCTGGTAGCGATAGCAGACGTGGTAGCCGTCAACGCGCTGTTCGATGCGCTCGTCGTAGCGCGTGACGCAGCGATCGCGCTGGATGGGACGCACGCCCCGATCGTCGTAGTCGCCATAATCGGGACCGGCATTGCGCTGCGCGGCGTCACGGCCGATCGCGCCGCCGATTACGGCGCCGGCGACGGTGCCGAGCCCGCGCGCGGGGCCATGGCCGATCTGGTGGCCGATCACGGCGCCGATGAGGCCGCCGATCACGGTTCCGCCGGCGATCGCGCGATCGCGGTCATAGTCATCGTAGCGCCGGTCCGGCACGTAGCGCGTCTCGGTGTAGCACTCCTGCCGAGGCACGCTGATGCGCACCTGCTGGTAGTGCGGAGTCACCTGCGTGACGCGTGCATAGTCGTAGCCTTGGCCACCGTCCATGCCGCCGTCGTAGGGCGTATCAGCCTGGTCCCGCGGACGGTCGTCCTGCCAGCCATCATTCGAATCTGCCATGGCCGGCGCCACCACGACCAGCGCACTGGCCAGGACCGGGATCATTGCCTTGCTGAACATAAGCGGCTCCTTATCTTGGCGCATGGGCGATGACTGCCCATGGGTCAAGATGCTAGCCGCCGGCGCCTGAACGACCCCTGAACCTTGGAAAACGGCCTGGCGCCCGCTATTCGGCCGATTTGACGCTGACCCAGAGCGCCTCCCATTGCGCCGCATCGAGGTCGGCGGCGGTCCAGCCCCGCTCCGCCATCAACGCCTCCATGGCTGCAAACCGCCGCTCGAACTTGCGGTTCGCGCCACGCAACGCCTTCTCGGGATCGACGTGCAGCAGCCGGGCCCAGTTCGCGAGCGCAAACAGCGCGTCGCCCAGCTCCTCTTCTACGTTAGCCGCGTCGCCGTTGGCGATCGCCTGCTCGGTTTCGCGCAGCTCTTCGGCAATCTTCGGACGAACGGCCCGTTCATCGAACCAGTCGAAGCCGACGGCCCCGGCACGGCGCGCGAGTTTGGTCGCCCGGCTCAGCGCCGGCAGCGCGATGGCGACACCGGCGAGCGCACCGCTTGCACCGGCCGCGGCACGCTCGGCGGCCTTTGACGCGTCCCAGGCGCGCGACAAATCGCCCTTGCCGTCGGCCTGGGCATCGCCGAACACATGCGGGTGCCGTCGCACGAGCTTTTCGTGCACGCCCGCGGCGACATCGGCAAAATCAAACCATCCCCGTTCGCTGGCCATCTGCGCATGGAACACGACCTGGAACAGCAGGTCGCCCAATTCGTCGCGGATGCGTGCCGGCTCGCCGCCGGCGATGGCATCGTCGAGTTCATAGGCTTCCTCGATCGTATGCGGCGCGATCGTGGCGAAGTCCTGCTCGCGGTCCCACGGGCAGCCGCGCTGCGGATCGCGCAGCCGGCGCATCAGCTGCAGCAACTCCGCGAGCCGCGCTTCCGCGGCGCTCATGGCGCACCCGTGAGCGCCCGATGCAACACGAGCAGAATGCCCGCGGTCGCGCCCCAGATCACGCGCCCTTCGTGGAAGACATCGAGCAATGTCACGTCGATGCCGCGCAATTGGCGGCGCACCGGAACGAAATTCTTCTCATCGACGAGGATCTCCAGCGGCATCTCGAATACCTCCGCAACCTCCGAGTCGTCGACTTGCAGGTTGAAATCAGGGGTCAGCAGCGCAACGACCGGCGTGATCCGGAAGCCCGTCAGCACGACCTGGTCGGGCAGGAAGCCCAGCGGCTTGATGAAACGGCTGTCGATGCCGATTTCCTCGCGCGTCTCGCGCAACGCGGCCGCAATCACGTGCGGGTCTCCGGGCTCGATGCCGCCGCCCGGGAAGCTGATCTGCCCGGCATGATGCTTCAGATGCGTGGCGCGCGCAGTCAGCAGCAATGTGGGACCGGCCGGCCGGTCGATGATCGGCACCAGCACCGCCGCCGCTCGCGGCGGCTGCGGCATGGCGGCGCGCGCCACGTCGGCGGCAGACGCTTCGGCCAGCGGCCTGCCCGCCAATTGCCAGCGCGCCGGATCGTGATCGGGCTCGGCGAGCAGCGCGCTGCGCAGCCGCGCCTGCCAGGCCGCGGGCAGCGAACTCACGCGGCTCAGCCGCCGCCGCCGGTGCCGCCCTTGATGCCGCCCTGGGCGAGATCGGCCGGATCGAGCAGCTTCGCCAACTCGGCCGCCGACAGCGAGGTCTCCTCGGCAGCAACCTGGCGCACCGGCTTGCCTTCGGCGTAGGCGCGCTTGGCGATTTTCGCGCCCTTCTCGTAGCCGATGACGGGATTCAACGCGGTCACGAGAATCGGATTGCGCTCGAGGGCCTCGGCCACGCGCGCGCGGTTCACGGTGAATCCCGCGATCGCGTCATCGGCCAGCAGGCGCACGACATTCGCGAGCAACCGGATGCTCTCCAGCAGGTTCCACGCGATCAACGGCAGCATGACGTTGAGCTGGAAATTGCCGGACTGGCCGGCCAGCGTGATGGCCGCATCGTTGCCGATGACCTCCGCCGCGACCATCGTCGCCGCTTCCGGAATCACCGGATTCACCTTGCCCGGCATGATGCTGCTGCCGGGCTGCAAGGCGGGCAGCGCAATCTCACCGAGGCCGGCGAGCGGACCGCTGTTCATCCAGCGCAGGTCGTTGGAGATCTTCATGACGCTGACGGCGATCACCTTGAGTTGCCCGGACAGTTCGACCGCGGCGTCCTGCGCCGACAGCGATTCGAAGTAGTTGCGATTCGGCTTGAACTCGACGCCCGTGAGTTGCGCCAGCGCACGACAAAACGCCGCTCCGAAGCGTGGATCGGCATTGATGCCGGTGCCCACCGCGGTACCGCCCTGCGCGAGGCACAGCAGGCGCGCTTCGACAGCGCGCACGCGCGCCGCGCCATTCTCGACCTGGGTGCGCCAGCCGGACAGTTCCTGCGCGAGCGTCACCGGCATCGCATCCATCAAGTGCGTGCGGCCGGTCTTGACGATGCCGGCGGTTTCCTTTTCCTTGGCCGCGATGACCTGGGCGAGATGCTCGAGCGCGGGCAGCAGCGTTTCGCGCGCGAGCAACGCGGCGCTCACGTGGATCGCAGTCGGGATCGAGTCGTTGCTGCTCTGGCCCATGTTGACGTGATCGTTCGGATGCACGCCCGGCACGCTGCGCGCGGCCAGCCTCGCAATCACCTCGTTCGCGTTCATGTTGCTGCTGGTGCCCGAACCGGTCTGGAACACATCGATCGGGAATTGCGCGTCGTGCGCACCACCGGCGACTTCCGCGGCCGCCGCGCCGATGGCCTGCGCGAGTTTCGGCTCGAGCAAGCCGAGGTCAGCGTTCGCCTGAGCGGCCGCCTGCTTGATCAAGGCGAGGGCGCGGATGAAGGCACGCGGCAGCGTGCGGCCACTGATCGGGAAATTCTCGACGGCACGCTGCGTCTGCGCGCCCCACAATGCATCGGCGGGCACCTTGAGTTCGCCCATGCTGTCGCGTTCCAGCCTGAAATCATTCGAGCCCATGAGTCTCCCGGAGCGCGAGGCTTGCTGAAAAACGCGCTACAATGAGGATTCTAACCTCGCGCGTTGACTGCTGCATGGACCAAACCCGCCTGTCGGCCATTTCACCTGTAGACGGGCGATACGCTGCGGCGGCCGAACCGCTCCGGCCCATGTTCGGCGAGGCCGGCCTGATCCGCGAACGAATCCGCGTCGAAGCCCTCTGGCTGCTCGAGCTCTCGCAGGCCGTGCCACAGCTGGCGGGCGCGACGCTGCCGCCGGCGGTCGCGGCGCGCGCCGCGGCGCTCGCGAATGATCCGGGCGCGCAGGCCGCGCCCGCGGTCAAGGAATACGAAGCGCGCATCAAGCACGACGTGAAGGCGGTCGAGTATTTCGTGCGCGATCAGTTGAAGCAGGCCGGCGCGGCGCCCGCGACACTCGAACTCGTGCACTTTGGCTGCACGTCGGAAGACATCAACAACCTGAGCTACGCCCGGTTGCTGCTGCAGGCGCGCACGCAGGTGCTGCTGCCCGAACTGTCGCGCATCATCGATTCGCTGCGCGCGTTCGCGCGCGAACACGCGCGGGTCGCGATGCTCTCGCGCACGCATGGGCAAAGCGCCAGCCCGACCACGCTCGGCAAGGAATACGCCAACTTCGCCGCCCGCCTCAAGCGCGCGCATTCGCGCCTGGCGGCGGTGCCCATCCTCGGCAAATGGAACGGTGCGGTCGGCAACTACAACGCGCACGTGGCCGCTGCGCCCGCGGCCGATTGGCGCGCGATCGGCGAACGCTTCGTGACGCGGCAGCAACTCGCATGGAACGCCTACACGACCCAGATCGAGCCGCACGACTTCATCGGCGAATACGCCGATGCCTGCGCGGCGATCAACGTCATCGTGCTCGATCTTTGCCGGGATACATGGGGTTATGTTTCGCTCGGCTACCTGCGCCAACGCGCCGTGGCCGGCGAAGTCGGCTCATCGACGATGCCGCACAAGATCAATCCGATCGATTTCGAGAATGCCGAGGGCAATCTCGGTGTCGCCAACGCACTGTGGCGGCATTTCGCCGAGAAGCTCCCGGTGTCGCGCTGGCAGCGCGACCTGAGCGACTCGACCGTGTTGCGCAACGTCGGCGTCGCGCATGCCCATACGTTGATTGCATGGCGCGCGCTGCAGGCCGGGCTCGGCAAGCTGAGCGCCGACACCGAGCGCTGCGCGCGCGACCTGGGGCAAGCCTGGGAAGTGCTCGGCGAGGCCATCCAGACCGTGTTGCGCGCGCATGGCGTGCCCGACGGCTACGAATTGCTAAAGAACTTCACGCGCGGCGCGGGCGTAGACGAGGGCGCCGTGCGCGCGTTCATCGCCACATTGCCGTTGCCAGCCGAGGCGCGCACGCGCCTCGCCGCGCTCAAACCCGTCGACTACGTCGGCCTCGCCGCCGAGCTGGCGCTCGCCCTGCCCGATTGAAGCCGCGGCGCCGTCCCGGCGCGCGGCCCCCGCCTGTCGACCCAGCCCGGCCGAACTGTGGCCTCCGTCACATTGCCCCCGCCGCGGAGCGTGATCCGGTCGGCTCGCGCCGGCGCGGCCGCTTCTTACCATGCCTTAAGACCATCTACGGCGAATCAAGGCAACAGGCGTGTCCCAGCCCGACAAGCAGCGCTCGACGACGGAAGCCTGGCTCGAAAGCCTCGCCGCCGCGGAACGTCCCGCGCAGCCGGTGATCCTCGCGATGCCGATGCCGGCCGCCGATGAGCTGCAGGTGTTGACGAACGTCGCCGACGTGCGCCAGACCACCGCAGCCGTCATTGCGACCGGCCAACGATTGATCTCGATCTTCACGCCCGACCTCGAACCGGAACTCTACGATGATCCGAAGGTCATCGAGGTCATCAAGCGCTTCGTGCTCAGCCACAGTTTCGCCAAGGTGCGCGTACTGCTGCGCGATCACACGCGCCACACCGGCTCGGGCAGCCGCTTCATGTCAATGGCGCGGCGGCTCACCAGCTACCTCGAATTGCGCATCCTCGTGCCGCAGTTCCACCACCTGACCGCCTCGTATTGCATCTCGGACGATCGCGGCATCGTCTACCGAATGCGCTCCGATCGATGGGACGGCATCGCGGCCGTCAACAGCCCGCCGGTCGCACGCCAATACCTGCAGGAATTCGATGCGGCCTGGCTGGCCAGCCACGACCAGCATCACCGCCGCGCAGCGCGCATGCAGTAACCGCGACTTGCGGTGGCGGGATCGACCGCCGGATATACTCCTCGCCCATGAGCTGGAAACCGGATATCACGGTCGCCGCCATCGTTGCGGACGCCGACCGATTCCTGGTCGTCGAGGAGCAGATTCGCGGCCAGCGCGTCTTCAACCAGCCCGCGGGCCGCGTCGAGGATGGCGAATCACTGCTGGCCGCCGTCGCCCGCGAGACACTCGAGGAAACCGCCTGGACTTTCGAGCCCGAGTGGCTATTGGGCATCTATACGTGGCACTCGCCCACGCCTGGGCGCAGCACGCTGCGCTTCGCCTTCAGCGGGCGCGTCAGCGCCCATGATCCGTCGCGCAAGCTCGACCGGCCGGTCATCGCGGCACACTGGTTGCGGCGCGAGCAGCTGCTCGAACCCTCGCGCGTGCTGCGCACGCCGCTGGTGATCCGCTGCATCGATGACTATCTCGCAGGCCAGCGGTTGCCGCTGTCCACCGTCGCGGGCGTGGCCTGTTGACGATGGCCGGCGCGACCGGGCAGCGAGTCGTGGTAGGCCTGTCGGGCGGCGTCGACTCGGCCGTCGCTGCGCTGCGTCTCATCGAAGCCGGGCACGAAGTGCACGGCCTGTACATGAGCAACTGGGACGACGAAGACATCCATTGCAGCAATGCGCAGGACTACCAGGATGCGCGCGCCGTGGCGCGCGAGCTGGGCATCGTGCTGCATCGGGTCAGTTTCGAACCGGAGTACCGCGAACGTGTGTTCGCCGAGTTCCTCGACGAGTACCGGCGCGGGCGCACGCCGAATCCCGATGTGCTGTGCAACCGCGAGATCAAGTTCGGCGTCTGCCTGCACTACGCGCAGCGCCTCGGCGCGCGTTGGTTCGCGACGGGACACTACGCCCGGCTGGCGCCGGCCGCCGACGGCCCGATGCTGCTGCGAGGCGTCGATGCCGGCAAGGACCAATCCTATTTCCTGTGTGGCGTGGAACGGGAGCGCTTCGCGCAGGTGCTGTTCCCGATCGGCGAACTCCAGAAATCCGAAGTGCGTGCGCGCGCGCAGCGCGCCGGGCTGCCGGTGTTCAACAAGCGCGACAGCACCGGCATCTGCTTCATCGGCGAACGCCCGTTCGCGGAATTCCTGGCCGCGTACCTGCCGGAACAACCCGGCCCGATCGAGAGCGCGGACGGCCGGCAGCTGGGCACGCACCGCGGCCTGCACTTCTACACGCTGGGGCAGCGCGGCGGGCTCGAGATCGGCGGCGTGCGCGGCGGCAGCGGCGACCCCTGGTACGTCTCGCACAAGGACACGGCGCGCAATGCGCTCATCGTCGTCGCCGCGCGCGAACGAGATTCGGTGACGTCGACGGCGCTGCGCACCGGCGCGATCAACTGGCTGGCCGGGGCGCCCGCCGCGCCGTTCACGGCCGGCGTGAAGATCCGCTACCGGCAGCCGGACCAGGGCGCGCTGGTCACGCCGCACGCCGACGGCAGCGTGCACATCCGCTTCGACTCGCCGCAGTGGGCGGCAACGCCGGGGCAGACCGCGGCGTTGTACGACGGCGCTCGATGTCTCGGCGGCGGCGTCATCGAAGAGACCCTATAATGGCGGGACTACGGAGGCACTATGAGCGATAGCTTCAAGGCGCGTTCGACACTGACGGTGTCGGGGCAGAGCTACCAGATCTTCAACCTCGCGGCGCTCGGCGCCGAACGCATGGCACGGCTCCCGTATGCGCTGAAGATACTGCTGGAAAACCTGCTGCGCTTTGAAGACGGCGTCAACGTCACGCGCGCCGACATCGAAGCGATCATCAACTGGGACCCGAAAGCCCAGCCCTCGCATGAAATCTCGTTCACGCCCGCGCGCGTCATCATGCAGGATTTCACCGGCGTGCCCTGCGTCGTCGACCTCGCCGCGATGCGCGAGGCGATCACGCGTCTCGGCGGCGACGCCGACAAGGTCAATCCGCTGGCGCCCGCCGAACTGGTCATCGATCACTCGGTGCAGGTGGACGAATACGGCACGCCGCAATCGCTGGCCGACAACAACCGCATCGAATTCGAGCGCAACGGCGAACGCTACGCCTTCCTGCGCTGGGGCCAGAACGCCTTCCGCAATTTCAAGGTGGTGCCGCCCAACACCGGCATCGTGCACCAGGTGAACCTCGAATTCCTCGGCCGCGTCGTGTTCGGCAACGAAACGGCCGCCGCGGGCGGCGTTCGCCAGGCCTATCCCGACACCGTGGTGGGCACCGACTCGCACACGACGATGATCAACGGCCTCGGCGTGCTGGGCTGGGGCGTCGGCGGCATCGAGGCGGAAGCGGCCATGCTAGGACAGCCCGTCACGATGCTGATACCCCAAGTCATTGGCTTCCGCCTGACCGGCAGCCTCAATCCCGGTGCGACCGCGACCGACCTGGTGCTGACCGTGACGGAGCTGCTGCGCAAGCATGGCGTCGTCGACAAATTCGTCGAGTTCTTTGGCGACGGACTCGCCAACCTGCCACTCGCCGACCGCGCGACGATCGGCAACATGTCGCCCGAATTCGGCAGCACCTGCGCACTGTTCCCGATCGACGAGGAGACGATTCGCTACCTGAAGCTGTCGGGCCGCCCGGCCGAGCAGGTCGAGCTGGTCGAGCAATATGCAAAGACCACCGGACTGTGGCGCGTAAACGGGGCGAAGGCCGCCGATTACACCGCGATCATCGAGCTCGACCTCGCCACGGTCGAACCCAGCCTCGCCGGACCGAGCCGCCCGCAGGATCGCGTGCCGCTGCGCACGGCGAAGAGCACCTTCCAGGCGCACCACAAGAAGATGGCCGACGAGCGCGCCAAGAAGAATCCGGGCGCCCAGGGCACGGGCACCGCGACGGTCGCCGGGAAGACCTTCGACGTCACCGACGGCGCTGTGCTGATCGCGGCGATCACGAGCTGCACGAATACGTCGAACCCCTACGTGCTGATCGCGGCCGGCCTGCTCGCGCGTAACGCGCGCAAGCTCGGCATTACGTCGCGCCCCTGGGTCAAGACCAGCCTCGCGCCCGGCTCGCGCGTCGTCACCGACTACCTGCGCAGCGCTGGGCTGCTCGATGAACTGGCCGGCATCGGCTTCAACCTCGTCGGCTACGGATGCACGACCTGCATCGGCAATTCCGGCCCGCTGAAGCCGGAGATTTCCGCCGCCGTGAAAGCCGGCGATGTCATCGGCTGCTCGGTGCTCTCCGGCAACCGCAACTTCGACGGCCGCGTTCATCCGGAAGTGCGCATGAACTTCCTCGCCTCGCCGCCGCTGGTCGTCGCCTATGCGCTCGCCGGCTCGCTGAACGTCGATCTCAACGCGGAGCCGCTGGGCATCGGCGCGGGCGGCAAACCAGTCTACCTGCGCGATGTCTGGCCCTCCCCGCAGGAAGTCGCTGACTGCGTGCACAAGAACATCACCTCCGAGATGTTCCGCCGCAGCTACAACGGCGTGTTCGACGGCGACGAGCGCTGGAAATCGATCAAGGTGTCGGCCGGCAAGGTCTATGCCTGGGACGACAAGTCGACGTACGTGAAGAATCCGCCCTACTTCGACGGCATGACGATGCGGCCCGCCGCGGTCGGCGAAATCCGCGGCGCGCGGGCGCTGGCGGTGCTCGGCGATTCGGTCACGACCGATCACATCTCGCCGGCGGGCAATATCGCCAAGAGCAGTCCGGCGGCGAAATACCTGATGTCGCAGGGCGTGCAGCCGGCCGATTTCAACCAGTACGGCGCGCGCCGCGGCAACCACGAAGTGATGATGCGCGGCACGTTCGCGAACATCCGGTTGCGCAACCTGCTGGTGCCGGGCGTCGAGGGCGGCGTCACGGTGCACGTGCCGAGCGGCGAGCAGCTCAGCATCTTCGACGCCGCGATGCGCTACAAGGCGGAACACACGCCGCTGATCATCCTCGCCGGCAAGGAATACGGCACCGGCTCCTCGCGCGACTGGGCCGCGAAAGGCACGATGCTGCTCGGCGTGCGCGCCGTGATCGCCGAGAGCTTCGAGCGCATCCATCGCTCGAACCTGATCGGCATGGGCGTGCTGCCGCTGCAGTTCACCGACGGGACGAATGCGCAGTCACTGGGACTGACCGGTCGCGAGACCTTCGAGATCCAGGGACTCGAGCAGGGCAAAGCGCGCACGGTCACGGTCGTGGCTTCGGGTGCCGACGGCGTCGCGAAGAAATTCGTCGCGCGCGTTCGAATCGATACGCCGAAGGAGCGCGATTACTTCCAGCACGGCGGCATCCTGCAATACGTGTTGCGCCAGCTCGCGGTGGGCAGCAAGGCCGCCTGAACCGCGGTGCCGCGCAGCACGCTGGCGATCTTCGACCTCGACGGCACGATCACGCGCCACGACACGATGTGGCCGTTCGTCAGCGGCTACCTGTTGCGGCATCCCGCGCGCTGGTGGCGCCTGCCGCTGTGCCTGTTGCCGCTGCTGAAATACTGCCTGTCGAATCGCGATCGCGGCGTACTGAAAGGTGCGCTGCTGCGCCTGACGCTGGGCGGCGTGCCACGCGCCCGCCTCGACCAATGGGCCGAGCGATACACGCGCCGCCTGTTCCCCGCCGGCGCGCACGCCGAAGCGCTCGACAGCATCGCGACGCTGCGCAGGTCGCAGGCGCACCTGGTGCTGCTGTCCGCGAGCCCGGACCTCTACGTGCCGTGGATCGCCCGCGCACTCGGCTTCGATGAATACATCTGCACCGAGGTGCGCTGGCGCGCGGATGGCAGGCTCGATGGCGCGCTCGAGTCCGCCAACCGTCGCGGCGCCGAGAAAACGCGCTGCGTGCGCGCGCTGCTGGCGAAGTACCAGCCGGCCCTGTCACAGGCCTACGGAAACGACCGCGCCGATCTCGAGCATCTGGCGCTGGTCAGCGCCGGCGTCTACGTCAATGGCCGACCGGAAGACGTGATCGGCACACCGTCGATTCGGGTCGTCCGCTGGCCTTAGGCGCGCTACATCGAGTTCCGCGCTTCCCACAACTCCGGGAAGAACCTGAGCCGCAAGGCCTTGCCGAGATAGGCCACGCCGGCGGTGCCGCCCGTGCCGGGCTTGTAGCCGATGATGCGCTCGACCGTCTTCATGTGCTGGAAGCGCCAGATCTGGAAGCGGTGGTCGACGTCGACGAGGTGTTCGCCGAGTTCGTAGAGATCCCAGTCCTTCTCGGCATTCAGGTACACGCTGAGCCACGCGGCGGTGACCTGCTTGCTGGCTTCGTAGGGCTGCGAGAAGTCGCGCACCAGCAGTTCGGGCGGAATGTCGCGTCCGCGCCGCGACAGCAGGCGCAGCACTTCGTCGTACAGGCTCGGCGCGCGCAGCGCGCGCTCCAGCTCCGTATACGCCTGCGCATCGCGCTGGTGCACCTTGATCATGTCGGCATGCTTGTTGCCGAGCAGGAATTCGATCAACCGGTACTGTTGCGACTGGAACCCGGACGAGCGGCCGAGCGCATTGCGGAAGGCCGCGTAGTCGAACGGCGTCATCGTCGACAGCACGTCCCACACCGCCAACAGCTGGCCCTGCACGTGGTCGATGCGGCTGAACATCTTGAACGAGGCGTCGAGCTCATCGCGCCGCACGCAATCCATGACGGCCGAGAGTTCATGCCGCAACAATCGCATCCACAGCTCGGAGACCTGGTGGACGACGATGAACAGCATTTCGTTGTGTTCGCCGGTCAGCGGCCGCTGCGCCGCGAGCAGCAGGTCGAGCCGCAGGTACTCCCCGTATGAGAGTGACTCGCCCAGGTTCCAATGCACCGCCTCGTCGCGCAGGTCCACGCTGCCGAGGTGTTCGCCCGCCGGCTCCTGCCCGGCTGTCGGCTTTTGCTCTTTCACGCCCGCGCTCCGTGCAACGCCCATGCGGGCACTTGCTTCCATCCGTGCGTCAATTCGCGGTCCAGCTCGCGCCAACGCGGCTCGTAGCGTTCGACCAGGCGCCAGAAGCGCGCGGAGTGATCCATGTGCGTCAGGTGCGCGAGTTCGTGCGCAAGCAGGTAGCGGACGACTTCCGGCCGGTGGAACAGCAGGCAACAGTTCAGGCTGATCGTGCCACGCGTCGAGCAGCTGCCCCAGCGCGTGCGCTGCCGTCGAATCTGCAGTCGCTGGTAGCGCACGCCCAGCTCCGCGGCGAATGCGGCGAGCTGCGGCGCGAGCATCTGGTGCGCCCGCTCGCGCAGCCAGTCGAGCAACGCGGCGCGCACGGCCTGCTCGCCCATCGCGGTATCCAGCAGCAGATATCCGTCGCGCTCCAGCAGCGCGCCCGGCATCGATGTGCCGTCCACGTTGGGTTCACAGCGCCAGCCCTGGCCCAGCGCGGGCAACTCGATGCGCTCGGGCGGAAACGCGATATCGACGCGCGGCCAGCGTCGCCGCAGCCGCTCGATGCGCTCTCGATGCCGCTCGACGAATCGCGTGACCTGGCGCGCGCCGGCATTGGCCGGCACGACGATCTCGACCGAGCCATCCGGAAAGACGCGGGCGCCCAACCGGCGGGCGCGGCGGCTCTGTCGAACGCGCCAATCGCCTTCCGTGGCGCCGTCGCTCCAGAGCGGCAGCTGATGCAGGGCTGCGGTGGTCATGCTGGCGGCCATCATATCAGGCGTGCGCTGTGTACACTGGCGGCCGAATGCAACTGATCGACATCGGCATCAACCTGGCGCACGACAGCTATGACGCGGATCGCGATGCCGTCATCGCGCGCGCCTTTGGCGCCGGCGTCGGGCAACTCATCGTGACCGGCGCCACGCTCGATTCGAGCGCGGCCGCGCTGCGACTGGCGCAGGCACATCCGCTGCGGCTGTTCGCGACCGCGGGCGTGCATCCGCACCATGCCGTCGACGTGACGCGCGACGCGCTGCCGCGGCTGCGCGCCCTGCTCGCCGAGCCCCGGGTCGTCGCGGTCGGGGAATGCGGCCTGGACTACTTCCGCGACTATTCCCCGCGCGCCGCGCAACGCGAGGCGTTCGCGATGCAGCTCGAACTCGCCGCCGAATGTGGCAAGCCCCTCTTCCTGCACCAGCGCGATGCGCATGCCGATTTCACCGCTGCGCTGCGCGGCCACCGCGATGCCTTGCAGCGCGGCGCGCTGCGCGGCGTCGCGCACTGCTTCACCGGTGGCGAAGCCGAGCTCGCGGTGTATCTCGAGATGGGATTGCACATCGGCGTCACCGGCTGGATCTGCGACGAACGTCGCGGCCAGCACCTGCAGCATCTGGTGCGCACCATTCCGGCCGGACGCCTGCTGCTGGAGACGGATGGCCCTTACCTGTTGCCGCGTGACCTCGAGACGCGCCCCGCATCGCGACGCAATGAACCGGCGTACCTGCCGCACATCGCCCAGGTGGTGGCGCGACTGCGCGGCGAGACATTGGCGGAATGCGCGGCGCACACGACGGCCGCGGCGCAGGATCTGTTTGGAATACCGCCGCTGCCAGCGAACAAGCCGGCCAGCCCGGCCGCGTCCCCGCGCTAGATCGCGGCTTTCGGCGCGACCAGGCTGCTGGGCTTGCTGGCGGCGACGAGGCGCGACCAGTCGTTGCGCCACGCTTCGGGCACGTTTCCGGCCTGCGCCCGCTCGGCCGGCGGGAACTCATTGGCCATCGACGCCAGCATCAGCGTGTAGCGCGGCAATCCCTTCGGGAAACGCCCGCGCGGCGCAAACACGACGCGCCCTTCGACCGGCAACTCGGAAATCACCGCACGCACGGCCGCGATGCGGTCGTACAGGCCGGTCTGCGGATTGCTGAAGGTATAGCGCTGCTCGCGGTGCATGACGGTCCACTCGTTCATCTGGTCGCCGCCGAAAATATTGCCGGCGATGTCGCGCATGTCGATGACGATGCATCCGCGCGCCGTCAGCAACAGGAAATCCATGTGTAGCATGGCCCCCTGCCCATCGGGCACCAGCACGTTCTGCAGGTACTCGAACGCCCCACCCGTCACCATCGCGAGCCGCATCGCCGCGGCGCGGCGACGCCGGTACCAGCGCCAGACCAGCAGCAGCAGCGCAATCACCACCAGCGCGGTGACGATGCCCACGGTCGTGCGCGTATCGAGGGTGCGCAGCATTTCGCCGATCTGCTGCAAATCGTTCATGCGGCCTGTCCCATCATGGCACCACGGAGCGACGCGAGCGTTGCGTCGATTTCATTGTACTGCGACGGTCGCCGGAACAACTGCTCGAGCGCCGGCGGCACGGCCACCGGCCGGCCGATCAATGGCTCGACGATTTCGCGGAACTTGGCCGGATGTGCCGTCGCGACCAGCACCCAATGGCCGGATTGCCTGCGCGCCGCATCAAGCCGCGACCAGGCCTCCGCGGCCGTGGCCGTGTGCGGGCACCACACCTGGCCGAAGCGCTGGTAGTCGGCGCGGATGCGCGCGCGGATCGCCGCATCGTCGATCGTCACCGCGCTGACCGCCAGCCGCATCGCCGGCGCATCCGGGTACAGCGCCGTGAGCCGCTCGAGGTTGCTGGGATTGCCGACATCCATCGCCGAAGCGAGCGTCGCGACGCTGGGGCGCACGCGCAGCACGCCCTCCGCGAGGTAATCGGGCACCGTGCGATTCGCGTTGTGCGCCAGCACGATCTCTGCGATCGGCGCACCGAGGCGCCGCGCCCACACGCAGGCGGTCGCGTTGCCAAGATTCCCGCTCGGAATGATGAACGACGCCTGCGCACCGGTGCGCGCATGCACGGCGGCGCTGGTGGCCGCGTAGTACACGGCCTGCGGCAGGAGCCGGCCGAGGTTGATGCTGTTGGCCGAGGAAAGATCCCATTGCGCCGCGAGCGCAGGCTCGACGAAAGCCTGCTTCACGAGACGCTGGCAATCATCGAAGCTGCCGCGCACCGCGAGGCTTCGCACATTGTCGCCCCAGCAGGTCAATTGCTGCTGCTGCGTCGGCGAGACCTGGCCCTTCGGAAACAGCACGACGACTTCGATGCCGCTCTTGCGATGGAACGCCGCCGCGACGGCGCCGCCCGTGTCGCCGGATGTCGCAACCAGGATCGTCAGCGGCCGCTGCGCGCCACGCCGCAAGCGCGCGAGCGATGCGGCCAGGAAACGCGCGCCGAAATCCTTGAACGCGGCCGTCGGCCCGTGGAACAACTCGAGCACGCCCAAGCGCTCGCCATCGAGCGGCACCAGCGGCGCCGGAAAGTTGAACGCTTCGGCGGCGATCGAAGGCATTTCGCTCGCCAGCGCATCGCCGGCTGCGAACGGCGCCAGGAACGCCGCCGCCTGTTGCGACAGCGAATCGGCGGCCCGCACATTGCGGGTGGCCGTCTCCGGCCACTCCGTCGGCACATAGAGGCCGCCGCCCGTCGCGAGACCGCGCGACAGCGCTTCGCTGAATCCAACCCGATGCTGCGCATCGCGCGTGCTGGTGAACTGCATTAGGGCCCTACTCCACCACGCGTGCGCCGATCGGCTCGAGCGCCGTCGTCCAGTGATCGCTCTGCAGGCCATTGCGCGAGAACTCGACGACCAGCGCTTCGCGCACGGCCAGCACGTGGCTCTCGACGCACCACGCGAACACCGTCGGCCCGGCGCCCGAAATCGAACAGCCCAGCGCACCCGCCGACATCGCCGCGCGGCGCACCGCAGTGAAGCCGGGAATCAGCGCCGCGCGCTGCGGCTCGATGACGACGTCCTCGAAGGACTCGCGCAGCATGTCCAGGTCGTTCGTGTAGCAGCCGGATATGAACCCGGCGAGGTTGGCGGTCTGCCAGACGAAATCCTTCATCGGCACGCTGCCGCGCAGGATGGCGCGCGCCTCGCGCGTCGACAGGAACATGTGCGGATGCACGACCACGGCGCGCACGCTCTTCGGCACCGGTATCTGCTTGACGCGCGGATGATCGATGCCCACGGTCAGCACCAGCCCGCCGAACAGCGACGGCGCGATGTTGTCGACGTGCATTGAGCCGCTCGCAACCTGCTCGCCCTGCATTGCGAACTTCAGCAGCTGCAGCTGCGTGCACGACTCGGGCAGCAACGCGTTCGCGGCCACGACGGCCGCGACGGCCGACGCCGCCGATCCGCCGAGCCCCGAGCTCAGCGGAATGCCCTTGTCGAGTTCGAGTTCCATGCCGAACGGCAAGGCCAGCGCATCGCACATCGCCTGCAGCGCACGGCCGGCGGTGTTCTTCGCGGGCTCCAGCGGCAGGTCGCCGGCGATGCCGCGCACCGCGGCGATGCGCACGCCGGGCTCGCGCGTGCGCCGCACCGTGGCGCGATCGCCGATCGAACCGACGGAAAATCCGAGGATGTCGAATCCGATCGCGACATTGCCCACCGACGCCGGCGCAAAGGCGCAGGCCACGTCGCGCGGCGCCTTCGCGGCACTCACAGGCGCGCCCCCAGGAAAGTGGCGAGCCGCAGCAGGTCTGCGAACACGCCGCCGGCGGTCACGGCGGGACCGGCTCCGGGGCCTTGCACGATCAATGGGTTATCGCAATAACGTGAGGTTGAATATCTTACGACGTTGTCGGTCAGCGCGATGTTGGCGAAGGCGTGTTTCGCGTCGAGCTCGACGAGGCCGACCGTGGCCTCGCCCGCCGCCGTGATGCGGCCGACATAGCGCAGCACGTGTCCGCGCGCCTTCGCGGCGCTGAAGCGCTTCGCCATCTGTTCATCATGGCGCGGCAGTTGCGCGAGGAATTCCTCGCTGCTGCCGTCGGCGAGGCCGGGCGGCACGAGGCTCTCGACCCGCACGTCGCGCATCTCGAGCTTCAGCCCCATCTCGCGCGCCAGGATGATGAGCTTGCGCGCCACGTCGGTGCCCGACAGGTCATCGCGCGGGTCCGGCTCGGTGTAGCCGCGCTGCTTCGCATCGCGCACGATCGCGGAGAACGGCGTCGTGCCGTCGTACACATTGAACAGGTAGGCCAGCGTGCCCGAGAAGATGCCCTCGATGCTCGCGATTTCGTCACCGGTTTCGCGCAGGTCGCGCAAGGTCTGGATCACCGGGAGTCCCGCGCCGACCGTCGCCTCGTAGAGATAATGCGCGCCGCTCTGGCGTCGCGCCGTGAGCAGCGATTCGTAGTAATCGAGCACGCCGCTGTTGGCCTTCTTGTTCGGCGTGATGACGTGCACCCCCGCCGCCAGCCAATCACGGTAGCGATTCGCGACATCCTGGCTGGCGGTGCAGTCGATGATCACCGTATGCGGCAGGTAGTCGACCTTCAGGTGCGCGAAGAACTTGTCGTAGTCGGCGCTCACGGCGCCTTCGTTGATCTGCTCGCGCCAGCGCTCCAGCGCGATGCTTTGCGCCGCCAGCTTCATCGTCCTGGAGCTCATGATGCCGCGCACGCGCAGGTCGATGTGGAACTCGCGCCTCAGCCGCTCGTGCTGGCTCGCCAGCTGGTCAAGCAACACCTTGCCGACCGTTCCCGGGCCGATCACGCCGATCGACAGCGTATGCGGCGAGAGGTAGAAACCCGCATGCACCGCGCGCAGCGCACGCGTCGCCTGGTTGCCCTCGACGACGACCGAGATGTTGCGCTCGGACGCGCCCTGCGCGATGGCGCGCACGTTGACGTTGGCGGTGCCGAGCGCGTTGAAGACCTTGCCGGAAACGCCCGGCATGCCGGCCATGCCGTCGCCGACGACCGCAAGTATCGCGAGCTCGCCGGTCACGTCGACGCTTTGTATCTGCCCGTCCGCCAGTTCGCGCGCGAAGGCGCGCTCGATCACCGTCGTGGCCCGCGCCGCCTGCGCGGCCGGAATCGCGCAGCAGATCGAGTGCTCCGAGCTGCCCTGGGAGATCAGGATGACCGAAATGTTTTCCTCGCGCAGCGCGCCGAACAGGCGATGCGCCGTGCCGGGTACGCCGATCATGCCGGCGCCCTCGAGGTTCACGAGCGCGACGTTCTCGATGCTGGTGATGCCCTTGACCGGTTGCGTCGACCGGGGATGCGCACAGATCAGCGTGCCGGCCTTCTCCGGCGCGAAGGTGTTGCGGATCCAGATCGGAATGTCGTGGCTGACGGCGGGGGCCATCGTCTGCGGATGGATCACCTTGGCGCCGAAATAGGCCAGCTCCATCGCCTCGTTGTACGAGAGTGAAGCAATGATCTGCGCATCCGGCACACGGCGCGGATCGGCCGACAGCACGCCATCGACGTCGGTCCAGATCACGATCTCGCTGGCCGCCAGCAACGCGCCAAAGATCGACGCGGAGAAGTCGCTCCCATTGCGCCCCAGCGTCGTCTGGATGCCCGCGCTGTCGCTGGCGATGTAGCCGGTGATGACCAGCGTGGCGGCGCCCGCCTGCAGTTGCGCGCGCAGCCGCTCCGTCGAAATCTCCCACTGGATCGCGGGCCCGAGCGGCCCCCACTCCGCCACGACGCAGGCGCGCGCGTCGATCCACTGCAGGCCCTTGCGATTGCCGCGCTGCTGCAGGTAGCGCCAGAACAATCGCGTCGACCAGATTTCGCCGTAGCCGGAGACCTTGTCGCGCACGTGCTGGCCGGCGGTGCGCATGACCTGCGTGCTGCGCAGCACGCCATCGAGGTCGGCCGCGTCGCGATCGAACTCCGCGAGGAACTCCGCCGCCGCCGCGGCCGGCAGCAACGCTCCGGCGATGTCGGCGTGGCGCTTGCGCACGGCGGCGAGCTGCGCGCGCCAGGCGTCGTCCTGCTTTTCGGCCAGCAGCACCAGCTGCAGCAGCGCATCGGTGACGCCTCGGCAAGCCGACAGCACCACGGCGACACGCTGCGCCGGCTGTGATTCGATGATCGCGGCCACGCGCGCGAAACAGTCCGCGTCCGCGACGCTCGAGCCACCAAATTTATGGACGACCCAGGAACTGGGGTCTGGGGAACTCATGACCTGGGCACTTTTGACGGGTAAAACCGCGGCACTTTAAGGCCCACGCGGAATTCCCGCAAGCCGTTGAAAACTGAGTCAGTCCAGCCGCTTGCGGAAGCGCATCGCCGCCAGCGTCATCGCCGCGACCAGGAATATCGCCAGCTTCGCCACCGGCCACCACAGGTCGCCCAAGCTCGCCCCGCGCAGGATCACGCCGCGCAGGATCTCGACGAAATGCGTGAGCGGCAGTGCCTGCGCGAGGTATTGCACCACGACGGGGCTTCCCTCGAACGGGAACGCGAAGCCCGACAGCAGGATCGAGGGCAGCAGCGTGAAGAACCCGAGCTGCATCGCCTGGAACTGCGTGCTGGCAATGGTGGAGATCACGAGCCCCAGGCCGAGCGTGGCCGCGATGAACAGCCCGGCCCCGAGGTACAGGTTGAAGAGGCTCCCGTTGATCGGCACGTTGAACAGCAGCACGCCCACCAGCAGCACGAGCGTCGTCTGCACCAACCCGACGCCAATGTACGGCAGGATCTTGCCGATCATCAGCTCGAGCGAGCGCACCGGCGTGGTGATCAGCAGTTCGAGGTTGCCGCGTTCGCGTTCGCGCACCAGCGCGATGGCGGTGAAGATCACCATCGTCATGCTGAGGATGACGCCGATCAGCGCGGGCACCACCTGCACGGCCGTCCGCCGCTCCGGGTTGAATTCGGTGAGCACTTCAATGGCCGGCGTCGCGCGGTGCGCCAGGCCCGCGCGCGCCGGCAACGGCGCATCGGTGATGGCGCGCACGGCTGTGTCGACGCCCGGGCGCGTGCCATCGACGATGACCTGCGCCACCGGGCGCGAGGCGTCGATGCGCCGGCGCTCGAAATCAGGCGGAATGTACAGGCCCGCGTGCACGGTGCCGGCGACGATCAGCCGCCGAAGCTCGTCGGCGCCCGCCGGATGCGCGACGAAATCAACCACCTGGCTCGAAGCGACGTCGGCGATCAGCGCGCGCGAGGCCTGCGTGTTCGCGAGGTCGACGACGCCGGCGCGGATGTGCCGCACGTCATAGTTGATGCCATAGCCGAAGATCATCATCTGTACCAGCGGAATGCCGACAATCATGGCCAGCGTCAGCCGGTCGCGCGACATCTGCCGCAACTCCTTGACGGCGATCGCGCGCAGGCGGCGCAACGGGGCCGGCAACATCTAGGCCTCGCTCCCGGCGCGCGGCCGGACGGGCGATTCCGGCAGCGTCGCGCCGACGAATACATCCTCGAGGCTGGCGGCGGCGCCGCGCACATTCGCCTGCACGCCCTTCGCAGCCAGCAGCTGCCCGACGCGGCCCACCGCGTCGGTTTCGGTCGACGCGATGAGCGCATGCAGCCGCAATCCCAGCTGCGCGAGCGAACGGAGCGAGGGCCAGTCGCGCAACGCCGCGCGCGCGCCCTGCGTATCCTCGGTCTCGATCTCGACGACCTGCATCGGGAGGTTTGCCATCAACGCCTGCGGCGCGCCGTTGGCGACGATGTGGCCGCGATCGAAGATGGCCAGCGCGTGGCAGCGCTCGGCTTCATCCATGTAGTGCGTCGAGACCAGGATGGTCGTGCCACGCTCGGTCAACGCGAACAGGCTCTCCCAGAAATCGCGGCGGCTCTGCGGATCGACGGCGCTCGTCGGCTCATCGAGCATCAGCAGCGGCGGCTCGTGGAGCGTCGCGGCGGCCAGCCCGAGGCGTTGCTTCTGGCCGCCGCTGAGCGTGCCGGCGGGCCGGTCGAGAAACTCCGCCAGCCGATACTCCTCGATCGCGCCCGCGATGCGACGCGCGGCCTGGCCCGGCTCGAGCGTGTAGATCTCGGCCATGAAATTCAGGTTCTCGCGGGCGCTCAGGTCTTCCCACAGCGAAAAGCGCTGCGTCATGTAGCCGATCTTCGTGCGCAACGATTCGGCCTGCCGCGGAATGTCGAAATCGAGCACGCGAATCGTGCCGCTCGTGGGCTGGATCAACCCACACAGCATGCGGATGGTCGTCGACTTGCCCGAGCCGTTCGGCCCGAGGAAGCCGAAGATCCTGCCACGCGGAATCGACAGCTCGGCGTTGTCGACGGCGACGACGTCGCCAAATTTCCGGGTCAGGCCGTGCGCCTCGATCGCCGAACGGGCCTCGTTCGCGCCACGATCGGTGCGTGGCGCGGCCGCCGTGCTCACGGCGGCGGCGGCTCGTCGAGGCGCACCTCGACCGGCACGCCCACCGGCAGGTCGAGCGCCGCCGGACCGGGCAGGTCGATCTCGGCCAGGTAGGCCAGCCGGCTGCGGTCCCGCTGCGTCAATGCAAAATATGGCGTGAAGCTGGCCTCGCCGGCGATGTAGCGCAGCGTGCCCTTGAAGGCTTGCTTCGCGCCGTCGACATGGACGGCCAGCGATTGCCCCGCTCGCAAGCCCGCGCGCTGCGGCTCGGGGATGTACACGCGTGCGTACGGCATGCCCGAGGCGAGCATGACGACGACCGGCGCGCCCAGCACCGGGCGTTCGCCCAGGCGGTACGGCAGAGCTTCGATGACGCCGTCCACCGGCGCGACGAGCGTCAGGCGGCCCAGCAGGACATCCTGCTGTTGCAGCAATGATTGCGCCGAGCTGAGCGCGGCGCGTGCCTGTCCGAGCTGCTCGCTGCGCGTACCCTGCAGCAACAGGTCGAGCGCGGCCTGTGCTGATTTCAGTTCAGCCGCGCTGCTGTCGCGCAGTTGCAGCTGCACATCGACCTGCGCCTGCGCGACGAGACCGCGCTTCAGCAGGTCGGCGAGCCGCAGGTATTCCTTTCCGTTCTGGTCGCTGACGGCCTGGGCCGCGGCCACGCGCTCGCGCGCCTGCGCGATCTCACCGCTGCGAGCGCCGTGCTCGAGCTCATCGAGCCGATGCCTGGCCTGGCTCACCTGCGCCGCCACGCTGGCCCGATTGGCAGCGAGCGAACCGCCATCGAGTTGCGCGAGCACGTCGCCCTGCTTGACGGCCTGGCCCTCGCGCACCGGCATCGCGATGATCTGTTCGGCGGCGGTCGCGGCGATCTCGAAGCGATGGCGTTCGAGCGTGCCGACGGCGGGTGGTGGAGACTGGCGAGCGCACGCAGCCAACAGAACGATGACAGCACACAGGAAGGCTGCGCGAGACGCCGACAACGACATCTGCACATCTTAGCGCAGCGCAGCAGCATGCACATCGCTCTGCATGACGATGCTGGCGCGGGCGGCCAACGGTGCCCGCCCGGCGACGAGACAACGCTGGTGGCGTGGATCCGGATCGAGCAACCGCAACGCCGCCACGAGCGCGGGGCCTGCCAGCGGCACGACGACGCTTTGGCAATGCGTGACCTCGATCGTCAGCACATTCGCGGCCTGCACCGCGCGTGACCGAAACTCGATGGAGTCATTCGGGATGACACGTTGGCCGCCGCGCGCGACTCCGAGTTTGTCCAGGTCGTTTCGCGTGGGATTCAGCACCCGCAGGCTATCGAGCGCCGTCACATCGGCGAGTGCAACGCCGTAGGCCAGCGCGACCGATGCCGGCGCGGCAACACCGCTACGCTCGGCACGCACATAGGACGGCACCAAGGCGCGCGCCAGCGATCGCTGCATCGTGCCCGGATCGGCTCCCGCAACGGCGCCTTCGCGCGCTGCCAGGAAGGTCGCAAGGTTCAACTCGTTCTTCGCGACCAGTAACGCCCCCGTCTGCAGAATGGACATGACGATCGGCAGGACCCCGAAGATGAGCGCGAGCGCGAACTCGATCAGCGTGGCGCCGCGCTGGCCGCTGACGCACACACGCGACGATGGAGCCAGTGGCTGCTTCACGCGCACGGGCCCAAGCGATCACCGAGCCGCAGGGCCAGACGAGCCATCGTTCCACCCGGAAACTCCCAGGTGCTGGTGGCGGCACGACTGGCGACACAACGCCACGGCCGCACCATCGGCACCATACGGATGATGGTTTCGCCAGCATCGCAGAATGCAACGTCGATGGGTTGGGAGAGGAAGCAGGTGTGAACGGCGCGGCACGGATGCAGGCGCCAGGCGCAATTCAGTTGCGCGGCGCGCGAAGCAAACCGGCCCAGCGCCCGGCTCAGGAACGTGTTGCAACACCTGACGTGCCATTCGCGCGGCACGCCATTGACCGCCAATTGCAGCTGCAGCGTCACCTACGCACCCCAGAACAAGTGCACCGCGATCGGAAAGCCGATGACGATGAAGGTGCACGGAAAGATGCAGAGCACGAGTGGACCGAGCATCTTGACCGGCGCTTCCATCGCACGCTTCTCGGCGCGGGCGAAGCGCTCCTGCGTACCGCGCGTCGCTTGCGCTCTCATCACCGGCGCCAGGCTCACTCCGGTGGATTCCGCCTGCACGATTGCGGCCACTGACGCGGTCAGCGCTGGGACGCGTAGCCGCTGGCTGAGCCGCTGCAACGCTTCGGCGCGAGTACGACCGGCACGCATTTCCTGCGACGCGCGCTCCATCGCCTCGCGCAATGGGCCGGGTGTCGAGCGCGCGATCGTCAACTGCAGCGACGCACCGAAGGCACAGCCCGCTTCGAGGCCAAGCGTAAGCAGATCGAGGTAACCCGGCAGTTCGCGCACGATCGACTGATGGCGTCGGATCGCGCGGTCGTGCAGCCAGATCCATGGCGCGTTGGCGGCCGTGATCGCGGCGACGAGCGCTTGCAACAGCAAACCGACCCCGCTCGCGGCCGATAGCGCGACGGTTAGGGCGGCGACGAGGGAGCCCAGCAGGCAGAGC
>Ga0209023_10001337_pt1 | contig 33275 bp, 25 predicted proteins | sample LakOneMetagenome_FD_187468 | JGI IMG/M metagenome (GOLD analysis project Ga0209023, IMG submission 187468) | Freshwater and sediment microbial communities from Lake Erie, Canada (SPAdes) (version 2) | ecosystem: Environmental > Aquatic > Freshwater > Lentic | place: Lake Erie, Canada...
GACCCCGCCGTTGTTCGCCATTCCCCGAAAGGACCCCTCATGACCCGCTCTCTGATCACCACCCCCATCTACTACGTCACCGCCAAGCCCCACCTGGGCCACGCGTACACCACGATCATCGGCGACGCCGTCGCTCGCTGGCGCCGCCTCAACGGCGACGACGTCTACTTCCTCACCGGCACCGACGAGCACGGCCAGAAGGTGCAGGACTACGCCGACGCCGCCGGCAAGAGCCCGCAGGAATTCGTCGACGAGATCGCCCCGCTGTACGCCGAGGCCTGGCGCCGGCTGAACATCAGCAACGACGACTTCATCCGCACCAGCGAGCAGCGCCACAAGATCGGCGTGGCCGAGCTGCTGCAACGTTGCTACGACGCCGGCGACATCGAGCTCGACATCTTCAGCGGCAAGTACTGCGTGCCGTGCGAGGAGTACTACACCGACGACGAGCTCGACCCGGGCGATCTGTGCAAGATCCACAAACGGCCGGTCGAGTTCTACGAGGAGGAGAACTACTTTTTCCGTCTCAGCCGCTTCCAGGACCGTTTGCTCGCCTGGTACGACGCCCACCCCGGGGCCATCCAGCCCGAGTCGCGCGGCAACGAGGCACTCGGCCTGATCCGTAGTGGTCTGCGCGACTTCAGCGTCAGCCGCACCAGCCTGCAGTGGGGCATCCCGCTGCCGTGGGACAGCAAGCACGTCGCGTACGTGTGGTTCGACGCGCTGGCCAACTACATCACGGCAGTCGGCTTCGGCACCGACAACGAGCAGTTCGAGAGCTGGTGGCCGGGCACGCACCTGATCGGCAAGGACATCATCCGCCATCACTGCGTCTATTGGCCGGCGATGCTGATGAGCGCGGGCCTCGAGCCGCCGAAGGCGTGGGGCGTGGGCGGCTGGCTGCTGGTCGGTGGCGAGAAGATGAGCAAGACCAGCGGCAACGTGGTCAACCCGCTCGACCTGATCGACGACATCGGCGTCGACGGCTTCCGCTACTACGTGCTGGCGGAGACGTCGTACGGCCAGGACGGCGACTTCACCTACGAGGGTCTGATCGGCCGTTACAACAGCGACCTCGCCAACAACCTCGGCAACCTGCTCTCGCGTGTCGCCACCGTCGTCGGCAAGAAGTGCGACGGCGTCGGCCCGGCACCGCGTGCGGATTCTCCACTCGCCGAGGCAGCCACCACCGCGCTGCAGGGCACGATCGACGGCTGGGCCGCGCTGCAGCCGTCGAAGGCGCTCGACGCGACCTGGGGCCTGATCCGCGCGACGAACGCGTACCTCGAGGCGAACGAGCCGTGGAAGATCGAAGCCGGCCCGGCGGTCGATGCGGTGATGGGCGACGCTCTCGAGGCGCTGCGCATCGTCTGCATTCTCGCCAGCCCGGCCGTGCCCGACACGTGCCAGACCATCTGGGAACGCCTCGGCCTGACCGGTGCGATCACCGACCAACGGGTGCCCACCGACGCCGAGTGGGGCGGCTACCCGGGTGGCCTTCCGGTCACCAAGGGCGACCCGCTCTTCCCGCGCAGGTGAGCATGACGAACAGCACGCAGTCCGTGTCCGGTGTGCCCGGTGAACCCTCCGGGTACACCGACACGCACTGCCATCTGTACGACTCGAAGGCGGGCACCGTCGCGGAGCTGATCGCCGGCGCACATGCGGCTGGCGTGACCACGATGATCTCCGTCGGCTGCGATGCCGAGAGCACGGCGCAGGCGATCGCGGTGGCCGCCGAGCACGACGGCATCTACGCCAGCGCGGGCCTGCATCCGCACGAGGCGAAGCACGGCGTGGCAACGATCCTCCCCTACCTCGACGATCCGAACGTGATCGCGATCGGCGAGTGCGGGCTGGATTACTACTACGACCACTCACCGCGCGACCTGCAGCGGGCCGCCTTCGCCGCGCAGATCCACCTCGCGCACGAGCGCCGGCTGCCGCTGATCGTCCACACCCGCGACGCGTGGGCCGACACGTTCGACGTGTTCGCGGCTGAGGGCGTGCCGGAGCGGACGATCTTCCACTGCTTCACCGGTGGCCCGGACGAAGCCCGCGCCTGCCTGGATCTCGGTGCCTACTTGAGTTTCAGCGGCATCGTCAGCTTCAAGACGGCCACCGATCTGCACGCGGCAGCACAGCTCTGCCCGGCGGATCGAATGCTCGCCGAGACCGACAGCCCCTACCTGGCACCGGTGCCCCACCGCGGCCGCGCCAACCAACCGGCGTACGTCACCCACGTGGTCGAGGCACTCGCGACGCTCCGCAACGACACCACGGACAGCGTTCGTGCGGCGACGTCGCGGAACGCCCGCCTTGCGTTCCCGGCGCTGGCTCCGTAGCCTTTTGCCGTTGGGCGGTCAGGCAGGTGCCGGAGCGCTCTCCACACACGCACCATGATCGCCTCCGACCGTCGCCGCACAGTTGTCGCCTCCATCTTCACCGTGGTGGCACTGCCCGCACTGTGGGTACTCAACCGCGAGTCGGCCGCCACCAGCAGCGCACCGAAAGTGGGGGCCGCCGGCGTCGATGTGGTGGCCGAAGGCGCCAACACGGTTCCCGCGACCGACCCGTACGAGCCGGAGCCGCCGTCGTTCGTCGGTGGCGACGAGCAGCCGATCACCCCCAACCAGATCGACGTCGCGGTGCCGCCAGCGCCCGGCGCGAACGAGGTGCTCGCGAAGGCCAGCTTCAAGCGCTACTCGGCGGGCAGCCGCCAGTGCACCACGTTGCTCGCGCCCGATGGCGCACTGCTGACGGTCGAGAACATCGACAACGGGCAGACCACCACGTGCACCAACACATTGGGCATGGCGATTCCGGCCGGGGCCGACATCGTCCTGCACACCGATGTGTTCGGCGAGATCGGCGACCTCGCCGACGCGCCGGTGCCCGTGCGCGTGAGCTGGTAGTCAGTGCACAACCGCGCCGCAATCGGTGAGCTCCTCGCGAACAACGGCCTCAGCCCGCGCCGCGACCTCGGCCAGAACTTCGTCGCCGACGCAAACACCGTGCGCCGCATCGCCCGACTCGCCGAGGTCGGTCCCGGCGACAAGGTGGTCGAGGTGGGCGCCGGCCTCGGGTCGCTGACGCTCGCGCTCGCCGAGACGGGGGCCGAAGTGCTCGCTGTCGAGGTGGATCGCGGTGTCGTCCCGATCCTGCGTGAGATCGCCGCACCGCACCCGAACATCACGGTCGTCGAAGCCGATGCGATGCAGGCCGATTGGCCCGCGCTGTTGCGCGGCGAGCACGGTTGGGTGCTGGTCGCGAACCTGCCCTACAACGTGGCAACCCCGCTGATCTGCGACCTGCTCGACGACGTGCCGAACATCGAACGCATGCTGGTGATGGTGCAGCGCGAGGCGGCGGAGCGGTTCTGCGCCTCACCCCGCACGCCCGCATACGGCGCGGTCACCGTGAAGGTGTCGTACTGGGCGAAGGCTCGCATCGCCGGCCTGGTGCCGGCGAGCGTGTTCGTGCCCCGCCCGAACGTGGAGTCCGCGCTCGCCGACATCCGCCGCCGGCCCGCACCCGCGGTCGACGCCCCGGTCGACGACCTGTTCCACCTCATCCGCACCGGGTTCGGGCAGCGCCGCAAGATGCTGCGCCGCTCGCTCGCCGGCGTCGTCAGCCCGGAGGTGTTCGAGGCCGCCGGTATCGACAGCCAGCGGCGCCCGGAGGAACTCGACGTGCACGAGTGGGGTCGGCTGGCGGTGGCCTGGAAGGCCGAGGCGTGAGCTCAGGTTCGGCGAGCACCGCCGCCGTGATTGCTGCGCCGGCGAAGCTGACGCTCTCGCTACGGATGACCGGTGTGCGCGATGACGGCTACCACCTGATCGACGCGGAGATGGTGTCGCTGGCGTGGGCCGACACACTGACGATCGACCCTGCCGGCAGCGGCCTCAGCGCGGACGGCCCGTTCGCCGCCGGCATGCCGCTGGACGACAGCAACCTGGTGGCGAAGGCGCTCCGCCTCGCCGATCGCACCGCTGGCATCCACCTGCACAAGGTGATCCCCCACGGCGGCGGGCTCGGTGGCGGTTCCTCCGACGCGGCCGCCGTGCTGCGCTGGGCCGGCTTCACCGATGTGGTCGCGGCCTCACGGCTGGGAGCCGACGTCAGCTTCTGCCTCGTCGGCGGCCGGGCACGCGTCCGCGGCATCGGCGAGATCGTCGAACCGCTGGAGTTCGCCGCAATGGACATCACGCTGATCGTGCCGCCGCTGGCAGTCAGCACGCCTGCGGCGTACCGGGCGTGGGACCAACTGGGCGGGCCTCGTGCCGACGGCCCCAACGATTTGGAGCCTGCGGCGCTGGTGGTGGAGCCGCAGCTGGTGTGCTGGCGCGACCGGATCCGCGAAGCAGCCGGCGTCGCACCCACCCTTGCGGGCAGTGGCGCCACCTGGTTCCTGCACGGTCACCACGATGTCGCTGCGGCGCTGCCGGAGGCGATGGTGGTGCAGACGCGCACCGACCGCCAACAGCGTGCTGCCGGCGGTCGGTGAACGAAATCGATTGTGGTTGCAGAACGAAGCGGAGCTTCAGCCCTTGCCGCGCTGGCGCGCGTGCCGCGTACGGCGGAGCATCTTCTTGTGCTTCTTCTTGCGCATGCGCTTACGGCGCTTCTTGATCAATGAACCCATAGCTCGTGAGACGCTATCGGGCGCGAGTGCCACGCCCAAACCCCCACCGCGGATTGCGCGGCCTCCGATAACCTCAGGCCCGTTCAGTCCGGGGTCGTTCAATGGTAGGACGGCAGGTTTTGGTCCTGCATATAGGGGTTCGAGCCCTCTCCCCGGAACCAGTGTTCTCCTCACGCACACTGCAGTGCGTTGCCCATCGGGCCCTCGTCGCTCACCACCCAGCGGCACTGCGTCACACCGGTGCGCCATGATCCACGCATGAGCGTTTCAGCGACCCAGCGCGGCGGCGCCGAAGTACCGGGCCCACAGGGGTCAGTGGCTCGGTTGCTGGTCGCGGGTGACACCCACGGCAACCTCGACTGGATCGAAGCCTTGTCCGCCACGGCCGCGCAACACGGGTGCGCCGGCGTGCTCCAGCTTGGCGACTTCGGGTTGTGGCCTGACCAGCGGGTGCTGCGCGCCGAGCAGCGGTTGACGCTCAACGACGGGTGGCTGGATGCCGTCGCAGCAACGGCCGCAGAGAACGGTGTGTGGTGGCGGTTCCTCGACGGCAACCACGACGCGCACCCGCTCGCCCGGGCGGCCTACCCGGCAGAGGCGAGCGGTGTGCGGCCACTGCGTTCAGGGCTGGTGGACTGGGCCGACAGGGGAAGCTGTTGGACGTGGTGCGGCCGCCGGTTCGCAGCGCTCGGCGGCGCAGTCTCCGTCGATCGGGCGTTGCGCACCGAGGGCTACTCGTACTGGTCCACTGAGGAGATCACCGAGGAGGACCTGCAGACGTTGTTCGCCCGTGCGGGCAGCGAAGGTGTCGATGTTCTCCTCACGCACGACGCACCCCTGATCCCGCGTGGCGTCCTGCCGCTGGCTGACCGCGACGTGGCAACGGACTGTGCCCGATCCATCGGGATGGTGCGCCGGGCGGCCGATGGCGTGCGGCCGACACTTCTGCTGCACGGCCACTTCCATCGCGACTATGAGGCGACGATCGTGCGGCCGTGGGGCACCTACGCGATCGTCGGCCTGTCCTCCGACATGGAGGCGGACGATCCGTTCGGTGGCCCGTGGTGCATTCTCGAGCTCCCGTCGCTCGCTGTCGTGCCGCGCCGCGAGTTGTGACGGCTGGCGGAGCACCGACGCCCCGTCAACTCACGCAACCTTGTCACAGGCTTGCTGCATGCTGCCGGCCATGAACCAGTTACGGCATCAACTCACTCAACGAACACGCACCATCATCACCAGGTTTCAGTGGTGGGCCTGGCACCGACACGATGCTCACCATCACTGCTCCGCGTGTGACGACGGCGCGCTCCACCGCCACGTTCGCTCGACGGTCGTCGACGACTGCATCGATGAGGGCATCGTCGAGTTGGTCGATCTGCTGAACCTCAATGGCATCGTCACCAGCAACTCGTGTCAGTCGGCATGCAACGGCAACCTTGTCCGGCATACGCACCACATCGATCTGTACTTCAAGACACCGAACGACCTCGGCGCCTTCATGCTGCTCATGGCCGCGCATGGCGTCGAACTGATCTCGGTCAGCCCTGGCCGCAGCGATTGGAAGCTGCAGATCAACCCGGCGCACGGGTCCGGGGAGGGCCTTCAGCTCGTCAACCACCTCGGGCTCCACCCGCGCCAGCACCAGACCGTCGTGCAGGTGCTCCGGGCCCAGCTGGCTCGCACGCGGGGCGACGACCAAGTGCTGCAGCGGGCGGCCACGCCGTGGGGTTGGGAACTCCTCACGGAACAGTGCGGCTCGTGTGGTGTCGTCATCGAACGACCGGACTTCGCCCCCGCCCAGCAGGACTGCCTGTGCGGGCTGGCACGGCCCGCCCGTAGCGGTATCTGAAGGCCCACGCCAGTGCCGTCACAAATTCGCAGGAAGAGTGTCACACGCGTTCGGACATCATGGCTGGCGTGATTGCTTCGTGGGAACGCCATGGCGGCCAGCAGGTGCCCGGCCCATCCGGTGCTGGTACGCGCCTGCTACTGGCCGGCGACACGCATGGCAACCTCGACTGGATCGGCACGCTGTCGAAGCTGGCCGCTCGCCACGGCTGTGAGGGCGTGGTGCAGCTCGGCGACTTCGGCCTGTGGGCCGATCAGCGCGCGCTCCGCAACGAGGCGCTCGCCGTCATCAACGACCGCTGGCTCACGGCCGTTGCCAGAACCGCGGCGCTGCATGGCGTGTGGTGGCGGGTCATCGATGGCAATCACGACGCCCATCCCTTGGCTCGTGCGCGCTACCAGGCCGACGACAACGGCGTACGCCCGCTCCGCGACGGCGTGCTCGATTGGGCCGATCGTGGCGCCGTGTGGTCGTGGGCGGGTCGCCGCTTCGCAGCACTGGGCGGTGCTGTGTCGATCGACAAGGACTTCCGCCGCGAGGGTGTTTCGTGGTGGCCCACCGAGGAGATCACCGATGAAGAGGTCGATGCCTTGATCGCCCGCGCCGGCACCGAGCCTGTCGATGTGTTGCTCACCCACGATGCCCCTCTCCTGCCCGATGGCATCCGTCCACTGTCCAACCAGGTGTTGCGCGAGCGCTGCGAGCGTTCCATTGCCCAGGTGCTGCGCGCTGTCGATGCGCTGCGCCCGCGGCTCGTCGTTCATGGGCACTATCACGTCCGCTGGAGCGGCCTGCTGGAACGCCCCTGGGGCACCGTGCGGGTGGAGGGGTTGGCGTCCGACGAGCAGAACTACCAGCACGGCCACGCGTGGTCGGTGCTCGCTCTCAACCAACTGGCGGTGGCGGGTGAATAGCACGTTCGCCCGCGGCGGCTCACAGGTGCCCGGCCCCTCGGGCACGGAGGCACGCATCTTGGTGGCCGGCGACACCCACGGCAATCTCGAATGGATCACCACCCTGTCGAAGCTGGCCGCACGCTTCGGCTGCGCGGGCGTCCTCCAGTTGGGCGATTTCGGTTTCTGGCCAGATGCTCGCCAGGCGCGGCAGGGCGTGGTGACGCTCGACGAGCGGTGGGTCGATGGTGTTGCCGAGCGGGCTGCCCGCTTCGGCGTCTGGTGGCGCGTGGTCGATGGCAATCACGACGCACATCCATTGGTGCGGGCGGCGTACCCAGGCGACGGTGATGGCGTTCGGCCCATTCGCAGCGGTGTGCTGGATTGGGCCGATCGCGGCGCGGTGTGGCGGTGGTGTGGGGTTCGTTTCGGCGCGCTCGGCGGTGCGGATTCCAGCGACCCCGACCATCGCACGGAGGGCAGCAACTGGTGGGCCACCGAGTCCATCACCGAGGCCGACGTGCAGTCGCTCGCGGGTCGGGCTGGTGCAGCCGGAGTCGACGTGTTGGCCTGTCACGACGCCCCATATGCGCCCGGCAGGAAGCCCGGCCAGGACGACCCTGCGGTCGCTGCACGCTTCGAGCGGTCGGCAGCGTTGCTGCGCACTGCGTGTGCCGCCGTACGGCCGAGGCTGCTGCTGCACGGCCACTGGCACATGCGGTACACCGCCCAGCGCCAGGAAGCGTGGGGCCAGCTGCGCATCGAAGGCCTGGCCAGCGATTGCGAACGCAACCGCTTCCGCCACCCATGGATGGTGCTCGAAATGCCCAGCTTGCAGGAGCTTCGATGACCGCAGCGGCGCCGGCCCGCCCCGTGCTACCTTCGGGCGCAACTGATTGCCCCGTCGGCGGAGGGTGGCACTGTGGCGTTTGAACTCGACGACAAGCTCGTGGTCGCCATCAGTTCGCGCGCGCTGTTCGCGCTCGATACGGCCGACGCCGTGTTTCGTACCGAAGGCGTCGGCGCCTACCGCGCTCATCAGCGGGCGAACGAAAACAGCGTGCTGGCGGCGGGCACCGCCATGCCACCGGTGAAGGCGCTGCTGCGCATCAACGAGGCCGTCGGCCGCCCGCTGGTCGAAGTGATCGTCGTCTCCCAGAACGACGCAGACACCGGCCAGCGCGTCATGCAGTCGGCTGCAGCATTGGGTTTGCCGATCACGCGGGCTGCGTTCACCGCCGGTGAACCGGCCGCCCCGTATGTCGGCGCGCTCGCGGCCGACCTCTTCTTGTCCGCCGACCCAGTGGCAGTTCGCGAGGCAGTGGAGGCAGGCATTGCCGCCGCACAGGTCTTGGAGCCGCCGGATGGCACGCCCACGGACGAAAGCGGGCCCGTGCGGATCGCATTCGACGGCGACGCGGTGTTGTTCGACGCAGCGTCCGAACAGATCTACCAAGCCGGGGGCCTGGAGGCGTTCACACGACACGAGGTGGAGAATGCGCACGTGCCGATGAGCCCGGGGCCGTTCGAGCCGTTCCTGCGTGCACTGGCGAAAGTGCAGGCCGCCACAGGCGACGACCGCTCGCTGATCCGCACCTCGCTGGTCACCGCCCGCAACGCGCCCGCGCACACCCGCGTGGTCAACACCCTGCGCGCCTGGAACGTGCGCATCGATGAGACCTTCTTCCTCGGCGGCATCGAGAAGGCGAGGGTGCTCAACGTGTTGAAGCCCCACATCTTCTTCGACGACCAACGAACCCACCTGGACCCCGCCAGAGCAACTACCCCCTCAGCCCACGTGCCAACAGCCAGAGAGAAATGGGATTCAACAAGACCATGATGAGTGATTTCGCCCCACCCAGCGTGTCGGAGATGTTTGCCTATGCCTACGGGGCCCATCGCAGCGGCGAGTGGTCAGCGACCGCCAAGCGACAAGAGGCCCTGGTAGAACATTGCATGTATTACGCACTTCAACTCGAGAGCGAAGGGCAGGCGCTCGTGCAAGCGCTCGGGCTGAGGGGCCATTTTCTCAGGTGTAGTCGGCAGAACATCGCGAATGAAGGCAGACCCGATCTCGAGATTCAAACCAACAGAGAGCGGTTCACGGTCGAGTTGAAACTCGAGGCAACTCTGACCAGGGGTCAGAAGAAAGAAGGATACGCAAGCTACTTCATCGTTCCGAGTGGTCGCCTAAAGGCCTTAAAGCGCACCCTGCCTAAGAATCAGCGCACGATTTGCTGGGAACAGCTGCTACATACACTGCGAAACGTCAAGTCCGAGCCGACCCTGTTGATAGCTGCATGCGAGTTGGCAATCGCATCCGCGCATCCTTTCATCCCCTTGCCGCACCCGAAGTGTCTGACAAGCCAGGATGCAATGTCGTTGCTGGATAGTTGGGTCGACACGACGCAGCGGTTCACACGTGCAGCGGTCGGCCAACCGCTGATGTTTAACCCAAGCTCCCTAAATGGCAATCTCCACATCCTGCGGAGGTGCAACAGCAAGGAAAGAACATACGGCGTACGTCTGGACCTCACTCGAAAGTCTGAACCAACCTCGATCGCTAGCTATTATCGGAATGAAGACTACTCGGTGAAAAGGACCGACGTCGCTACTATCTCCAAAGACCTGCAATGCGACAAGAGCGCCATCAACGAGATTCACGCCGAGATCACAAGAACTGAGTGGACTCAAGAATGCTCGGACATCGGAAGATACGTAGAGGCATTCTTCGACACTGCCGACCGCTTCATTCGAAGCAAGCGCGAGATCGCTGCTAGAAAGCGAAGCCTGGACGATCCCAAAATCTGCCTTGACCCTGTGTCGATCAGCGCTGAGGCCAGGATCGGGCAGAAGTCAGTGTCGCTCAAGTTCACGCCGACGCCGTTCTCGAAAGGGTCGGCGCCATTCATGGTCGGCAAGGACCGGCTCACCGAACCCAAGGATGGCCCCGCCTTCCGAACAAGCGTCCACGACGCCCTGACGAAAGCGCTCCTATAGCCCCCGCAAGCTCGCCGTGGCTCGGCAGTCGTCTTCGTTGTAGTCCTTGATTCGTTGCGCGGCTTGCTGGTCGCCGTTCACTGCTGCCTGATACCAGGCGATGCTGTTCAGGCCGCCTGGGTCGTCGTCTCGCCACGTGAAGCCTTCGTGCACGGCAACCACCTTCAGACCGTGGCCCTGGTTGCTGAGGTACTTGCGTTGCATCAGCGGGAGCAGGTCGATCCACTCGTCGCCGCCGATCAGCGCGTCCACTGCCTTCACTGTCGGCAGTCCGTTGGCCGCTTTGGTGGCCGCAATCCGGCGAAGTGCAGCTCCCTCGGTCCCCTTCGAGTGGTAGCCGTACACGCCGAACGTGAGGCCGGCAGCCACGGCGCGCTTCCGCAGTCCGTTCAGCCAGCGCCACAGTTGAGCGACCAAGCGGGCCTCGCCGGCGGCATCGAGTGGGTCGAGCGACATGAACGCCCGGTACTCGCCAGAGTGTTCCTTCCACCCCTTCTGTGCGTGATGCACGACGGAGCCCCACAGGTAGACGCGGCCCTCGGCGGTGCTCTCGAAGTCGAGGTCGACCTCCACGTCACGACGGGGCAGCAGCGCATCGTCCCAACCGTCGGTCAGTAACAGCCCGCCCGCTTGTTCGGCCCTCGCCTGGCCGATCTGCTTCTTCAGTTCCGCCGGTGTCAGCGGACCGTCGGCATACGCGGGGTCTGCAGGGTCGAGGGCAGCGAGCTTGGCCACGGTGTCAACGCCGTTGAACCGGTGGAATGCCCACGCGGGATAGCCGACGGCGTTGACCAGGCTGACGTCGTCGCGGCGACGAAGCTCCTCATCGCAGACTTCCGCCCAAGGGCAGTAACCGCACTCCTTCACCTGCACCGGCTCCACTGGCCGCTTCGTCCGCCGCGACGTGCGGGCCATGGCCTTGTCAGCGAGGTCGAGACGGAACGCGAACTCGAAGTCGTAGCGGTCGAGCGCTGACCGCTTGTTCGACCGCTGGCGCTTGTGGAACTTCATCGTGCGCCGACCGCTCGACTCGCTCACCTGCGGCGTCACCGTCGGGAATGCCGGCTCGTTCAGATCGACCCACGCCACCACACGCTCGCTGCCGATCACACCCGCCCACACCGCTCCGGTCTCCGCAACGGCCGGTTCGGCACACCCGAGCGCCTGCAGCATGCGGAAGTAGTGCGCCAACTGCAGGCAGTCGTTCTCGTTGTACTTGGGCGCCCAGAGCTGCTGCGTCGACTCGTCCGCGCCGCGGAACCGAAGGCCGTGAACGAAGCCCGGCTCTGGCAGATCATCAACGTTGACGGTGCAGCGGTGGTTCTTCACGTCCACCGGCCGGTACGCAGTCTTCCCAGACGGAAGCGGCGTGGGGCCTGCGACCAGCACGTCCACCTCGCCCAATCGCCGCCCTTTGGTGTCGACCGGCAACACCGCACCGAGGATCACTCCGGCGCCGCCTTCCATCGCGGCCACCGTCAGCATGCGGCGCTCCGGAAAGGTCAGGTCGTCGCGCCCAGGGATCCGCACGACATCGTTGGGCTGCAATTGTTCGATCTCGTCGAAGATCGATGCTTCGAAGTCGAATCCATCGTCGAACAACTGCTGCAGCGCATCGTCGGGTGGAGCGGGAACGGCCCTCTCCGTCGGGTCGTGCTCGATATACACACGCAGCGGGCACTGCTTGGCCGCATATGAACCCAACATCGTCTTCTTCGCCATCGCCGACTATGCCTCCGCCAAGAGCCGAACCTGCCGCCAGGCCCGTTCGTTCGACCGTACCACTCGGTGTCGTGCGCCTCGACGCGACCTGTGTGTATGGTCAGGTCATGGCGGCAAAGCGGATCTGTGGCAAACGACTCGCAATCGGTGGTGTCTGCACAAAACCGGAAGGCTGCACCGACGAGCACATCGCTCCTGACAAGTCGGTGACGATCCATCGGCCGGGGAAAAAGGCGGCGGAGCCAGGCAACCCTGGCACCGATCTCGTGCCTGTAGTGCAGAACCTGATCGACGCGCTGGAAGCGTTCAAGCAGGCCATCCAGGCCCCGGCGGGAAGCAATCCATGACCACGCTGTGGGTCCGCGAGCTCCACCTCGATGACGACGAGGACGACGCGCTGGCTGGGGCACTCGTGCGCGAATTGCAGGCAGCGCGTGCGTGGTCGGGGTGGCTGGACAGCAACTTCCACGCAGTGTGCTCCTACGTGGTGAACGGCGATGAGCCCGAAGACGGTCCCGACGAGATCACGCACTCGCTACCACGGGCACTGCGCGACGCATGGACCGGCGGCGAAAGCGTCACCGAGGTCGAGGTCGACGACAGCGAGCCGGTGCGACTGGCACCGCTTGGCAACCTGATCATCGCCAACCTCGGACTACTGAACCACACGACGTCGCCGGCAGTGCAGGGCGTTCACGTCGCACTCGACGTGTCGCTGCTGCTCGCTTGAGCCGCGCGTCGCGCCCCTGACGCGATCCACTCTCGCCTCATCGGCGAGGGATGCGACGCGGCACAAGGAGCAGTGCCCCGATGGCACCGAAGAGCAGCGCCAGCGTGAGGATCTGCGACGGGTTGCCGCCGGTGGCCGGCACCGAGCCCCATGGCCTCGTCGTCGGGGTGACGGGGTCGACCGCCACCGATGTCGTAGTGGGCCCCGAGGAAGTGGTCGCACCCAACGAGGTCGTGGTGGCCTCCACCGGAGTGGTCGTGGTCGATGACGACGTGGTCGATGACGACGTCGTGGTCACCTCAGTGGTGGTTGTCTCCATCGGCAAGGTCGTCGACGTGGTCGAGGTTGACGTCGACGTGGTGGACGTGGAGGTCGACGTGGACGAGGAGGTCGACGTCGACGTGGTGGTCGGGTTCGGGTCGCCCAGGTCGTCGACACCCAGCGTTGCACCGACGAACGAGAGGTGCTCCGACCCGCCTCCGCATTGGGAGCTGGCCACCTGTGCACAGGAGTCGTCGTCACCGACGGTCAGCAACATCGCCGAGACCTGCTCGCCGTTCGGCGAGACGAAGCCCACCCACCGCGTGCCCTGGTTGCCGCACGCCAACGCGTCGACCTCTGCTGACCCGCCGCATTCGGCGTCGGTGGCGGCTTCGCCGCCAACCGGACCTTCCCACACAACGAGCCCTGCTGGGTCGAACAGCTTCAGCCACGCTGGAGTACCGGCCCGCGACTCGACATCACCGAACCACGCGCCGAACGCCCGTACCGGTGAGCTGAACTGGAACAGGACGCCGTTGAGGGTGGTGCCATCGCCTGCCGTTTCGGACCACGCGGGCGTTTGATCAGCGGCTGACGCCCCGTAGTGCGAGGCCGGGTACGGCGCACACTCTTGCAGCGTGCGTGATGTGCCGACCCCAACACCGGGACCGTTCGCGTTCACCGTCGCAAGGCTGCCCACCGATGGGTCCAGCGCCGACCCGCCGAACCCGAGGATGGTCGACTGCGGCACGTTGCGCAAGGACACCTGCGCGGTCACCGCGGACCCGACGAACGTGCCCACCGTGGGGTGGGCAGCCACGGGGTCTGCAACGGGCAGCTGCAACACCTCGAACTGGGCGAGCCCGGCGCTCACGGACAGCGCTCGCCAACTGTCGTCCAGTAGGTCGACAGCGGCACGGATCGGCGCCGCCCCTGCTGCGGACCCGGCGCACGACGACAACGTCGACGGGGCGTACACCGCTGCCGAGAGGACAATGTCGCCGGAGCTGATGGCAGCTGCGGAACTGAGGTTCAGCGAGACCATTGCGCCGGCGACCACACAGCCGAGCGCGGCCGCACGACGGAACCCGCTCGTGGCCGAGCGGCGGGAATGTGAATGGTGACGGCTCACAGGTCGGGGCCTGTCGCACCGACGTACGGCCAAGTGCCGCCGTTGCCACGGGTCAGCCGGAGGACGGTCATGGTCCGCGTCTCTGGGCCGAACGTCTCGACGCCGATGTCCCAGGTCGTTCCGTCCCGCTCGCAGCCGAGGTATTCCACTGCCTCCTCACCACCGTCGACGGCGACGATCGGCGTACCGGCGCCGCACAGTGCTGCGAGCACCCTCCTCTGATCGAGGCTCGCCGGCCCGACGAAGGCGGCCGAGAGTTCCGCTGCGCCCAGGCCCACGATGGTCCATCTGGTCGACCATTCAAATTCGACGACCAGACCGGCTGCTTCCACCTCCGGCACCCGCCAGAGACTTGCCAGCATCGGCGGCACTGAGCTCGGCTTCGTCGTCCGCCACTCGGCTGGCGTCATCACGTACACGAGCGCATCGGGCCCGACTGTGACTTGGCCCACCCCGCCCACGCGAACGTCGGCGAAACCTGTCTCGGCATGGAACACCGGGTCAGTGATCCATGCCTGCGGGTCGGCGTACCAGAAGCCTTGGCTGACAAGGTCTTCCGCGACTGCACGCGCCAAGCGGCCTTGCCAGCCTTCGTCACGGGTCGCTACGAGGCTGGCTCCGTCGCCGACTTGCCAGAGGTACGGCACAACGTTCAGGAAGACCCGGGCAACTCGAGTGTTCTCGATCCACGCCGTACTCGGGGAGAGCTGCAATGCCTCGGCTACAGCCTCTGGCACAGAGTCGAACCCCAACATGGCGTCGACGGCGGCAGGGTCTGGGGCCGCTAACCCCACCGAGATGAGGGTGATCGGAGCGACCGTCGCGGCCGGCACCGTGGTGGTCGTGGTCGTCGTCGTGGTGGTGGTGCCCGTAGAGCCGGAGGCCACATTCCCGTCGGCGTTTCCAGCGGCGCCCGGGACGGGCGGCAGGGTTGCCGGCGCGGTCCCGGCTTCGCCGTCACCCACACTGGTCGTCTCGCTGGAGAACACACTCGCGGCGGAGTTGTCCGAACCTGCGTCGGCGGTGTTGTTGACCGCTGAAAGCGGAGGCGGCAGAGGTCCGCTCTCCAGGCGGCGGAGTGAGGAGCCTTGGTCGCTGCCGATGGCAACGGCGCCAAGCGCCACCGCCGCCACGATCGGCACGCCGAGCCATCGCTGGCGCCAAGCACGGCGAATGGCGGGCGCTTCCCGCACGTCGACGTCGACTCCGGGTTCGGCATCTGATGGTTCGATCATCTCCGACAAGACTCGGGAGCTCCCCGCCGATGACGCCACACCGCCACCCGGCACGCGGCCGAGCCGACAATCAACGACCTCGAACTGATCGTCATTCGTCGTAGTCGTAGTCGCCGGCGAGGCGCCACTGCCAGCGCCGCCACATCCAGAACCCGACGATGCCGAGCACGATGAGGCCGACCTTGTACTCGCCGTTCAGCACGCTCTGCACACCGGCGGGAACGGCGACGAGCCAGCAGATCCAGCGGAACAGAAACCTCACTGGCCGGGAGAAGATGATCGAGCCGAACAGGTAGCCCTTGCCGAAGTTGGTCAGGTTGTCACTCATGGGTGGTTGTCTCCTTGATGTAGATCCGAACGGGAATGTCGGGGATGTCGATGAACTGGGTGCGGTCGCCCCCAGTCCTGCTGAGGAACGAGGAGGCCAGCTGCTGGGCCAGCGTGCGGACGCCGCGGGCGCTGCCGTAGCCGGGGTCGCAGTGGGCGACCCCGTGGAAGTCGTCGATCGCCCAGCGAGCCAGTGGCGACAACTGCAGACCCTCCTGGGCCAGCTGGCGAACGAGCAGCTCGGTCAGCTGCTCGGGCGCCAACGGCGTGAACGGCACGACGAAGGGGAAGCGGCTGGCGAGCCCCTCGTTGCGGCTGAGCAGCTCGGCCATCGCAGGCCCGTAACCGGCGAGCACGACGACGATGTCATCGCGGTTGGCTTCCATGAACTGGATCAGCTCGGCGATGGCCTCGTGGCCGTACTGGTCGTCGTCGGCGAGCACCAAGCTGTACGCCTCGTCGATGAACAGCACGCCGCCGCGGGCGAGTTCGCATGCGCGCCGCACCTTCGGCCCGGTCTGGCCGAGGTACACCCCGATCAGGTCGGAGCGCGTGACCTGGCTGACCACGGGCCGGCTGATCAGGCCCTTCTCGTGGAGCAGCTGTGCCATGAAGGCCGCGACTGTGGACTTCCCCGTGCCGGGCGGCCCGACGAAGATGGAGTGCAAACCTTGCACTCGCATCGTGGGCAGCTCGGCCAACGCGAGCATGTCGTTGATCACCTGCTTCGCTGACTCCAGCCCGGACATCGCGGCCAACGCGTCGGCGGCGACGGTGGAGCTGACCTGCACGTCGTACAGCTCGCCCAGTTGGCTGATGTGGGCGGGGTGCACTTGGTTGTCGGTGGCCAGGACGTCCAGCTGATCGGCCAGCTCGTTCGCAAGGTCGGCGCTGCGGGTGGTGACGACGGCCTCGATGTGTGGGATGAGCGCGGTCAGCTCGCGCTCGACGTCGTCGCCCACCACGATGCTGCGGAAACCGAGGTCATCGACGATCTGTGCGCTGATGCCGGCCGGGGTACCCGCGCCCAGGTGGACGACGTGGCGTAGCCACTGGCTGAACGCGGGCATCTCGGTGACGAACTCGCTGAGCGACTTGTCGTCGGGGAAGTGGATCATCAGCAGTTGGGCTGCGCCATGCTTGCCCGACACCTTGGAGCGGGCATCGCAGAGCTGATGGTCGAACATGCCCTCGTGGGCCGGGGCATGCTGCACCAGCCACGGCCCGATGCTCGATGTGCCGACGCCGTCACTGAAGCCGTAGAGCGTGGGCACGATGCTCGGCGCGATGAAACGTGTGCCCCCCGCAGCCAGCTCCACCATGCGGGCGATCTGGTTGGCCAGGTGACGAACCGCCGCACCCGGGGGCGCCACGATGGCGACGGTCAAGGCGTCGCCCTGCACGTGCTGCGACTTCATCGCCGCCTTGTTGACCACCAGTTGCACCTCGCGAGCGGTGCGCTCAGTGACCCCCAGCACCCCACGCAACTCGGTGGCCGCGTCGGGCACGACGCGGCTGCCCCCAGGGCAGGGGTTGCCTGCGGGGCGAGTGGTGGACGTGGTGGGTACGGTTCGTTTGGCGGTGCTGCTTTCGTTGGTCATGTCCCCAGCAGCGTGACGTCATGCGTGTGACACTCATGACGCGGATCACCACCAGTGACAGCAGCGAGGTGGCCCGATCAGCCCGTCGTATCGAAGTTCTCCTGAACTTCGGCGGACCTACAGACCTAGCCACACCTTCTTGTCCACGTCGAAACGGTGCGTGAGGTGGGAGTGAGCGACGAACATTGCACCCAGCAGGGTGGCAAGAACGGCCTCTCCGACGACCAGGACGAGCATCGGTAGACGCCAAGGGTTCGCAGCGATACTGCCGTAGGCGACGATCGCAGCCGCGGTGGGAACGACAAATTGGAGCAAGTCGACAAACAGTTGCACGGACTTGTGTAGTCGTTTCAGGTTCGTCGCCCGCTTCGGCGACGACTCCCACCCGAGCGACCCAGGCCCAAGTTTGCGGGCAACCGACATCTCGAAGTACTTGCTCAGGCCACTGACCTTCTCATCGTTAGCGAGGTATGCCCACCCGAAGCACAGCGACGACCAGGGTAGGGCGAGCCACGCCGCTGCCTTCGATGGATCGGACCCGGCAAAACCCACGATCAGAGCTGCGGCGACAATGTTCAAGTTGATGAACCCGTCGCGCTGCTTGATCCGCTCGACAGTTTCGATCTTCATCGCCTGATACTCGGCGAGCAGCACTTCTCTCTCCTCGGGTGTGCATGCCATCTCGGTCTTCACCGCCTCCCAGAGCGCTCGGTTGCGCCGGTCGACAGCCTCACACATAGCGGTCAGGCCGTGCAGGTATCTGCGGTCCGGCGCATCCAAGGTGCCGATGCGGCCACCATCGCAGACCCTGCTGATCGCGTCATGTAGAACGCGAACATGGTCGAACGCGAGCTCAACGGACCCACTGACGATGTCGTCGACGTCCACCCAAACTGCCGTCGACGCGTCGGACCCTGCCTTCACATCAATCGTCTGGGGCACAACAGCGGCAAAGACGTGGGCGACCGCGATCCCACGAGGATCACGTTCCCATCCGTAGTACTTGCCAACCTTCGTCAGCGACTTGGCCGTGACCGCCAAGCCCGCTTCCTCGGCAAGTTCACGCACGGCAGCGGCAGCAGGAGAGCTGTCCTCGGACTCGATGTGGCCGCCTGGAATCGCGTATGCGCCGGCGAACGGCGCTTTTGACCGCCGGACGAGCAATACATGTCGAACGCCCGCCGCACCGGCAAGGACCACGACATCCGAGGTCGAACGGCCTGGGATCGACGACCTGCAACGCACCACAGTGGCAGCGACCTGCTGCGGCGTCTGTAGCGAGTAGACGGAAGTCACGTGATCGCCGTTTCGTATCGGTCCAACCGCACAGCGAGCCGTCGGGCGTCGGTCGGTTTGCAGCCTCCTATGAGGCCGAGTGTTCGCTCAGCGGCCCGGTCGAGTTCGCGGCAGGCCTTCACTAGTCCAGCAGGCACAAAGCCCGGCCGGCAAAGACCGGTCGCTGACTCCGCCGGAAGCTTCACCCGCGCAGCGCGCCGCTGGCCCAACGGCGCGTCTACGTCAACGAGAGGCCTTTCGGTCGGAGCCGGGAACGGGACGCCACGGATATCTGCGCAGTCGGCGATGCCATCGCAGTTCTCGACTGCGACGCTCACCCATTCCAACAAGGGCTGAGCCAGACCTGCGGCGCACCGGCGGGGCTCGTTCACGGCTGACTGTCCAGAAGCGCGGCAACGGCGGCGTCGATGCGGCCGGCGAGGCCGTTGCCAGCAAGGGCTCTTCGGACCCGGCCTCGTGCGACCTGGAAACCAGTCTGTTCGTCGATCTCCACGGCGTTCGCCAGCTTGGACGCTTGCGACCCAAGTTGGGCGAGCGCGGCGTGCTGAGCGTTGCCAGCGTCAAATGCTGGTATCGGGTTGACGAACAGATACTTGTCGAAATCCTTTGGGCCGAACAGACCGCGAGACTGATAGCCCTCGGTTCGCGATCGCACGGTTTCGCTGTTCAAGATCGCCGTCAGGTAGTGACCCTCAGCCTCGCTGCCCACTGTCGCCCAATACAGCTTGTGATCAATGATCGCCCGCAGATGCGTCACGACTGCAGCGGCGACCTTGTTTCCTGACTTCGTGTATACGACTTTTACTTGTGCGGTCGGAACCTGAGCCGATAGCTGGCCATGAAAGTCGAGCCGTTCCCTAAATGTGCCCGTTGTGGTTGCTACGCCGGAGAACGCGTCCTCAACCCGTCTCCACCATTCTGCAATGCCAGGTTCAGCACCAGGCTCGTCAATGAGAGCCTCGTCGCCAATCGGGAGGATGGCAGTTCTCGGCTCCAGAACCCTGAACGGCAACACCGTCTCGCCGAGGTGAACAGGAAAGAGGAACCGTCGATCAACGACCGCACGAATCGACGGCAGATGCTTCCAGGGTGGCTTCTCGAGCGATCGACGCTCACTCTCGACTGGGTGAAGACGGGCCGGCGCCCCGCTACTGGGCGGCGAGACGTTGACAAAGCTGAGAACGCGCGGAACAAGAATCGCACCTTGCCGAAAGCGCCGGGCGTAGGGAGATCGCATCTCGGCGCTAGCGGCATCCGAGCGCACGGTCTTCGTGAAGCTGATGGCACCGGTCTTCTTGTCACGCGCCGCGGTCCGCTGAGTTGAGGGCATTCCTCCACTGGTGCCATCTGTCAGCAGCCTTCCGAAGACCACGGACGATGGGACTGGAAACGACTCGACGAGTGTGCCCAGGTTCCACGGTTCTTCCAGGTGAGCGGTTGTCTGGCTAGCAACGATGCTTCGTTTACCGACCTTCTCCTTCCGCGACCAGATCGCTGACCGGAAGCCCTTGTACGGCTTGCTCCGGAGAACAGACTCTGGCATCACAAATCCAAATCGGCCAGCGGCGCGCAGGTACATCTCGCAAGTCCTCGCGACGAACAACGCAGAGAGGTCCTGCCCGGAAATCCGCGAACCCCCAGTCCAAATTCCCCGTTCCTTGCACATCTTGGAGAAATTCGGCTGCATATCCTTCGTCATGTTGGCGTAGTTCAACCACGGCGGGTTGCCCACCAGGCAGTCGACCCCGTTTCCATCGGCGGACAGCCACGCAGGTCGGGCTTGATTGCGGATGTAGTACTGCCAAATGCCGTCGCGGCCGGCGTCAACAAGGCGGCACAATTCATGAAGAGTCGATGCGATCAACTTCTGATCTTCCGGATTCGTGATGTTGTGTCGTTTGCAGACGGCTATGGCCTTCGGCGTGGTGTCGGCGAGCTTGCGCACCCTGAATCGCGGTTGCCCGTTTGAGTGAGTGCCATCCTTGATCCGCAGGTCTGCGATCTCGGCCAGGTCCGTGAGCAACCGTTCGAACCGTGCCGGATCCCGAACGATCTGGCCGGGAAAGCGAAACTCGCTGTCGAGCAGTGCACGTTGGTTCCCGCCTGCATCGCTGTCTCCGACAATCGTGAGCACATCGTTGTCCAGCTTTTCGGTGCCAGTGACGGTCCACCGCAGCGAGTCAGCCAGATACACAGGGATGTGTACCGGCTGTCGGTCGGGAGTGGACAGTCGGCTGGTTCCAATCGCGAGCATGTAGGTAACCCGTGCAAGCGATACGGCCACCGGGTGAAGGTCAAAACCTATGACCTTGTTGGTGACACTTTCTACGGATTGGGCTTCGCCGAACCCAGCCTTGTCAGAGGCCGCGAGGTGGCGGCGGACAGCGTGAAACAGGAAGGTGCCCGACCCGCAAGATGGGTCGAGCACTGACTGGTGTAGCGGATCGTCCACGACTTCGTTGACCACTTCGACCGCCAGCCAGTCTGGGGTGTAGTACTCGCCAAGAGCCTTGCGGGTCGCTTGCGGAATCACCGACTCGTACAAGAGCTTGAGTACGTCGTGGTCGACGTTGGACCAATCGAACTGAGCAACGCGTCGACATATGCGGCGGATGAGTGCTGCACCAAACGGCGAGTGAAGCGGCCAGTCAAAGAAGTCAGACTCCACGACACCGCCGATCTGGCGGTCGGCGAACTCCGCGCCGCTGATTAGGCGGCCTGGGTCAGCGTTACCGTTGGTGATGTCAACGCCAATGAGCGTGTTGGCGATCAGTTCGGCCAAAACCACTAGGTAGGTGTGATCAACAAACAGGCTGGTGTCATTCGTAAACTGAGACCCGAGCGCCGTCTCGAGTGATCGTGCCCACAGGTCTCGCTTCAGTCGCGCCTCAGGATCGTCCTTTAGCGACTCCCAGATGGCGGCGATCTGGGCTCGATCAGCGAGCATCGCAGGCGAACGCGCCCCCAACCGCGCTGAAATGTTGTCCGGGGTGGGAAGCACGAGTCGCTCTGCCGACAAGATGTTGGCAAGCCAGGCCACCAACTGCGCAGTGGACTCCTCGTTCGGCTTCAAGGTGAAGGTGTCGATATGGGCAAGCTCAGCGCCCTGGAGTTCGTAGCACTGCCAGACAACCCCGTCGGTCAGTAGACCTGTGGCAGCTTGTCGAGCGTTCTTCGCGGCAGCGGGAAGGTACTCGCGAAGCTGACCACGGCCCTCCGTGAGCTTGCGATCGTCTGTTGACAGATCGGTGGTTCGCTCGACTTCCACAACGATGCCATCGGCCTCAATATCGATGCGCCCGCGCCCGGGTGTTGGAGACTCGAGTGCTACATGGCGTTCGCTGCCAGCGATCGACTGGAGAAAGTGATGAATCTCGGACTGAAGTTGCGCCTCGCTTGTGTGCGCCCTAGCGCCCCGGCTGCGGGCGCGGAGGCCGGTGATCTTCATGCCAAAACCGAGCTGGGTCGTGGAGCGTTCGGCCCAACGACTGAGGATCTGCACGGTTGCTGCCGCTGCGGCTTCGGAGGCAAGAACTCTGTTTTCAGTCTTGGTAGGGGCGCCTCGGTCTACCGCCCTGTCCATCACAGCGCGGACGACAATCGATGGGATATCCATCTCGTTCATTCGACTGAGAAATCCGCCACCCTCCATCTCAACCACGAGAGCGTTCCCGTACTTCTCTCGCACTTTGTCGCGACGAGACTCATTTGTGATGAGCTGATCTCCCGCAATCACTTGGCCCGCAATGAAGCCAAGCTCCTTGGCTACATCGACCAACGACCGGTCGACGATCGGGATGGGCTCAATTTCAGTCCTTGACTGCTCGTCAGATTCGAATGATGTCAGGTAGTTCAACGATTGCGAAACAACGACAGCTCCAATCACGAGAGCGTCTTTGAGCGCGCATGCTGTTCCCATCATCAACGCAATATCCGGAGTCGGGACGCAGGCACGCCCGATCCGTCCCGACTCCGCATTGGCCGCAGCATTGGACTGTCCCGTCACGCCTACAACGCAGCACAGGCTCAGTCGCGGCCAGAAAAAGCCCCGACACCCCGATGGGACCCACGGCTCGTTTGCCACAAGCTGGGCGCCCGCCTCGAGAAGCGCCTTCTCTAGGGCCGTACGTTCGGTATCAACCGCTGTCAGTAAGAGCACACTTCTATTCATTCCGCCAGATCCCATGTCCTTCCGAGGCCACCCGTCCTTGACGCACGGAGGTTTCCGTGGCCGCCTTTAGTGCTGCTGCTTCGCCGACCAGGATCACTTGCCGCCTTGCTCTGGTCACGGCAGTGTAGATCAGCTCTCTGGTCGCTAGTGGTGAGTCCGCTGGCGGCAGAACCACCACAACGTGGTCGAACTCACTGCCTTGGGCTTTGTGGATTGTCATCGCGTGCACTGTCTCGACATTGCTCAGGCGCACACTGTGAAGCGGCTTCGGCTGGCCATCCAGGGCCACCAAGCCTTCGCTCGCTCCACCAAGTGCCACGCCAAGGTCGCCATTGTTCAGTCGATTCATCGGGTCGTTCTTCGTGACCAGCACTGGTCTACCGGCGTACCAGCCATCGGTCATCAGCCCGGGCACCGCACCGCGTAGCCACTCCTCGACTCGCTTGTTCCACTGCACCACCCCGAACGGGCCACGCCGGTGGGCGCACAACACACGAAGCTCGGTCAGCGATGCGAGAGCACCCGGCTCATCTCCATCCTGTGCGCACCGGAGCGTCGCCACGGCCGCGTTGGTCACCAAGTCGCGCACGTCGGCCGCGTTGCTCACCAACCGAACGCTCGCTCCGTCGATCGCTGCAACGGCGGCGTCACCATCACCAGAGAGAACCGCCGCCGCCAAGGCTGCGATCGCGGGCGCCTCATCGAAGCGGTAGTTGTTGGTCAGTCGCACCGCACTGCCCGCCAGCGGATGCTGCGGGTCTTCGGCCATCTGCACCACATCGGCCAGCACCATGCCGGCGTCAACACTCGGAAGCTGGTGCGGATCGCCGACGAGCACCAGCCTCGTGTCGTCGGCCAGGCTGGCCAGCAGCTCGGCCATCAGGCTGAGCCCGACCATCGAGCACTCGTCGACGATGACGACGTCGGCGTCCACCTCCTGCGGTGCTCGAAAGCGGGGGCCCATCCCCAGCAAGCGATGCAACGTGGTGGGCGGCTCCAAACCCGGCACCGGGCCGAACTCATGGATTGCCTCCGCAAGCCGCGCTGCCGCCTTGCCGGTAGGGGCAGCCAAACGAATCCGAATCGGCAGAGCCGGTGATGAGCGCAACGCCCGAATCGCAGCAGCCAGCATGCGGGTCTTGCCCGTTCCAGGGCCGCCGGTGACCACCGTGAACGAACTCGACAGCATGCGCGCCACGGCGAGCTGCTGTTCGCCGCCCAACGCCATCGTCGCAACGGCTTCCTCGAGGCCTGCACCGATCTGTGGGCGCCAGTCCAGCGCAGGCATGCCTCCGCGACGGGCGAGTTCGTTCAGTACGAACTGCTCATCACGCCAGAAGCAGTCGAGATACAGACTGCCTTCCGAGAGCACGAGCGGTCGCGGGTCGTCGCGGCCTGCCCCTGATGCAGCGACCAACGAACTGCGCCCCAACTCCCCCGCCCACTCCAGGGGCTCTGGCCAGACCAGTGAGACGTTGGCATCCGCACCATCCGGCAGTTCCTCGCGGTCGACGGTGGTCGAGGCGGCGGCCAGGGCGAACGAACTGAAGCCAAGGCGTGGCGCCCGCATCGCCATGGCCGCAGCGAGAATCGTGGTCCAGTGCTGGCCTGGCTCCAGGCGGTGGAGGGCCACTGCGAAGTGGACTTCCGCCGGCTCGAACAGCCCTGCGCGGTCGAACGGCACCAAGCGTTCATCGACCGAACCCAACGACACCTTGTTCAGGCCCATCACGATCCCTTGTCCAACGCATCGGAGAGTGCAACGGTCAACGCCGAAGGAACATCCCACGAACACACACCGAACGGCTGGGCTTCTGCGTCGGTCGGAGTATCCGGGCCAACCATGCCCCTCACGAAGAAATAGGCGGCACCACCCAGATGGACCGCTGGCTCGTAACCCGACAGCCGCCACCTCAGGTAGCGGTGGAGCGCAACCGAGTAGAGCACGATCTGCAGCGGATACCCGTGGTGCACCATCGCGGCGGGCAAACGGGCCGGGTCGTACGCCGCGAGCACGCACGCGCCGCAATCGTCGAAAAGCCGGTTGGTCTTGTAGTCGCTGATCACGAATCGGTCGACCCCGTCGCGCGGTACGCGAGCCACGAGGTCGAGCGAACCGATGAGGTAACCGACGAGGTCGACGGGTCGCGAGGCCGCTCGAAGCTCTTCCGCAAAGGCACGGAACGGGTCGGCATCAGGCAGATGATCCAGCATCACGGCGCCGATGGCGCGCTGTGTTGCGGCAGCTCCGCCAGTGGCGAGTGGTAGCCGAAAGTCGAGCTCGTTGAGCCGATCGACGGTCTTCAACTCGCGCAGCGGCCGACCGCCGAAGCACCGACCCGTCGGCGAATGCAACACCTCAGAGATGCCACGAGCGAGCAGGGCGCCAGACTTCTCGAGGACGCTGGTTGGCCATTCCTCGGCGAGCGCCGCCTTGACTGCCACGTCGAGATCTCCGGCCGTGAAGTCGAGCCGCTCCATCGTCGAGTGGAACCGAACACCGAAGTCGAGGCCGCCGTCCTTCAGCGCAAGCAATGCTCCGACCGTGGCATCCGGCGCGGAGGACGACTCGACATCCCTCGGTGCCTCACTCTCCAGCACTACCCAGTCGCGCAGTTCCTCGTCGGCCTTGCGAATGCTGGAGAACGAATGCCGACGCCACCGGGTGTCAACAATGCGAGACATCGTGCACACAGCGAGCGATTCGACAGAGGTGCCGCCCCCCAGTGGGGCAGGCGATGCCACCGAGACACGATCGACGACATCGGAGGCCACCTCGACCACCCCGATGGTCCCCCCACTTACGGCGGCCAGACGCCCAAGTGCCGCAAGGTCGGCGGCAAAGTCGCCCCGCCTGGCGGGAGCCATGTGGTCGACCCGGCGGCAATCCGACGAGCGATCGAACAACAACTCACGAATCGCCTTGTCTGGCTTTCCATACGCGGTGCCCCACCACACCACCACCTGCAACTGCGCCCGGGTGAGAGCGACGTACAGAATGCGCTGGTCGTCGCCATACGCAGCGGCCCGACCGGCCTCCTCCCAATCGTCGTCCTTGAGCTCAGGGCTCACATCGAGCACCAAACCCGTATCGGGCAGATGGAACACAGAACTGGAGCGAGCGTTGCCCGCCCACTCGAACGGCAACAGGACGAACGGGAACTCCAGGCCTTTGCTGGCATGGACTGTCATCACCCGTACGGCGTCAGCGCCGGTGTCGATTCTGCGCTGCTGCTCCGTAGCGCCTGTTGAGATCTCGGCCAGCTCGGTAATCGAGTCGAGTAACGCAACCGGATCGGTACCTCGGGGATGCCGCGTCTGCAAGAGGTCCCCGATGTGCTCGATGTCTGTCAGCAGACGTTGGCCCATGGGCATTTCCAGCACGCGTCGCGCCATGCCCGCTCTGGGGCACAGTGAGGCACTTGCCACTCCGATGCCGCGGCTCGTGATCAGCGCGCGCCATTGCTCGAGCATTCGTTGCAGCGATGCAAGCGCATCATCGTCGGCATCGGCCAGTTGCTGAGGAGCCCAACCGATGAACGGCCCCAGAGCAGCGAAGGCTGCCAGCCCCGGAGCAGTTGGTTCATTGACCGCCTCCAGCAACTGGCGCCACGCTTCGGCGCCTCGTGACCTGCCCAGGGCTTCCCCGCCAAACTGAGCGACAGGTATTCCCCGCTGAGCAAATACTTCGGCGATTCGCTGGGCATCGTCATTCATGCGCACGAGCACTGCGATGTCGCTGTACCTCGGCGCACGCGCCGTGGCGGTCGCTGGACTGCGCAGCAATTCGAGGACGACACTCGCCGCATCATGAGCTGCCGCCGTCTTGCCGGCGTCGGCGACCACATAGTCCTTGCTGGGCTCGGGCGACAGGGCCCGCACCTGGAGGGGAACCAGCCCACTGCAATTGATCTGCGGAAGTTTGACCTCATTCGGGGAGGTGAGGTCGTGGTGTTCGATCTCGTCGTGACCGAACCTCGAATCTCTCAGCAGCAGGTTCAACGCCGTCAGCAGATCCGGCGACGCCCGCCAGCTCTCGCTCAACCGCTCGGGCGCCAGACCTTTCTTGGCGGTCAAGTAGGCATTGACATCGGCGCCACGGAAGCCGTAGATCGACTGCTTGGGGTCGCCGACGACCACCACCTTCACCTCGCCGCCGGCCGGCAAGAAGGCCGCTTGGAACAGCTGCCACTGGCGCAGATCTGTGTCTTGGAACTCGTCGACCAGCACGACGTCGTACATCGATGCCACCAGGGCTGCTGCCCGGGAATCCGCGCACAGGTGACGGTGAGTCAAGCGCACCAGTTCGTCGAAGTTCATGGAGCGTTCGCGTTCATGCCGGGCGCCAACCTCATCCCGCAGATCGCTCACCAAGTGCGCCCACAATGCAGGGTCTTCGCCCAGCCGGCCGTCGACGGCGGCCACCGGGCCCGCACCTGTTTGTGTCAGCAGGTTGCGAACGAAGTTCAGCAGTGAGGTCTCGATGGGCTTGCTCCACTCGGCCGTCACCGCGGTGTGCAACGGCGCAGCAGCGTCTGCCACCAGACGAATCAGCTCGTCGTTGACGGCCTCCGCTGCGATCAACCCATCACGTGCCGAGGTACCGACGTTTCCCCCACCATGCACGCCTACCGCTCTGAGCACTCGGGAGCAGAAGCCGTGAATCGTTGTGATGGTTGCCGTGTCGAATGCACGGACTGCGGCGACTGCGCGGGTGCTCCGCTGAGAGCCGGCCGGAGCCACTTTTGCTTCGTGCCGCAGGCGCCGCCGAAGCCGATCTCGCATCTCCGCTGTCGCTGCCCGTGTAAACGTGACAGCCAGGATTCGGTCAATTGCGACGCCGTCGTCCAGCACGAACTGCGCGACCAACTGCTCGATCTTGTGGGTCTTGCCCGTGCCCGCACTGGCTTCGACGATGCTCAGACCCATCGTGGCCTGCCCTCAAGGTTCATCCACAGCTTGTTGGCCATCGATTGCATGCGATCGGACGTCGGCTCAAGCTGCCACGAAGCGAGATCCTTCAGGCTGCACCCACCGAACAGATAGGCGAAGGACGGGTCGCGGGCATCGGCGTTGAACGCCGCACTCGCAGGTGACCAGGGCGACTTCGTCCTGCCCGCCCAAGCCGCCGACGTCGCGACTGGCAACGGCACCGCCCGATGGGCGCAGAGGTCCATCGTGGCAACCAGATTGTTCAGGGCCGTCACGGCCGTCTCGGGCTCCAACTGATCGTCCAACTCGGCCGTCACCACCGTTGGCGTCTCGCTCTTCAACGATTCGAGTGCTGCCACCACAACTCCTACAGGCTGGCCAGCTGCAGACAACGCAAGTCGCCGAACGCATGCGTCGAGATAGGCGGCCGCCTTGAACTTTGCAGGTCGAGCGAGCAGAACTGTCGACGCGTGCAGATCGCCGACGGCGCCGACCAAACGACCGGAGGCCAGCGACACATTGACTCGTCGGCACCCATCGGCGGTGAGCGGCAGCGCCCGTTGGCTGAGGGCGGTCTGCAACGCGGCAACACGAGCCTGCGCTTCTCTCGACGCGCGTTCTCCGAATTGACCAACTGGCAACAGCCCATCGCCCCGCGCTCGACGACCCCAGTTCGGGACGAGCTGGAACACTTCCTCCTCGAACTCGCCCGCGGCGGCGAAGAGCTGCTGGGCCGCTTGCCACGCTTCGAGGCTGTTCATGTCGGTGGTCAGCAGGTCGGGGTGAACGTCGCCCGATGACGGAACACGAATTCCGAAGGTGTGCCAGAGAAAGTGGCGCGACGTGTTGGCCAGCGCCTTGACGAGATCGGCAACCTGAATCACGCGATCGGGCGACGGCTCTGGCACAGGCCCGTGCACCAGACGCATCGGGGCCGGCGACGCCGCCGCCGAGGCCGACGCCGCATCCAGTGCGGCAGGATCGAACGACCAGCGACCAGTCACCAAACCGTCGGGCGTGAAGTTGGTGGGCGAGTACGCGTGACGCGGGTGCTGCACGACGAACGCCGGCAACCAGGCGGTCGACGCGTCGTGAGGTGGTTCCTGCAGCATCTCCATCAGCTCGACGAGGGCCGTGCACGGCGCAACGACTTCGTTGGTCTGAACGTTCTGGCCCGTGTACGTGATCACCAGTCGATCGACCGCAGACAACACGGCATCCAGCAGCGCGCCTCGTTGTTCGCCGGAGGCATTCGGGTCCCCATCCCGGGGCGCAGTGGCCAACAGGTCACTCGGGTCTCGGAAGGACTCGTACAGCGCGTCGCTATCGAAGCCCAGGATGCAGACCATCCGGAACGGCACCCCACGCAGTTCCTCTGGCCCGCACACTGCTATGCGGCCACCCTCGATCTGCTCCGAACGACCAACGCTCGACGAGGCCTCGCGAAGCAGGTCGAGCACGTCGTGCACCCCGACCATCAAGTCGGCACCATCATCATCTTCGGACTGGAACTCGTTCGTGATTCGGCGCAGCACGCGGTTCGTGTAGCGCCAGTCGTCGGACCGGTCGGCAGGGAGGAGCTTTCCCGTGACCTCACGCACGAGTTCGATCCAAACGGGCACCGGCTTTGGCTGACGAACCAACGTCCGCAACGAGGACAGCAGCTCGATCAGGCTCGACAGCCGGCCGATGCCCGGAGCATCGTCGAACGAGATGCCGTGCGCCGGCGGCCGGCCGCCCACCCCGAGCCGGGTGTACGTGGAATCCATCGCCACGCCGAGCAGCAGCCGATCCAGAGCAGCTCGCCACGTCCAGCACTCAGCGTCTGCTGGCATCTGTGCCTCGGCCAGATGAGCGGCGTCCAGACCCCAACGAACCGCACTGGCGCTGACCCAAGCCGGAAATGACCGTCGATCGTCGTCGGTGAACCCGAACGCCTCCGCGACGACGGAGTCGGACAACAACTCCTCGATCTCGCTAGCGGAGCACCGTGCGTCGGCAACCTCCAGCAGCCTCACGAGCGCCGCCATCGAGGCGAAGTCGCCCAGGTCGCGCGACATGAACGCGAGGGGCCACCGCGGCGACGACTGCTCCGCCACTGCTTCGTCGGCCGGGAGCGGCACGACCACAGAGTTCAACAAAGGCCGAAAGCGCTCAACGCTGGGGCACACGATGACCACGTCGTGCAGTTCGAGGCCGAGCGCGTCGTCATTGAGCGCGTGTGCAATCGCGTCGCGCAGAACTTCGACCTGCCGAGCATCGCTATGGCACGAGTGCACCGCAACCGATCCATCGGGCTCGTCGCGTGCGCCAACTGCGACCGGGAGATTTCTGCGCACAGCAGCCTGCGCTCTACTCAAGAGCGAGTCTCCGCGTGATGGGGGCACGGCTGCGCTGAGGTCGCTGTCGAGCACCTCGGCAAGCCGCCTCCAGCCGCCCGCGCTCGTTGCCCCCCAGGTGGCGACCAGAGGATTGGCCTCGATCGACTCTTCGGAAGGCCATCCGAGCACCGCAACCACGCTGAGGTCAGTGCCGTTCGATATGTCGACACACCGTTGGGCGAGCATCGGTGCCAATGGTTTGGTCAGCAACACAGTGATGCCCGCCCAGGACTCATCCGTCACCGAGTTGCCCTGAGCAACCAGCGGTCGCATCGAGGCACGGAGGAGTTCGGCCTGCCACCGAGCGACACCGTCGACAGGCAACTCTCCACCGACCCACCCAGCAACCATCTCGGGGCGGAACTGGCAATAGGCGTTCAGCCTGTCAGTGATGTCGCTCACCCGTTGCAGAGGCACGTCGGTGTCAATGGCGCGAAGGTGCCGCCACACCTGCCGACGAGCAACGCCGTTCGACGTCGTTCCCGACAACAGGAAGTCGGGACGGGCAAACATCACGTTGGCGACGACCCCATCGCTCCCACCGTCGGAGGTCCCGAGCACCGTGCTCAGCCGCTGGCTGAGCCACAGCTCGATGCCGCGAGTTTGTGTGATGACCAGGTGAGGGGTGAACGGATCGCCGGTGGGCACTCGGAGCGAGTCCATCAGACACACGAACGCATCGTCCAACGAGGCCACTGAACGAACATTGATCACTTCTGCACCACCTTCCCCACTTCACGACTCGCCTCAGCCTGCGCTGAGGCGTGTGACACTCATGGTTGCATCTCCGCCCCCGGAGTTCCGACGCACTTCCGACGACACTATGACGAGTATCTGCCTCCCGTGTAGTGTCGGCCCTTCGTGGCGGACACGGAACATGAACGGACGCGGGCGGTCGTGCGGCGGCACGTCTCGCTGCTCGACCTGCTCCTCAGCGGGCGATGGATCGGGCGTGAGGAGATCGCCGGGCGCGACGACGACTACGCGGCGCTGCTCAGCCGTGACAGCGGCGATCGACGCACCTTGCCCAGCGATCTGGATCGGCTCCGGCAACTGGAGTTCGCGATCAGCGAACTGCGGCCAGACGGACGACAGCGCCGGACCACGCAGTATCAGGCTGTGCAGCGCACGACCCCCATGGATGTGGCGTACAGCGACGCCGAGATCGCTGCGCTGGAACTCGTCCGTTCGGTCGTATCGATCGCCTACGACCTCGACGACACCGCCATTGCATCGATCGCTGCTGTGTCCCTGCCCGAGACTGTCGCCACGCTCGCCGCCGCGCTGCAGCACAGGGTCGTGGTGACCATCACGTATCGCGGTGAGACACGCGACCTCCACCCCTACGCCCTCGCCATCGGCGATCTCGGCAGATGGTTCGTGGGTGGTTGGGCCGGCGAAGGCGTTCGCACATTCCCCGTCGACGAACTCGACGACGTGCACCCCACGACCCTCGCGTACTCCGCGGCCGACGACCGCGACATCGAAGCCGCCCAGCAGACGAACGCCATGCTGTGGAGCGTCGACGACCTCGAGACGGTCGCGACGGTCCGCTTGTCAGAGGAAGCCACCCATGAAGCCTTCGAGGATTTCGGGCGTTCGGCACCGGGCATTGCGACCGTGCACACCCGCCACATTGCGGAGCTCTACCGGCGGCTGGCAACACACTGGCCCGTCGCCGAACTGATCGGTCCGGAAGCTCTGCGAGCCGACTTCATCCGCCATCTGGAACGCCTGGCAGGTGAGGCGTAGTGGCAGGTCGTCCCTACTCGCTGCCACGGCTCCAGCAAGCCCTCCGCGCACTCGCGCTCCTGGCGCAACGAGGCGACGACGGGGCAACCCGCGAGGAGGTGGCACGGATCGCGATGCCCAGCGGCGAGCTCGACAGTGCCGTCGACGCTGTGCTCGGCGGCCTCGAGGCATCGCAGTTGGTGGAGGTCGCCGGCGTGGAAGGCGCGGAAACCTTTCGCCTGCGCAACACCAACATCGCCGTCACTCTCGAGTCTCCTCTGGAGGTGCAGGCGTTGTGTTCACTCGGCCTCTTGCTGCCGGAAATGGCGGCACATCACGAGGCGCTTCGTGCCGCTCAGCATCGTTCGACGACAGCGTTGGGCGCATCAGTGAGCGTCGACGGATCACCGCCCGCGGCCCTCGATGCCGTGCGCGCTGCGAGCGACAGCGGCCGCCGCGCCACCTTTGGCTACCAGTCCAGCTCCGACCATGAACCCGAGGTCCGTATCGGCTGGATCGAGGACTGCCGACTGTCCGACGGCGAGTGGCGATTCGACCTGATCACCGATGTTCGCCACCGTCTGAGGGTCGATCGCATCGTCGGCGAGGTCGAGCTCGAATCAACGTCGACACCGGCTCCCGAAGTTCCACGCGTCGATGACTCATCCGTCACAGTGGTCGTGCGCTGCCATCGCGACGATCTGGGCGAGTTCGCAGCATTCGGGCCCGATGTACGGCTCGAGGCCGATGGACGCGCCCACGTGACGCTCGGGATCTATCGGCCGGAAGTGCGGCTCGGCCGCATCCTGCTGGGCTGCGTCCACCCGGTCGAGGTGGTGTCGCCCGGCGAACTCGCCGGCTGCCAACGCTCGGCGGCGCTCAAGGTGTTGAACGGCTACCGACTGCCGGGCGAGCGCCCTTGAGACTGAAGTAGCGGTCGCAGACGGACTCTGTCACTCGGCGATTCGGGCGAGCTCCGCACGCCGAGACCGCTCGGCGTCCTGAATCTTGGCTGCGATCACATCACCGTTGCGAAGGAGCTCGATGGTGGCTTCACGCACGTCGGCATACTCCCGCATCAGATCCGGGTACCTCTCCGTCAGCCGCTGTTCATCGCAGACTTCGCTGAGCAGAGCCTCGTACTGAGCGATCTGCTGGATCCGACGGGATGACGTCCCACGCCCCTCAGCGAACTTCCGCCAATCACTGTTGCCCTTGGCCGAGTTGCACGATCTACACGCCGGAACGAGGTTGCCGATCTGGTGACCTCTGCCGGCGAAGCGACCCTTCTTCACGAGTCCATGAAGGTGGTCCCATGTCTCGGCCGGCAAGTCGCAGTACACGCAGACAACATTCTCCGGATCAACTC
>Ga0209023_10001338_pt1 | contig 33257 bp, 33 predicted proteins | sample LakOneMetagenome_FD_187468 | JGI IMG/M metagenome (GOLD analysis project Ga0209023, IMG submission 187468) | Freshwater and sediment microbial communities from Lake Erie, Canada (SPAdes) (version 2) | ecosystem: Environmental > Aquatic > Freshwater > Lentic | place: Lake Erie, Canada...
AGATCGAAGGCAGCGGCCACGTCCGCATCGCCGGCCGCTTCAAGGGCGACGTCAACGTCCAGGGCGACCTCACCATCGAACCGGGCGCCAAGCTCGCCGGTGGCGTGCGCGCGAACAAGGTCACCGTCTCCGGCGAACTGGAAGGCAACATCGATTCCGCATCGCAGGTCGAACTGACCAACTCCGGCGCCGTCCACGGCGACCTCAAGGCCGACACGCTCACCGTTGCCTCCGGCTCGCGCATCCGCGGCCATGTCGAATGCGGCAACTGGGGCGACAAGGCCTCGGCCCGCAACGGCAGCGAACGCGGCAACGGGTGAAGGCCACGGCCCGTCCCGCCACCGCCGGAGCCACCCGCGCCTGCCCGCACTGCAAGGCGACCATCCTGGAAAGTGCGGCGGTCTGTCCTGCCTGCCGCGGCCACTTGCGCTACGACTCCGCGGCGCAGGCGGCCAACGCACCGGAAACGCATTCGCCGTTGCGTGTCGAAGGCGCGATCCGCCACCCGGGCGAAGGCCCGGCGTGGGAGTACACGATGCTGCTCACGATTCGCAACGCGCGCGGCGAGGAAGTCGCGCGCCAACTGGTCGGGGTCGGCGCGTTGCAGCCGAACGAGGAACGCACTTTCACGCTTTCGGTCGACGTGTCCTCGCCCGGCGAACGCCGGCGCTAAATCACTTCAGTCCGGATCGCAGCTGTTGCAGCCGTCGCAGCCGTCGCCCATCTTTCGCGGCGGCGGCGCGATCGCGCGTCCCAGCGACTTGAGCCAATCCGGCGATCCTTCGCGCAACAGCGGCAATGCGATGGCGATGCGCAAGCGACGCGTCGCGTTCGGGAACTGCTTGCGCATCACCACCGCGGCGCTGGCGAGCACCGCCAGCGCGACCGCGAGGTACTGCGCGAACAGGCCCGCCGTCATCAGCCGAGTCCCATCGCGACCGCGACCTGGTAGGTCACGAACGACGCCGCATACGCGAGCGCGAACAGATAGATCGCGGCTACCGACATCCGCTTCCACGAACCGGTCTCGCGCTTGATCGTGGCCAGCGTGGAGATGCAGCCCGGCGCATAGATGAACCACACCAGCAACGACAGCGCGGTCGCCACCGACCAGCCCTGCGAGATCAGCGGCGACAAGGCCTGTGCCGCGGCATCGTCGGACACCGACAGCGCGTACACGGTCGCCAGCGAGGACACCACGACTTCGCGCGCGGCCAGGCCCGGAATCAGCGCGATGCAGATCTGCCAGTTGAAGCCGATCGGGGCGAACACCGCGGTCATGGCGTGGCCGATGCGGCCGGCGAAGCTGTAGTCGATCGCCGGCCCCGCGGCGCCCGCGGGCGCGCCCGGGAACGACAGCAGGAACCACAGCAGGATGGTCAGCGCGAGGATGATGCCGCCGACGCGCCTGAGGAAGATCATCGCGCGTTCCCACAGCCCGATCAGCAGGTCGCGCGGATGCGGGATGCGGTAGGAAGGAAGTTCGAGCAACAGGGCATGCTCGCCCTTGTCGCGACGCCACTTCTTCATCACCCACGACACCACCAGCGCGCTGACGATGCCCGCGGCGTACAACGCGAACAGCACCAGCCCCTGCAGGTTGAACACGTTCATTCCCAGCAGGCCGACCTTGCGCGCCGGGATGAACGCGCCGATCAGCAGCGCGTACACCGGCAGCCGAGCCGAGCAGGTCATCAGCGGCGCAACCAGGATCGTCGCGATGCGGTCGCGCGGATCCTGGATCGAACGCGTCGACATGATCCCGGGCACCGCGCAGGCGAAGCTCGACAGCAACGGGATGAACGAACGCCCGGAAAGCCCCGCCTTCGACATCGTGCGGTCGAGCAGGAAGGCCGCGCGCGGCAGGTAGCCGGATTCCTCCAGCGCGAGGATGAAGGCGAACAGGATCAGGATCTGCGGCAGGAACACGATCACGCCGCCGACGCCGGCGATGATGCCGTCCACCAGCAGGCTGCGCAGCGGGCCATCGGGCATCGCGCTCGATACCGCCTCGCCGACCCACGCGGTGCCCGCGTCGATCAGGTCCATCAGCGGCGTGGCCCACGCGTAAACCGCCTGGAAGACCAGGAACATCACCAGGCCGAGCACCAGCAGCCCGACCACCGGGTGCAGCAGCCAGCGATCGAGCGCGTCGTCGATGGCCGCGGTCCTGCTGGGCATGGCCACCGCCAACGACAACAGGCGCCGCACTTCCGCATGCAGGTCGGCATCGGCGGTCAGCGCGTGCGTCGGCGCAACGAGGTGCCCGCCGTCGCGTTCGATCGCCTGCACCAGCGCATCGGCGCCGCCGCGCTGCACGGCCACGGTTTCCACCACCGGCACGCCGAGTTCGCGTTGCAGCACGTCCACGTCGATGGCGATGCCACGCCGGCGCGCGACGTCGGCCATGTTCAACGCGACCAACATCGGCGTGCCCTGCGCGCGCAGTTCCAGCGCGAAGCGCAGGTGCAGGCGCAGGTTGGTGGCATCGACCACGCACACCAGCAGGTCGGGCGCGGGTTCGCCGGGATAGAAGCCGCGGATCAGGTCGCGCGTCACCGCCTCGTCGAGGCTGGCCGCATTGAGGCTGTAGGCACCGGGCAGGTCGAGCACCGCGTAGTGGCGACCGGAAGGCCCGGTGAGCCGGCCTTCCTTGCGCTCGACGGTGACACCGGCGTAGTTCGCCACCTTCTGCCGGCTACCGGTCAGTTGGTTGAACAACGCGGTCTTGCCGCAGTTCGGATTGCCGACCAGCGCAATGCGCGGGCTTGCTGGATGCATGGCCTTCGCATGCAGGGCCTGTCCCGCACGCGAACCGGGATCGGCGACGACGGCGTTCATGCGTCGCCCTCGTTGCTTCGCAAGCGGACGCGCGCGGCTTCGGCGCGGCGCAAGGCGAAACGGGTGAAGCCCACCTGCACCAGCAGCGGTTCGGCGCCGAGCGGGCCGGACGCGACCACCTCGACTTCCTCGCCGGCGACGAAGCCGAGTTCGCGCAGGCGGCGGGCAATGCCATCGTTCGCGGTCGAATCCTCGACGGTCGCGACGATGGCGGGGGTACGACGCGGGAGATCGGCCAGTGTCACGAACCGTTCTCAAATGGGAATTGTTCTCATCATAGCCGATCCCGGGCCGACTTGCCGCCCGGACTGTCGCGGGTCGGCGGCTATGATGGCGACTCCACCGGGAAAACAGGTTCCGATGAGCCAGACGCTGCACTGCGAAACCACGACCGGGGTCGCCCGCCTGCGCCTGAACCGGCCCGAGTTGCACAACGCCTTCGACGCCGGGCTGATCGCCGCGCTGACCGCGGCGCTGGGGCAACTCGCGGCCGATCCCGGCGTGCGCGTGCTCGTGCTCGAGGCCGCCGGCGCTTCGTTCTCCGCCGGTGCCGACCTTAACTGGATGCGCGGCATGGCCGCGGCCGGCGAAGCCGAAAACCGCGCGGACTCGCTCGCCCTCGCCCGCCTGATGCGCACGCTGGACGAACTGCCCAAGCCGACCATCGCCCGCGTGCAGGGTGCGGCCTTCGGCGGCGGCGTCGGGCTCGTCGCCTGCTGCGACATCGCCATCGGCGCGACGGAAGCGAAGTTCGGCCTGACCGAAAGCAAGCTCGGCCTGCTGCCGGCGGTGATCTCGCCCTACGTGATCGCCGCGATCGGTGCGCGCAACGCGCGCCGCTACTTCGCCACCGCGGAAACCTTCGATGCCGCCGAAGCGCTGCGCATCGGGTTGCTGCACCAGGTCGTTACGGCCGAACAACTCGACGACGCCGTGCAGAAACAGATCGGCCTGCTGTTGAAGGCGGGCCCGATCGCCTCGGCCAATGCCAAGAAGCTCGTTCGCGATGCCGTCGCCCACACCGACGGCGCCAGGCACGACGCCGACAACGCCGCGCTGATCGCGCGCCTGCGCGTGTCGCCGGAAGGACAGGAAGGCCTGTCCGCCTTCCTCGACAAGCGCCTCCCCGCCTGGGCGCCAGGAAAGAAGACTGGCCACGGATGACGCGGATGAACGCAGATAAAGCGAATTTGATCCGCGGCGAATTGACCGAACGCGTCATTGGCGTGTTCTTCGATGTCTACAACACGCTCGGACACGGCTTTCTGGAATCGGTGTATGAAAATGCTTTGGCGATCGCGCTCTCGGAAGCCGGTTTGCAGGTGCAATCCCAGGTTCCGATCAGCGTAAGCTTCCGTGGACGTAGCGTCGGGGAATTCCGCGTCGATCTGCTCGTCGACAATTGCGTGATAATCGAAGCAAAGGCCGTGAACACCCTGACTTCCGCGCATGAAGCCCAACTACTCAATTACTTGAAGGCAACGAAGATTCCGGTCGGCTTGCTGCTCAACTTCGGCCCGCGGCCGCAGTTCAAGCGACGCATCTTCACTGACAGCCTTATCCGCGTTGATCCGCGTCAATCCGTGGCCGAAAACGATGTTCGATAAAATCCTCATCGCCAACCGCGGCGAAATCGCCTGCCGGGTCATCCGCACCGCGCGCAAGCTCGGCATCCGCACCGTCGCGGTGTTCTCCGATGCCGACGCCGACGCGCAGCACGTGCGCCTGGCCGACGAAGCGCATCGCATCGGCGAACCGCGCCCGCAGGACAGCTACCTGCGTGGCGATGCGATCCTCGACGTGGCGAAGCGCAGCGGCGCGCAGGCGATCCATCCCGGCTACGGCTTCCTCAGCGAGAACGCGGATTTCGCCGACGCGGTGCAGGCCGCCGGCATCGCCTTCATCGGCCCGTCCGGCGCGTCGATGCGCAAGATGGGCAGCAAGGCCGGCGCCAAGGACCTGATGGCCGCGGCCGGCGTACCGGTGGTGCCCGGCTACACCGGCGAGGACCAGTCGCCCGGGCTGTTGCAGCGCGAGGCCGACCGCATCGGCTACCCGCTGATGATCAAGGCCGCGCACGGCGGCGGCGGCAAGGGCATGCGCATCGTGCGCAGTGCTGGCGAATTCGCCGCCAACCTGCAGAGCTGCCAGCGCGAGGCCGCGAACGCCTTCGGCCGCGACCGCGTGCTGCTGGAACGCTACATCGAGCATCCGCGCCACATCGAGATCCAGGTGTTCGGCGATTCATCCGGGAATGCCATCCATCTCGGAGAACGCGAATGCTCGGCGCAGCGTCGCTACCAGAAGGTGCTGGAGGAATCGCCCTCGCCCTTCCTCACGCCGGAGTTGCGCGCGCGCATGGGCGCGGCCGCGGTACAGGCGGCGCACGCGATCGACTACGCCAACGCCGGCACGGTGGAATTCATCGTCGCGCCGTCGGGCGAATTCTTCTTCATGGAAATCAATACCCGGCTGCAGGTCGAGCATCCGGTCACCGAGGAAGTGACCGGCCTCGACCTGGTCGAATGGCAGTTGCGCATTGCTGCCGGCGAAGCGCTGCCGCTGGCGCAGGAACAGATCGCGCAGCGCGGTCATGCGATTGAAGTGCGGCTGTATGCCGAGGATCCCGACGCCGGCTTCCTGCCCGGTTCCGGCATGCTGCAGGTGTTGCGGTTTCCCGAACCCTCGCGGAACGTCCGCATCGATTCGGGCGTGGTCGAAGGCGACACGGTCACCATCTTCTACGACCCGATGATCGCCAAGCTCATCGCCTGGGACGAGGACCGCCCGCGCGCCCTCGCCCGCCTGCGCGAGGCGCTCGCCGAATGCGAGATCGTCGGGCCGAAATCGAACATCGCCTTCCTCGAACGCCTCGTGCGGCACCCGGCCATCGTCGATGCGCACATCGACACCGGCTATCTCGACCGCCACCTCGACGAGTTCCTCGCTCCGGCCGAACCCGACCCGACGCTGCTGCTCGCCGCCGCCGCCACGCGCCTGCTCGTGCAGGAGCGCGATGCCCGCGCGGATGCCGCGCGCAGCGACGACCCGGGTTCGCCCTGGTCCATTGCCGACGGCTGGCGGCTGGGCCACGGTGGCGCGCGCAGGCTCGCGTTCATCGACGGCGACAGGCGCATCGAACTCCTCGCCCACGGCCATGGCGGCGACTACCGGATCGAACTCGACGGTGACAGCCATGAAATCTCCGGCGCACGACTCGAGGACGGCGCGCTGAGCGCGCGCATCGGCGGCGCGATGCACCGCTTCCTCGCACAATCGCGCGGCGACGACGTTCGGGTGCATGACGGGCGCCAGCGGCTGCGCCTGCGCGCGGAAGCGGTGTATCGTCGCCAGGACGGGGACAGTGGCGGCACCGACCATCGTATCCGCGCGCCGATGCCGGGCCGCGTGGTGCTGGTCCAGGCCAGGCCCGGGGACGCGGTGAAGACAGGGGACGTGGTGCTGGTACTGGAAGCGATGAAGATGGAACTCGCCTTGAAATCGCCGCGCGACGGCGTCGTCGCCGAAGTACGTGCGACGGCCGGCGAATTCGTCGAGGCCGATGCGGTTTTGGCCACGCTGGAGGCCTAGACGTGGCCTACCCCGCCGAGGTACGCATCGTCGAAGTCGGGCCGCGCGACGGCCTGCAGAACGAGAAGCTCGACATCGGCACGGCGAACAAGATCGCGCTGATCGACCGGCTGTCGGCAACCGGGTTGCGCAGCATCGAGGCCACCGCCTTCGTCAGCCCGAAATGGGTGCCGCAGATGGCGGACGCGGCCGAAGTCCTGGCCGGCATCGCGCGCAGGCCCGGCGTTTCCTACCCGGTGCTGGTGCCGAACGAACAGGGCTACGAGCGTGCGCGCGCCGCCGGCGCGACCGAAGTCGCGGTGTTCACCGCCGCGTCCGAGGCGTTCAACCTGAAGAACACCAATGCCGGCATCGACGAATCGCTGCAGCGTTTCGCACCCGTGCTCGAACGCGCGAAGGCCGACGGCGTGAAGGTGCGCGGCTACGTGTCCACCGTGCTCGGCTGCCCCTACCAGGGCGAGGTGCCGCTGGCCGACGTGGTCCGGGTTGCGCGTTCGCTGCATGCGATGGGCTGCTACGAAGTCTCGCTCGGCGACACGATCGGCATCGGCACGCCGGAAAAGGCGCGTGCCATGCTGAAAGCGGTCGCCGGCGAAGTGCCGATGCCGGCATTGGCGGTGCATTTCCACGACACCTACGGCCAGGCGCTCGCGAACGTGCTCGCCTGCCTCGAGGAAGGCGTGGCCGTGGTCGACAGCGCGGTCTCCGGCGCCGGTGGTTGCCCTTATGCGAAGGGCGCGACCGGCAACGTCGCCAGCGAGGACGTGGTGTACATGCTGCATGGCCTCGGCATCCGCACCGGCATCGACCTCGATGCGCTCGCGGACACCGGGCGCTGGCTCGCCGGCCTGCTGGGCCGCGACACCGGCAGCCGGGTCGGCAAGGCGTTGGGCGCGAAATGAACGACGAGGCCGGCAAGGTCCGCACCACGGCCGAGCTCGATGCGGAGATGGTCGCGCTGTTGCGCGCCCTGCATGAAGCCGGCCGCGACAAAAGCATCGACACGGCCCATGCGCGCCTGATGGAACAGGTCGCGGCCACGCTGGCGGAGGCACGCAAGGCCTTGCAGGTCGAGCACGCGCGCTACCGGGCGCTGTTCGACGCGGTTCCCGATCCGGTCAGCGTCCTGTCCTGGAACGGCACCGTCCTCGACCTCAACAAGGCCGGCTCGAATGCCTACCAGCGACCGCGCGAGGAGATCATCGGGCAGCCGATCGAGGTGTTGAATCCCGAACTCCCCAAGGACCACCTGATACCGGTCTGGGACACGCTTCGCCGCGGCGAAACCTTCGTGATCGAGGTCACCAACAAGCGCGCCAACGGCAGCCGCTTCCCGGTGGAAGTGCATTCGGCGATGTTCAACCAGGACGGAGAGGACTGCATCGTCGCCGTGGCCCGCGACCTCAGCGCCCGCGCCGAGGCCGAACTGCGCTACCGCGAGCTGATGGAAACGGTGGACAAGGGCATCATCGTCCGCGACGCCACCGGGAAAATCACCCATGCCAACGCGGGCGCGATGCGCATCCTCGAGCTGGATACGCGACTCGGCCTCGAGCGGACCCTGCGCAACGACATCTGGCTGACCCTCGACGAAGACGGCCACGAAGTCCCCGAGGAAATGCGCCCCGCGACCTACGTGCAACGTACCGGGAAACGCGTGGAGAGCACCGTCCTCGGCTTCTACAACCGGGACATGGGCGTGCTGAAGTGGCTGTCGGTCACCTGCGTGCCGCTATTCCAGCCCGGCTCGGACAAGCCCTTCCAGGTGCTGTCGATGTTCAGCGACGTGACCGCGCTCAAGCGCGACAGCCGCCTGTTCGACCGCGTCCAGGACCTCGCCCGCATCGGCGGATGGGAATGGGAATCGACCAGCGACCGCCTGTACCTGACCGACGAGGCGGCGCGCATCCTCGGCCAGGCCAAGACGCCCGCGACCATGCACGAGATGCTCGTTGCGCTGCGCGAATCCGACCGCAACGCCCTGCAGCAGTCCCTGCGCCAGGCCGCCGATTCCGGCGCCGGCTTCGCCATCGAATGCATGGGCAACCGCGCCGACGGACGCACCTTCTGGGTCGGCGTGATCGGCGAGGCGAATTCCAGCGCGGCCGGCACCAGCATGACCGGCACGCTGCAGGACATCACCGAACGCAAGCAGGACGAGGAAACCCTGCGCGTGCTCGCGCGCACCGATCCGCTCACCGGCCTGCTCAACCGCGACGCGGTCCTCGGCGAACTCGACATGCGCATGGGCGATCCGGTTTGGAACCATGTCGCGGTGCTGTACATCGACCTCGACCGGTTCAAGGCGGTGAACGACGTGCTTGGCCATGCCGCCGGCGACGAGTTGCTGATCGCCGCGGCACGGCGCATCCGCGACGCCACCGGCACCGAAGGCCTGTGCGCGCGTTTCGGCGGCGACGAATTCCTCGTGCTCTGCCACGCCGGCGACGATCCTGGCCAGCCCGAACGCATCGCCGGGCGCATCCTCGACGCCTTCAGCGACGGCTTCCGCTTCGGCGGCGAGGAATTCCCGGTCACCGCGAGCATCGGCATCGCCTGCGCGCCCGGCGACGGCCAGCGGCCACAGGTGCTGATCCAGAACGCGGACGCGGCGATGTACGACAGCAAGCGCCGCGTGCGCAACAGCTTCCAGCGCTTCACCCCGGCGCTGGTGCAATCGCAGCAGGAGAAGCTGAAGCTGGAGGCGCAGCTGCGCCGCGCCGCCGACAACAACGAATTCCACCTCGTGTACCAGCCGCAGGTCGACCTTCGCCACGGCCGCATCGTCGCCGCCGAGGCGCTGATCCGCTGGCGCAACCAGCAGCTGGGCGAGATGCGTCCCGATCATTTCATCGGCCACGCGGAGAACACCGGCGACATCATCCGCATCGGCCGCTGGGTGCTGCGCGAAGCCTGCCTGCAGGTGGCGCGCTGGCGCGACGACGGGCTCGGCATCGTGCGCATCGCGGTCAACGTCTCCTACCGCCAGTTCCTCGGCGAAGACCTCGCCGCGACCGTGCGCGACATGCTGCGCGAATACGGCCTGCCGGGCGCGGCGCTGGAACTGGAGTTCACCGAACGCGTGCTGATCGAGGACGCGCCGGACACCCTGCGCACCTTCGCCGAACTGCGCGCGCTCGGCGTGGTGCTGACCATCGACGATTTCGGTGAAGGCTACAGCGCGCTCAACTACCTGCGCCGGCTGCCGATCCACGGCCTCAAGCTCAGCCAGCTGTTCGTTTCCGGCGTGCCGGCCAATTCCTCCGACATCGCGGTCTGCCAGGCGGTCGCCGGCATCGCCCGCAGCCTGGCGCTTGGAGTGGTCGCCGAAGGCATCGAGACCGAAGCGCAACGCGAATTCCTGCTGCGCCTGGGCGTGCCGGTCGGCCAGGGTTTCCTGTTCTCGCCCGGCCTGCACGCCGACGAATTCGGTTACCGGATGCTCGAGGAACAGCGGCGCGCCGGATGATCGCGAACGCATCCATCCGCCCGATCGCGCCCGCCGACGACGTGGCGATGGCCGCGATCATCCGCGCGGTGATGCCGGAATTCGGCGCGAGCGGCGACGGCTTCGCGATCAACGACCCGGAAGTGGACTGGATGAGCCGCGCCTACGCCGCGCCGCGGCACGCCTATTTCGTGCTCGAACGCGATGGTCGCGTGATTGGAGGCGCGGGCATCGCGCCACTGGCCGGCGGCAATGCGGATACCTGCGAACTGCGCAAGATGTATTTCCTGCCCGAGGCGCGCGGCATCGGTGCCGGCGCAATGATGATGGCGCGTTGCCTCGACGCCGCGCGCGAAGCCGGATTCTCGCAGTGCTACCTCGAGACACTGTGCGGCATGGACGCGGCGATGCGCCTGTACGAACGCAGTGGCTTCCAGCGCATCGACGGGCCGATGGGCGCCACCGGCCACGGCGGCTGCGACACGTTCTATTTGCACGCGCTCTGACGCAGAATCGGCTCCGGTTCCCGCCGCGAGGCCACGCCATGTCCCTGCGCATCCGCCTCCTGGTGCTGTTGTCGCTGCTCTTCACCTGCCTCGCCTCGGCGCAATCCCCGCAACCGCCGGCGAAACCGGCATGGCTGCTGTTGCCCGACCGCGTCTGGACCGGCGAAGGCGATGCCGCGCACGCCGGCTGGGCGGTGCTGGTGCGCGATGGCGCCATCGTCGCGGTCGGTCCGGCGGCGCAACTCGATGCCGGCGATGCGCAGCGCCTCGAACTGCCCGGCGCCACCCTGTTGCCGGGGCTGATCGACGCGCATTCGCACCTGTTCCTGCATCCCTACGACGAAACCGCCTGGAACGACCAGGTGCTGAAGGAAGCCGAGCCTTACCGCACATTGATGGCGGCCAGGCACGCGCGCGACACCCTGCTCGCCGGCTTCACCACGCTGCGCGACCTCGGCACCGAGGGCGCGGGCTTTGCCGATGTATCGGTGAAGAAGGCGATCGACGATGGCCTGATCGAAGGCCCGCGCCTGTTCGTGGCCACCCGCGCCATCGTCGCAACCTCGAGCTACGGCCCCGGTCCGCGCGGCTTCCGCCCCGACCTCGAACTGCCCGGCGGTGCGCAGGCGGTGAGTGGCGTCGATGCGGCGATCGCCGCGGTGCGCGAGCAAGCCGGGCGCGGCGCCGACTGGATCAAGGTGTATGCGGATTACCGCGTCGGCAGCGACGGCAGCACCCAACCGACCTTCACCCAGGCCGAGTTGAATGCGATCGTCGAAGCGGCGCACCTCGGCGGGCGCCCGGTGTCCGCGCACACCGCCAGCGATGCCGGCATGCGCATGGCCATCGCCGCGGGCGTGGACAGCATCGAGCATGGCGACGGCGGCAGCGCGGCGACGTTCAAGTCGATGCGCCAACACGGCGTCGCCTACCTGCCGACCCTGACCGCGGTCGAGGCGACCGAAACCTACTTCAACCACTACCGGCCCGGCGATCCGCCCACGCCACGCATGCAGCAGGCCGCGCAGGCCTTCCGCCATGCGCGCGAAGCCGGCGTAACCATCGGCAACGGCAGCGACGTCGGCGTGTTCCGCCACGGCGACAACGAGCGCGAGCTCGAATGGATGGTGCGGCTGGGCATGCGCCCGGTCGAGGCGCTGCATGCGGCGACGACCGTGGATGCGCGCATCCTGCGCCAGCAGGACCGCATCGGCCGGATCGTGCCCGGCCTGCGCGCGGACCTCGCCGCGTTCGCCGGCGACCCCACGATCGACATCGCCGCGCTACGCCACCCGATCTTCGTGATGAAGGACGGCGTGGTTTACCGCCAGCCGTAGCCATTTCCGCGCCCGCGGCAAGGCCCTCGGCGCTGGCGTAAAATGCCGGGTTTTCCGCACCGGGATCCCCGACATGCAACTCGCCAGCGTCCGCGCCGTCGTCACCGGCGGCGTTTCCGGCCTCGGCTTCGCCGTGGCGAAACACCTCGTCACCCACGGCGGCAAGGTCGCGTTGTTCGATGTCAACGAAGAGAAGGGCGCGGCCGCGGTGGCCGAACTCGGCACCGACAAGGCTGCGTTCTTCAAGACCGATGTCACCGATGAAGCCGGCGTGGTCGCCAATGTCGCCGCCGCGCGCGAATTCCTCGGCGGGCTGAATGCCTGCATCAACTGCGCCGGCATCCTCGGTGCCGGCCGCGTGCTCGGCAAGAACGGGCCGATGGCGCTGTCGCAATTCCAGACCACGGTACTCGTGAACCTGGTCGGCAGCTTCAATGTCGCCAAGGCCTGTGCCGACCGGATGCAGGGCAACGAGGCCGGCAGCGACGGCGAGCGCGGCGTGATCGTCAACACCGCCTCCGTCGCCGCCTACGAGGGCCAGATCGGCCAGGCCGCATATTCGGCGTCGAAGGGCGGCGTGGTCGGCATGACCCTGCCGATGGCGCGCGAGCTCGCCCGCTTCGGCATCCGCGTGATGACGATCGCGCCCGGCATCTTCTGGACGCCGATGGTCGACGGCATGCCGGACGACGTGCAGGCTTCGCTCGCGGCTTCGATCCCGTTCCCGTCGCGGCTGGGCAAGCCGGAGGAATTCGCCGACCTGGTCGCCTACATCCTCGGCAACACGTATCTGAACGGCGAAACCATCCGCCTCGATGGCGCGACGCGGCTGGCGCCGAAGTAACCCCTCTCCCGGCCTTCGGCCACCCTCTCCCGCAAGGGGAGAGGGAACAACATGAGCGATGCAATGAAGGCTTACGACATCAAGAAAGGCAACGTCGTCGAACACGGCGGCGGCGTGTACCAGGTCCGCGACATCGAGCGCAGTTCGCCGCAGGGCCGCGGTGGCAACGTGCGCTTCCGCTTCGTCATGTATTCGATTCCCGGTGGCAGCAAACTCGACGCCAGCTTCGACGGCGACGACGAGTTGCGCGAAGTCGACATGTCGCGCCGGCAGGCCACGTATTCGTACAAGGACGGCGAGGCCTTCGTGTTCCTCGACGACGAGGACTACACGCCGTACACGCTGGATGCGGAGGTGATCGGCGACGCCGCCGGCTACATCGTCGACGACCTGACCGGCATCTACGTGCAGCTGATCGAGGACGCGCCTGTGGCGATCCAGTTGCCGCAGAGCGTGGCGATGGAAGTCATCGAAACCCCGCCGGAGCTCAAGGGCGGTACCGCGACCAAGCGCCCGAAGCCGGCCAAGCTCAGCACCGGGATCGAGATCATGGTGCCGGAGTACATCGGCAACGGCGAGAAAGTCTGGGTGAACACCACCACCGGCGAGTTCGCCGGGCGCGCCGAATAGCAGGCGCCGCGGTGCACGTCTCCGCGCGCGTCCGCAATACCGCTTCGTCGCACGAGGCCGCCATCGCAACCGACGACGCATCACCGCGCGATCTTGCAATCCCGGCCAAAGCCGGCGGACGCGGTTCTTCGACAAATGGCGGCGAGCTGCTGGTGCTGGCACTCGCCACCTGCTACTGCAACGATCTGCACCGTGAAGCCACGCGGCTCGGCATCGTGCTGGAGGAAGTCGAAGTCGAGGCCAGCGCGGAATTCGACGGCGTCGGCCTTGCCGCACGCGATATCCGCTACCGTGCCCGCATTGCGTCGTCGGCTCCAGCCGACGTGGTTTCCGCCCTGCTCGACGCCACCGATGGCGTCGCCGAAATCCACAACACCCTGCGTGCCGGTCGCGATGTGATACGCAGGGACTGGAACCGCGATGACTGAAACGGCATTGGTGCAAGCGGTCGACCTCTCCGGCTGGGGCATCCGCCTCGAACCGCTGTCGCGCGAACACATCGCCCCGTTGCAGGACGCGGTGGACGACGGCGACATTGGCGCGTTGAACTTCGTCAACGTCCCCGGCCGCGATGGCATGCCCGCATGGATCGAGCATGCGCTGGCGATGCGCGATGCCGGGAACGAACTGCCGTTCGCCATCCTCGCCGATGGTCGCGTGGTCGGATCGACGCGCTTCTACGACATCGACCTGTCGGTGCCGACGCTCGCCATCGGCTACACCTTCCATGCCGCCTCGGTGTGGCGCACCCACGTCAACACCGCCAGCAAGCGCTTGATGCTGGGCCACGCCTTCGACGCGCTGGGCGCGCAGTCGGTGTATTTCCACACCAGCCACCTCAACCTGCGTTCGCAGGCGGCGATCGAACGACTGGGGGCGCAGCGGGACGGCATCTTGCGCGCGCACAGGCGGCACAAGGACGGTTCGCTGCGCGACACATACACGTATTCGATCACCGCACCGGAATGGCCGGCAATCCGCGAACGGCTCGAAGCGCGACTGTCGATGTAGGAGCGCCGTTTACGGCGCGATCAACATCGATTTCTCCGTCGCGCCCGAACGGGCGCTCCTAGGAGTCGAACAATTTGCCGGGATTCATGATCCCGTTCGGGTCGAACGTGCGACGGATGCCGCGCATCAGTTCGATCTCGACGGCACTGCGCGTGCCGAGCAGGTAGGGCTTCTTCGCCAGGCCGATGCCGTGCTCGGCGGAAATGCTGCCGCCGTGTTTTTCGAGCAATTCGGCGAGATACTCGGTCACGCCACCACAGCGCTCGACGAATGCCTCCTGCGCCATGCCCGCCGGTTTCAGCACGTTGATGTGCAGGTTGCCGTCGCCGATGTGGCCGAACCACACGACTTCGAAATCCGGGTATTCGCGCCCGAGCAAGGCATCGGCTTCGGCGAGGAAGGCCGGCATCGCCGAGACCCGCACCGCGACGTCGTTCTTGTACGGCGTGTGCGATGCGAGGCTTTCGCTGATGCCTTCGCGCAAACGCCACAGTTCCGCCGACTGCGCCTGGCTGGAGGCGATGACGCCGTCTTCGACCCAGCCCTGTTCCGTCGCGCGTTCGAACGCGGCCAGCGCCGCGGCTTCGTCGGTCTCGAATTCGGCGAGGACGTAGTACGGATGCCGTGCATCGAACGGATCCTGCCCGCCATGCGCGAGCACGTGCCGCAGCGCCTTGTCGGTCAGGAATTCGAAGGCTTCCAGCCGCAACACGCGGCGCAGGTCGGCGAACAACGGCATGATCGCGTCGAAGCGCGGCAAGGCCAGCAGCATCACCCGGCCCGGCGGCGGTGGATCCGCGAGCCGGAGTGTCGCCTCGACCACGATGCCGAGCGTGCCCTCGGCGCCGATGGCGAGGTGGCGCAGGTCGTAGCCGCTGGAGTTCTTGAGCAGGCCGCGGTTGAGGTCCAGCAGTTCGCCCGTGCCGGTCACCAGCTTCAATCCCGCGATCCATTCGCGGGTGTTGCCGTAACGCAGCACGCGCACGCCACCGGCATTCGTCGCGATGCTGCCGCCGATGGTGGCGGTTCCGCGCGAGGCGAAATCCACCGGATACTGCAGTCCGTGTTCTCGTGCCGCGTCCTGCGCCGCCTGCAGCGGAATGCCGGCCTCGACCGTGAGCGTGCGGTCATCCGGATCGAAGCCCAGCACCCGGCGCATGCGCTCCAGGCTGACGACCAGTTCGCCGTTGGTCGCGACCGCACCACCGGACAGGCCGGTGCGCCCGCCCGACGGCACCAGCGCGACCCGCTCCGCGTTCGCCCAGCGCACGATGCCCTGCACTTCCTCGATACTCGCCGGCTGCGCGATCGCCAGCGGCGCCGGCGTCCAGCGCCGGGTCGCGTCGCGGCCGTAGTGTTCGAGGTCGGCAGGCGCGTCGAGCAGGCGCAGTCCGGGCAAGGCGCGACGCAGCGAGTCGAGGCGGGGAGCAGTCATGCCCCAATTCTACGGGAGCATTCCCGACTGTTTGCTCCCGTCGTTCCCTGTCAAAATCGTGGCGATGAAAAAGACTTCCTACCCCAAGTCCGACATTCGCGTGCTGTTGCTGGAAGGCGTCAGCCAGAACGCGGTCGAGACCTTCCGCGCCGCCGGCTACAGCCGGATCGAACTGCTGCCGCAGGCGCTGCCGGAGGACGCGCTCAAGCGCGTCATCGCCGATGCGCACATCCTCGGCATCCGCTCGCGCACCCAGCTCAACGCCGGCGTGCTGGCGCAGGCCAAGCGCCTGCTCGCGGTCGGCTGCTTCTGCATCGGCACCAACCAGGTCGACCTGGAGGCGGCGGAACTGCTGGGCGTGCCGGTGTTCAACGCGCCCTACTCCAACACCCGCAGCGTCGCCGAACTGGTGCTGGCCGAGGCGGTGATGCTGCTGCGCGGGATCCCGCGCAGGTCCGCCGAATGCCACCGCGGCGGCTGGTCGAAATCGGCGGCCGGCAGCCACGAGGCGCGCGGCAAGACCATCGGCATCGTCGGCTACGGCCACATCGGCACCCAGGTCGGCCTGCTCGCCGAAGGGCTGGGCATGCAGGTGCTCTACCACGACATCGAAACCAAGCTCGCGCTCGGCAACGCCCGCGCCGCCGCCGACCTCGGCGACCTGCTCGCGCGCAGCGACGTCGTCACCCTGCACGTGCCGGAAACCCCGGCGACGCAGTGGATGATCGGCGCCAGGGAACTCGCGCGGATGAAGCCCGGCGCGCACCTGATCAACGCCTCGCGCGGCAGCGTGGTCGAAATCGAAGCGCTGGCCGCGGCATTGCGCGAAGGCCGCCTCGGCGGCGCCGCGGTGGACGTGTTCCCGGCCGAGCCCAAGGGCAACGACGAGGCCTTCGAGTCCGCGTTGCGCGGGCTCGACAACGTCATCCTCACCCCGCATGTCGGCGGCAGCACGCTGGAAGCGCAGGACAACATCGGGGTCGAGGTCGCGGCGAAACTCGTTCGCTACAGCGACAACGGCAGCACCCTGTCGGCGGTGAATTTCCCCGAGGTCAGCCTGCCCGAACACGACGGCAGCCATCGCCTGCTGCACATCCACCGCAACGTGCCCGGCATGCTGTCGCAAGTGAACGCCATCTTCAGCAGCCGCGGCATCAACATCGACGGCCAGTTCCTGCGCACCGACGCGAACGTGGGCTACGTGGTGATCGACGTCAGCGGCGCCGGCGACGAACAGGCGCGCGAACTGCGCGATGCGCTGGACGCGATCGACGGCACGCTGCGGACGCGGGTGTTGTATTGATGCTTTCCCCTCTCCCCTTTGTGGGAGAGGGAAGAGCGCGCACAGCGCGCGAAGGGAGAGGGTTCAGCAAGAAATCCCTCTCCCGGCGCTTCGCGCCACCCTCTCCCACAAGGGGAGAGGGATTTATCGCATCAACCACTTCCCCGCCATCCGCCGCAGCGAATCGTCGCTGGCTGGGTCTATGGCGATGGCCTCGATGTCGCGCCACGCCAGGTCGTGCGATTCCTCGCCGACGACGAAGGCCTCGTCGCCGGTCGCGTGCACCACGAAGCGCGCGTCGTAGTGCCAGTGACCCGGTTCCGCGCCGCGTTCCGGAATCCAGTGCCGGTCGAGATCGAACAGTTCCGGATCGACTTCGAGCGACGACAGGCCCGATTCCTCCTCGGCTTCGCGCAAGGCCGCGCGGGCGAGGTCGCGGTCGCCGTCGGCATGCCCGCCCGGCTGCAGCCAGCGGTCGAGCTTGCGGTGGTGGGTCAGCAGCGCGCGGCGACCGTCGGCGCTGACCAGCCAGGCCGAAGCGGTGAAATGGCCTTGCAGCCGTTCGCGGCGGTATGGATCGGCGACCCCGTCCCGCTCAAGTTCGGCGAATTCCGCCACCGTGGCGGCTTCGTCCGGATGGCGGCTTCGATAGTCGGCAAGCGCATCGATGAATGCGGACATGCGGGGAAGAGGCTCGGCGTGGATCGGATGTTTCGCATTATCCCCGCAATGCGACCGGCCACCGATGGCGCTTGTGCCCCGTCCACGCCACGGTTATGTTCGCCGGGTTCCGCCCGACCGGGCGGCCGCAAACGCCTGGGGAGAGTCGGATGCTGTTTCAACGCACCAAGCCGCTGGACCTGATCCTCGAGACGGCGAGCAAGCGCTCGCTGACCCGCCAGCTTGGCGCCTTCGACCTGACCATGCTCGGCATCGGCGCGGTCATCGGTACCGGCATCTTCGTGCTCACCGCGGTCGCGGCCAACAAGGCCGGCCCGGGCATGATGTATTCGTTCGTGATCGCCGGCTTCGTCTGTGCGCTGACCGCACTGATGTATTCCGAGATCGCGGCGATGGTGCCGGTGTCCGGTTCCGCCTACACCTATTCCTACGCCGTGCTCGGCGAGATGATCGCGTGGATGGTCGGCTGGGCGCTGATCCTCGAATACGCGGTCGCGGCCGGCGCCGTTGCGGTCGGTTGGTCCGGCTACGCCAACGGTTTCCTCGCCCACCATGGCATCGGCCTCCCGGATTACCTGGCCTCGGGACCGTTCTGGGTCGAGCAGTTGAAGGACGGGGCCGTGGTGCACATGGCCGACGGCGTCGTGCACAAGGGCGGCTTCAACCTGATCGCCTTCCTGTTGTCGCTGCTGGTCACCGCGCTGCTGGTGGCGGGCACCTCGAAATCGGCCAAGGTCACCGCCCTGCTGGTGATCGTCAAGATCGTCGCGCTCACCGCGTTCATCGCGCTCACCTTCCCGGTCGTGGACCAGGCCCATTTCTCGCCGATGCTGCCCAACGGCTGGGGCACGCCGCTGTCCGGCGTGGGCGTGCTCGGTGCGGCAGCCTCGATCTTCTTCGCCTACGTCGGTTTCGACGCGGTCTCCACCGCCGCCGAGGAAACCAGGAACCCGAATCGCAACATCCCGATCGGCCTGATCGGCTCGCTCGGCATCTGCACCATCTTCTACCTGCTGGTCGCGTACGGCGCGGTCGGCGCGGCGGGCGCGCAACCCGGCGGCGAGCTGTCGCTGTCGAAGGAGCCGCTGGCCTTCATCCTGCGCAGCATCGGCCACCCGCTGATCGGCGACATGGTGGGCTGGGCGGCGATCATCGCGCTGCCGTCGGTGGTGCTGATGATGATCTTCGGCCAGACCCGCATCCTGTTCACGATGGCGCGCGACGGCTTGCTGCCGGAAGGCCTGTCGAAAGTGCATCCGAAGTTCCACACCCCGCACGTGGTGACCTGGATCACCGGCATCTTCGTGTCGCTGTTCGCCGCGATGTTCCCGGTGGACATCCTCGCCGACATCTCCAACGCCGGCACCCTGTTCGCGTTCTTCACGGTCGCGATCGGCGTGATGGTGCTGCGCCGCACCGAGCCGAACCGCCCGCGCCCGTTCAGGACACCGCTGGTGTGGCTGGTCGGTCCGCTGGCGCTGGCAGGCTGCGTGCTGCTGTTCTTCAGCCTCGGCTGGAACCCGACCATCAAGTTCTTCTGCATCTGGGGCGCGGTCGGCCTGGTCGTGTACTTCCTGTACGCACGCCGCCGCAGCCACCTCGCGCCGGGCAACGAACACCTGCTGCACGCCGGCCACGACCATTCGGTCACGTTGCAGCCGGAACCGCTGGTGCACCAGGGTCCCGACGCCGGTCCCTGACCGACGCGGTTCGACCAACGAAAAACCCGGCCCTGGCCGGGTTTTTCGTTGTTGCCGACGATTGGGCGAACGGCCATCGGCGATTCGCTAAACTGCCGGCATGAGCGACGTCCCCTACGACCAGAACCACCTGCGCCACCTCGCCGGCGAGATCATCACCAACGTGCGCGAGCTCTCGCTGGCCGGCTGGACGCCCGCGACCAGCAGCAATTTCTCGCGCCGGCTGGACGAGCGTCATGCCGCGATCACCGTGTCCGGCCGCGACAAGGGCAAGCTGACCGAAGCCGACATCATGGTCGTGGACTTCGACGGCAATGCGGTCGGCAGCGACGAGCGCCCGTCCGCGGAAACCCTGCTGCACACCCAACTCTACAAGCGCTTCCCCGACATCGGCTGCGTGCTGCACACGCACTCGAGGACGCAGACCGTGGCCTCGCGCCTGTACGCGCCGCAGGGCCACGTGCGCTTCGATGGTTACGAACTGCAGAAGGCCTTCGCCGGCAACACCACCCACGAAGGCGTGATGGACGTGCCGGTGTTCGCCAACACCCAGCACATGCCGACGCTTGCGGCACAGGTGGACGCGCTGCTCGACAACGGGCCGATGTGGGGCTACCTGATCGACGGCCACGGGCTCTACGCCTGGGGCCGTGACATGGCCGAGGCGCGCCGGCATCTGGAAGCCTTCGAATTCCTGCTCGGCTGCGAACTGGAACTGAGGACGCTGAAGTGAGCCGCTTGCGCATCTTCCACGACGACGCACCCGGCGCGCCGCTGCTGGCTACCGCCGACCGCGCGGACATGGCCGCGGAGCTGGCGAGGATCGACGTCGCGTTCGAGCAATGGCAAGCCACGCAGCCGGTCGTTCCCGGCGATCCTGCCGACGCGATCATGGCCGCTTATCGCGCCGACATCGACCGCCTGGTCGAAGCCAACGGCTTCCGCAGCGTGGACGTGGTCAGCATCGCGCCGGACAACCCGAACCGCGAGGAGATGCGGAAAAAATTCCTCGACGAGCATTTCCACAAGGAAGACGAGGTGCGCTTCTTCGTCGCCGGCTCCGGGCTGTTCACCTTGCACGTCGACGGCAAGGTTTACGAGGTGCTGTGCGAAGCCGGCGACCTGATCGCGGTGCCGGATCGCATGACCCACTGGTTCGACATGGGCCCCGAGCCGAGCTTCGTCGCGATCCGCTTCTTCACCGAACCGGACGGCTGGGTCGGGCACTTCACCGGCAGCGACATCGCGCAACAATTCCCGCGTTACGAATGAACGCCCTGTCATCCTGAGCGCAGCGAAGGATCCGCTTCTGCATTCGCCAGGAAAAGCAGGTCCTTCGCCTTCCGCTCAGGATGACGACTGTTCGAGATCCACTGAACCATGACGACCACCATCCTCACCGACATCGAAGGCACGACCAGCAGCATCTCCTTCGTCAAGGACGTGCTGTTCCCCTACGCGCGCGCCGCGTTGCCGGGCTTCGTGCGCGAGCACGGCCATGATCCCGAGGTGCGCCGCTGGCTGGACATGGTCGCGGTCGAGAACGGCGGCATGTGCGAGGACGCGATGATCGTCGAGACGCTACAGGGCTGGATCGACGAAGATCGAAAGCACACCGCGTTGAAGGCGCTGCAGGGCATGGTCTGGGAAGCCGGCTACCGCGACGGCGATTTCACCGCGCCGCTGTATCCAGACGTGGCGCCGGCGCTGCGCGCATGGCGCGAGGCCGGGCACAGGCTCGCGGTGTATTCCTCCGGTTCGGTGCCGGCGCAGAAGCTGCTGTTCTCGCACACCGATGCCGGCAACCTGGTGCCGCTGTTCGACGGCTTCTTCGATACCGAAGTCGGCGGCAAGCGCGAGGCCGGCAGCTATCACGCGATCGCCGACGCGCTGGGCGTGTTGCCGAAGGATGTCGTGTTCCTGTCCGACGTCGTCGCCGAACTCGACGCCGCGCGCGAGGCCGGCCTGCGCACCAAGCTGGTCGACCGGCGCGAGGATTACCCGCAACCGCGCCTGGGCGAAGCCACGCACGGGCACGTGCGCGTCGAGCAATTCGACCAGGTCGATCCTGATCCGCTGAATCCATGAACCCGCAGGCCGGCAGCGCCAACCCCGGGGCCACGCTCGGCGGGATCTGCGCGATCGTGCTGTGGTCCTCGCTCGCGCTGCTGACCACCCTGACCGGCAACCTGCCGCCGTTCCTGGTGCTGGCCTGCTGCTTCGGGTTCGCCGGACTGTTCGGTCTTGCCTGGGCGATGCGCGCCGGTCGCAACAACGGACTGCGCGCGATGCGCGCCCCGCCGTCCGCAATGGCATTGACGACGTTCGCGCTGTTCGGCTACCACGCGCTGTATTTCTTCGCGCTCAAGCATGCACCGCCGGTCGAGGCGAACCTGATCAACTACCTGTGGCCGCTGTTGATCGTGCTGTTCGCGGGCCTGCTGCCCGGCGTGCGCCTGCGCGCGGGCAACCTCATCGGCGCATTGCTCGGCCTGGTGGCCGCGGCCCTGCTGGTCACCGGCGGTCGCGGGCTGTCGATCGATCCCGCGCATGCGGCTGGCTATCTCGCCGCCTTCGCCGCCGCGGTCGTATGGGGTGGCTATTCCGTGCTCAACCGTCGCTTCGCCGGCGTCGACAGCGCGGCGATCGTGCCGGCCTGCATCGCCGTGTCGCTGCTGGGACTCGCGATGCACCTGCTGTTCGAAACAAGCGTGGTGATCACCCACGCGCAATGGCTGGTACTGGCGGCGATGGGCATCGGCCCTACCGGCATCGCGTTCGGATTGTGGGATCGCGGCACCAAGCACGGCGACATCGCCCTGCTCGGCAGCCTGTCCTACCTCGCTCCGCTGCTCTCGACGCTACTGCTGGTCCTGGCTGGCCGCGCCGAACCGCAATGGATCCAGGCGGTCGCGGTCGGATTGCTGCTGCTCGGCGCATGGATCAGCGTGCATGCCTCGCGCGCGGGAACGCCGGCGACCGCGGCGCCATGAGGATTCGGCGCATGCGATGGCGGAATGCCACCCTGCTCGGCCTGTTGCTGGCGTCGCTGGCGACGACCGCGTCTACACGCAAGATCGACCCGGCCGACGCCATCGCCGACCGCGACGAAGCACTGGTCGCGAAGGAAATCGCCGCCCTGCCCGCGCAGCGCCCCGGCAGCATCGACCTGTACGCGATCGGCGTGGCAGGTGACGGCACCGAGAACGTGTTCCGCAACGAGGCCGAATACTTCGCCATGCTGATGCGAACGCGCTTCCACGCGCGCGGCGTGCTCACCCTGGTCAGCAACCCCGACAGCATCGGCAAGAAACCGCAGCCACTCGCGAGCTACGACAACCTGTACGACGCGGTGCAGGGCGTCGCCCGCAGGATGGACAAGCGCGAGGACATCCTGCTGCTCTACCTCACGATGCACGGCACGCACGAGCACGAACTGGCGCTGTACGATCCACCTTACGTCGAGGATGCGCTGGTCCCGGACGACCTGCGTTTCGTCCTGCGCGAATCCGGCATCCGCAACCGCGTCATCGTGATTTCAGCTTGCTATTCCGGCGGTTTCATCCCGCGTCTGCAAAACGACGACACGCTCATCATGACCGCCGCGCGCAGCGACCGGCCCTCGTTCGGCTGCGGCGCCGATTCCACCGCGACCTTCTTCGGCCGCGCATGGATGGTCGAAGGCCTCAACCGCACGACCGACTTCGCCGAAGCCTTCCGCCATGCGCAGGGCCGCATTCGCGGCTGGGAACAGGCCGAGGATTTCGAGCCATCGCATCCGCAGATGGCCGAAGGCAAGGCGATCGCGAAACGACTCGCCGACTGGCGTTCGCAAACCACGCCCGGCGCGGTGGTGGCCTATCCCTGGCCGCTGGACGACCTCGACGCGTCGAAGAATCAGGGCGAGGCTGCGTCCAGGCGATAACGTGTCGTCGCGCGTTGCTCGCCGCGCCAGCGATCGAACGCACGCGCCTCGACCACGTGTTCGCCGACCGCAAGCTTCGTCGGCAATGCGCCGCGCCACAGATGTCGCGAAGGCTCGGCCTCGGGCGAGCGGTCGTAGCCGCGCAGCGCCTCCGCCGTGTCGTCGCGCATGTTCTCGGCGAGCAATGCCGGATCCGGCTGCAAGACCTTCTGCATCGGCATCCAATCGCCGCCGTCGACGCGGAATTCGACCCGGGTGTCGTCGTCGCCCATGTACACGTTCGCGTACACGCCCCAGGCCGGGTACGCACCCTGGCGCAGCACCTTCGGCGCATGCAATCCGATCTGCGCATCGTCCGGGTCGCGGGCGTTGTGCCAGGCCAGCGCGTAGTCGCCGCCCGGCTTCACCGTCAGCACCGCATAGCCATTCGGCGTGCCGTCGGCCATGGTCGCGTCGGGAATGCCGGCCGCATCCTTCACGCCCGACCAGTACGCGCCGCAGGCCGCGCCGACGTTGTATTCGTGCAGCGGCGTCGCGCCGTGCCAGCCGTCGCCCGCGTCGTGGAAAACGTGGCGCTGCGTGTGCGTATGCGCACTCAGCACCAGCACGTGCGGGAAATCGCGCAGCAAGGCGAACAGGCGCCCGCGGTCGGCATCGCGGAACGTGTCGCGACCCGGCTCCTCGAACAGCGGGATGTGCAGCGCGATGACGAGCAGGCGATCCTTCGCCAGCGCCGGCAGGGCCTTCTCGAGGAAATCGAACTGGTCCGGTCGGAAGCCGCCGATGTAGGCCGGACGTTGGCCCGGCATCACGATCACGTCGTCGAGGCCGATGAAGTTCGCGAGCGTGGTCCTGCGCAGGAAGGTGTCCTTGCCGAACGCGCGATGGAATGCCTCCAGCGAATCCGCGTCGTCGGTCGCACCGGCATCGATGTCGTGGTTGCCGGGCACGTACAGCCACGGAATCCCGAGTTCGGCCGTCGCCGATTTCACTGCCGGATACAGCGATGGATTGTCGCTGGCGATATCGCCAAGCGAAATACCGAGCTTCGCGCGTTGTTTTTCGATCAGCGGTTCGACGATGTCGCGATGGTAGTAGCCGACATCGACCGCCGTCCGTGGCTGCGGATCGCCGAACACCAGCACCTCGAAGGAATCGCGTTCGCCGGCGGAGGCGCTGGCGCAAATCGCCAGCAACAGGATCGATGCCGCGACGCGCAGTTGCATCAGCCCGCGGCGCGTGCGGCAGCCAGTACGCTGCCGTCGTCGATCATGGCCAGCGCGGCGCGCACGTCGCCATCAAGGGCGCGGTCGTGATCGAGGAAAGCGATGCGTGCGCGGATCGCGGCATGCGCGGCGGCGACGACGCGGCCCGGATGCGCTTCGCCCTCGACCATGCGCACGCGCAGGTCCAGCGCCTGCGCGGCGGTCATCAGTTCCAGCGCCAGCACCTTGCCGAGGTCTTCGACCATGGCCAGCACGTGCCGCGCCTCGTTCGCACCCATCGAGACATGGTCCTCGGCGTTCGCCGAGGTCGGGATCGAATAGACGCTCGCCGGCATCGCGCGGCTGGCGAGGTCGTTGACGATCGCCGCGGCGGTGTACTGCACGATCATGAAGCCCGATTCGGTGCCGTCCTCGTTGCCGACCAGGAAGCCGGGCAGTCCGTCGCTGGTCGCCGGATCCACGAGCTTGTTGAGGCGACGTTCGGAGATCGACGCCAGCACCGGGATCGCGGCCTTGACGTAACTCATCGCCAGCGCCAGCGGCATGCCGTGGAAATGGCCGGCGGAAATCACCTGGCGGTCCAGCGGCGCATCGACGGCTTCCGGGAACACCAGCGGATTGTCGGTGACCGCGTTGAGCTCGATCTCGAGCACGCGCGCCGCCTGCGCGACCGCATCGCGCACCGCGCCATGCACCTGCGGCACGCAGCGCAACGAGTAACTGTCCTGCGGCTGGACCTTCTTGCCGCGCACGCGCGCATACGCAATGTCGGCGAGGGTGGAACCGGCGAGCAGCGCACGCAGGCGCGCCGCGACATGCACCTGCCCCGGGTGCGGACGCAGCGCGTGCACTTCCTCGGCGTAGGCGCCGAGGCGACCGGCGAACGCGTCCAGCGTCATCGCCGCGGCGAGGTCGGCGGTATCGAGCAGGTTTTCGAGTTTCTGCAAGGCGAGCACGCCGGTGGCGAGCATCTGCGCGGTGCCGTTGTTCAGCGCCAGGCCTTCCTTGATCGTCAGCTCGACCGGCGCAAGGCCGGTGCGGCGCAGCGCCTCGCCACCTGGCATGCGTTCGCCGCCGACGAAGGCTTCGCCGCCACCGATCAGCACGATGGCGAGATGCGAGAGTGGCGCGAGGTCGCCGGACGCACCGACCGAGCCCAGCTGCGGCACCACCGGCACCACGCCCGCGTTGAGCATCGCCGCCAGCGCCTGCAGCGTCTGCACGCGGATGCCGGAATGCCCGTGCAGCAGCGTGTTGACGCGGATGCACAGCATCGCGCGAACGACTTCCGGCGAAAACGGCTCGCCGACGCAGACCGCGTGGGTTTCGATCAGGTTGCGCTGCAATTTGGCGTAAATCGATGCGTCGCTGCCGCCGAGCAGCTTGTCGGCGTTGCTGCCGAAGCCGGTGGACACGCCGTAGATCGGCTGCCCCTGCTCGACCTTGCCGGCAAGGAAGTCGGCGGCACGGGCGACATCGCGCAATGCGCCGGCATCGAGCTCGACGCTGGCACCATGCGCGACTTCGACCAGTTGCGCACGGCCCAGGGAACGGCCATCGAGGCGGATCGGTTTCATGCGTTCGTGTTCCCCTTGGCGTCGAGCAAGGCCTGTGCGAGATCGGATTCCGTCGCTTCGAACTGCTCGCCGCGACGCAGGTCCTTGACCGCGATCGTGCCGCGCGCGGCCTCGTCGCTGCCGCGCATGGCGACGAAGCGGATCCCGGCCTTGTCCGCGTATTGCAGCTGCTTGGCCAGCTTGCGCGGCTCCAGTTGCGTTTCCACGTTGAAGCCGGCTGCGCGCAGGCGCTGCGACAGCGCGAGCGCGTGTTCGAGCCCGTCGTCGTCGAGCAGAGCGACCAGCACGTCGACCGAACTGCCGGCGGTGGCGACCAACCCGGCTTCGCGCAATTGGTAGAACAGCCGGGTCAGGCCGATGGAAATACCGACGCCGGGCAGTTTCGATTTCGTGTAATGACTCGCGAGATCGTCGTAGCGGCCGCCCGAGCAGATCGAACCGATCTGCGGATACGCGTCCAGCGTCGTTTCGTACACCACGCCGGTGTAGTAGTCGAGGCCGCGCGCGATCGAGAGGTTGATCGCGTAGCGGTTCCCGGCGACTCCAAGCGCCTTCAGTTGCGACAGGATCGCGCGCAGTTCGCCGCGACCTTCCTCGAACAACGGCGTGCCGCCGCCGAGCGCATCGAGCTTCGCCAGCGCGTCGTCGTGGCCGTTCGAACGCACTTGCGAGAACGCCATCAGCCGTTCGACCACGTCGGGCGCGAGACCGAAGCCCTCGCCGACCAGCGTGGCGCGCACCGCGCCTTCGCCGCGCTTGTCGAGCTTGTCGAGTTCGCGCAGCACGAGCATCTGTCGCTCGTCCTCGATGCCGAGGCCTTCGAAAAAACCGCGCAACAACTTGCGGTGGTTGAGCTGGATGGTGAAATCGCCGATGGCGAGCGCATCGAACACCGCCGCGATCACCGCCGGGATCTCGGCATCGAAGCGCGGCGACAGGGAATCCTTGCCGATCACGTCGATGTCGCACTGGTAGAACTCGCGGAACCGGCCGCGCTGGGCGCGCTCGCCGCGGTACACGCGCTGCATCTGGTAGCGCCGGAACGGGAACGCGAGTTCGTGCTCATGCTCGGCGACGTAACGCGCCAGCGGCACGGTCAGGTCGAAGCGCAACGCGAGCTCGGGCCGGCCCTCGCCCTGCTTCTCCAAAGCCCCGGTCGACTGCACGAAGTAGACCTGTCGCTCGGTCTCGCCGCCGGTCTTGGTCAGCAACACCTCGGACAACTCCATCACCGGCGTTTCCACCGGCAGGAAGCCGAAGCGCTCGAAGGTCCGGCGGATCGCGTCCAGCATGCGCTGGAAGGCGACCTGGTCACGGGGCAGCAGCTCCATGACCCCGGGCGGGGTGCGGGGCTTGATCAAGCGGGGACTCCGGGACGGACGAACGCGCAAGTTTAGCCCGACGCCCGCCAAAGCCGCCCCCGGAAGCATCGTTTTCCGGCCCCGCGGCTTGCCTGCGGCCGGGGTCCTTCCCTACAATTGCCGGCTCGCCATCGGGGTGTAGCTCAGTCTGGTAGAGCGCTACGTTCGGGACGTAGAGGTCGCAGGTTCGAATCCTGTCTCCCCGACCAATGGATCGCGAAAGCGCCGCCGCAAGGCGGCGTTTTTCGTTCCGGCAAGGAATCAGTTGTCCGATTCGGTGGCTTCGTAGGGGGTGATCGAGACCCGCACCCGCAGCATGTTGCCGGGGTCGCTGGCCAGCCGCGAGCGGAACTTCATGCCCTTGTAGATGTAGTCCACGTCGTAGGCGATGGGCGTGCGGAAGGTGCGTTGCACCGTGGTCGGCTGGCAATCCTGCTGCGCATCCGCGGGCTTGCCGCCGTCGCGGGTGATCGCGCCCTTCACCGCCTGCGCCATCCGCGACAGCGTCCCGGTCGGCTTGGCCTTTTCGGCGGGCTTGCAGTCCTGTTCGACCGTGGTCGCGCGCAGGGTCTGGTAAACCGGCTCGACATGCAGCACCTGCGCATAGCCGACCCGCACGTTCTCGACCGGAAGCACCCGTACCTGCTGCGCGGATGCCGGCACCACCGCCAGCAGGCAGGCGACGGCGACGTAGCGGAAGCGCGCGGGGCGGAAGACGGGCATCGCGCGAGTGTAGGCGCGCACGGCGCCCCGCTGCTGAATCGCCGCTGTGCGGGCCGCTACAATGGCCAGCCCACGCACCCGACGCCATGAACACGGCCCCCGACAGCATGCAGCTCTACAACACGCTGACGCGACGGGTCGAACCGTTCGCGCCGCTTGATCCCGCCAGCCCGACCATGTACCTGTGCGGGCCGACGGTCTACAACTACATCCACATCGGCAATGCGCGCGGGCCGGTGGTGTTCGGCGTGCTGGCCGCGGCGCTGCGCCGGCGCTTCGGCGGCCTGCGCTATGCGCGCAACATCACCGACGTCGACGACAAGATCAACGCCGCGGCGAAGGAACTGGGCACGCCGATCAGCACCATCACCGACAAGTACGCCGCCGCCTACCGCGAGGACATGGCCGCATTGGGCGTGAGCGGCGAATTCGCCCCGGACATCGAGCCGGAGGCGACCAAGCACATGCCGCAGATGATCGCGATGATCGAAGGCCTGGTCGCCGATAGCCACGCCTACGCCGCCGAAGGCCATGTGCTGTTCTCGGTGGCGAGCTTCGACGGTTACGGCAAGCTCTCGCGCCGCGATCCCGAGGACATGCTGGCCGGCGCGCGCGTGGACGTGGCGCCGTACAAGCGCGATCCCGGCGATTTCGTGCTGTGGAAGCCCTCGACCGACGACCTGCCCGGCTGGGATTCGCCCTGGGGCCGCGGCCGCCCGGGCTGGCACATCGAATGCTCGGCGATGGCCGAGGCGCACCTGGGCGATACCATCGACATCCATGCCGGCGGCATCGACCTGCAGTTCCCGCACCACGAGAACGAAGTCGCGCAGAGCGAATGCGCGCACGGCGGCGAAATCTTCGCGCGCTGGTGGCTGCACAACGGCATGCTGAACTTCGGCGGCGCCAAGATGGCGAAGTCGGTCGGCAACATCCAGCGCGTGCACGACCTGGTGCGCGAACACCCGCCCGAGGCGTTGCGCTACGCATTGCTTTCCGCGCACTACCGGCAACCGCTGGAATGGAGCGACGGTCTGATCGAACAGAGCGTGCGCACGCTGGATCGCCTGTACGGCACGTTGCGCGACCTCGCCGACGTGGATGCAATACCGGAGATCCCGGCCAGCATCGAGGCTGCGCTCGACGACGACCTCAATACGCCGCAGGCGCTGGCGGAGATCGCACGCATCGCCGGCGAAGCGCGCAAGGCGGCTTCGCCGATGGAGCGGACGATGCTGAAATCGCAGTTGCTCGGCGCAGGCCTCGTGCTCGGCTTGCTGCAGCAGGATCCGGCCGCGTGGTTCGCGCGTGGCGCCTCGGGCGACGACGATATGCGCATCCAGTCGTTGGTCGACGAACGCAACGCGGCGAAAAAGGCGCGCGATTTCGCCCGCGCCGATGCGATCCGCGACCAGCTTGCCGCCGAAGGCATCTTGCTCGAAGACACGCCTGCCGGAGTGCGTTGGAAGCGCGCATGAGCGATTCACCCTTCCCGCTCGAACCCACCGCCGCCGAGGCGCAAGCCGCCATCGCCGAGGAGTTCGCGCTGTTCGGCGACTGGTCCGAGCGCTACCAGTACCTGATCGACCTCGGCCGCAAGCTGCCGCCGTTCCCGGATGAGTGGAAGACCGAGGACCGCCGCCTGCTCGGTTGCCAGTCGAAGGTGTGGATCGTCCCGTCCGGCGATGCGGCGAAACTCGATTTCGCCGCGGCCAGCGATTCGGCCATCGTGTCGGGTCTCGTCTACCTCGCGTTGCGGGTGTATTCCGGCCGCAGCGCGCGCGAGATTCTCGACACGCCAGCGGACTACATTTCCGCGATCGGCCTGGCCAAGCACCTCTCGCCGACGCGCAGCAACGGCCTCGCCGCCCTGCTCGCCTCGATCCGCGAACGCGCGCAGGACGCGCTGGCCGCGTGAGCGACGCGACCGAGCAATCGACGGCGCAAGCCGGGGAATCCCCACTGCGTTCGGTCGGTTTCCGCTGGCTGCTGCTGTTCCGCATCTGCACGCTGCTGTCGTACCAGATCGCCGCGGTCACGGTCGGCTGGCACATCTACGAGCTCACCCGCGATCCGTGGTCGCTGGGCCTGGTCGGGCTGGCCGAAGTCATCCCGTTCTTCTGCGTGGCGCCGTTCTCCGGCTACCTGGTCGATCACCTGCCGCGGCGCAAGCTCGGTGCGGCCGCCTGCCTCGGCCTTGCGATCAACGCCGGCGCGCTCGCTCTCATCGCGCACAGTGCATTGCCGGGCACCACGCTGTGGCCGATGTATGCCGCGGTCGCGGTCGGTGGCATCGGCCGCTCCTTCCTCGGCCCGGTCTATAACGCGTTGTTCGCGCGCGTGTTGAAGCGCGAGCAGTTCGGCCGCGGCGCGAGCATGGGCAGCGTGGTGTTCCAGGCCGGGCTGGTGCTCGGGCCCGCGCTCGGCGGCGTACTGGTCGGCATGGCCGGCAAGTCCGTGGCCTACGGCGTGGCCGCGACCTTCGCGATCGCGGCGGCGCTGGCGTTGCTGCGGATGCGGGTGACCGAACCGGCGCAGACACAACAGCGTGGCCCGGTGTTCGCCAGCATCGCGCAGGGCATGCGCTTCGTTGCATCCAACCAGATCATGCTCGGCGCGATGGCGCTGGACATGTTCTCGGTGCTGCTCGGTGGCGCGGTGTCGATGCTGCCCGCCTTCATCAAGGACATCCTGCACCAGGGGCCGGAAGCGCTGGGGGTGATGCGCGCGGCGCCGGCCATCGGTTCTATCTGCGTGGCGATCTGGCTCACCCGCCATCCGCTGCAGCGCAATGCCGGCCGCATCCTGCTGTTCGCGGTCGCCGGCTTCGGCCTGTGCACGATCGCGTTCGCGCTGTCTCGCCATTACTGGCTGTCGGTCGCGCTGCTGGTCGTTTATGGCATGTGCGACGGCGTGTCGGTGGTGCTGCGTTCGACCATCCTGCAATTGGTGACGCCAGACGACATGCGTGGCCGCGTGTCCTCGATCAACAGCATCTTCATCAGTTCGTCGAACGAGCTCGGCGCGTTCTACGACGGCACCATGGCGCGCCTGCTCGGGCTGGTGCCGGCGGTGATACTGGGCGGCTTCGTCACCCTCGGCGTGGCCGCCGTCACCGCGCGACTCGCGCCGCGATTGCGGCGGCTGGACCTGCGCGAACTGCACTGATCGCGGCAGGCGAGCGTAGACTGCGGGAAAGACCTGCAGCGAGGCATGCCATGGGCAAGGAAACCGTCCGCGGCCGCGGCATCGAGGTGAGTTTCGACGGCGCGCGCTGCGTCCATTCGCGCAACTGCGTGCTGCGCCATCCGGACGTGTTCGTTCCCAATGTCGAGGGCGAATGGATCCACCCGGATGCGGTCGCGCCCGACGAAGTCGCGATGGTCGCGCGCCTGTGCCCCTCCGGCGCGATCCAGTACCGGCGCATCGATGGCGGACCGCAGGAGCCGCCGCCCGAAGTGAACCTGGTGCAGCTGCGCGAAAACGGACCGCTGGCGTTCCATGCGCCGCTTCAGGTCGCCGGCGAGCCGGAAGGATTGCGCGCGACGCTGTGCCGCTGCGGCCTGTCGAAGCACAAGCCGTTCTGCGACAACAGCCATGCCGAAGGCGGCTTCGTCGCCAGCGGCGAGCGCACGGCAAGGGAATCGCAACCACTGGCCGAACGCGACGGGCCGCTGCAGGTGGAACCGCAGAAAAACGGCCCGCTCAAGGTCGTCGGCAACCTGGAAATCGTGAGCGGCACCGGCCACACCATCGACCGCCGCACCGAAACCTGGTTGTGCCGTTGCGGGCATTCGCAAAACAAGCCGTTCTGCGACGGATCCCACCGCAAGTCCGGCTTCGAGGCCGCCGGCGCCTGACGCAAGGCAGAAAAAAGCCCCGCGGCGCGGGGCTTTTTCATCGAAGTCGGAGATTCAATCTCCGATCTGCTTCTGCAGATGCTCCCAGCGTTCCTGCTCGTCCATCGTGCGTTCGGCGGTGAGGCGCGCATCGAGCCGCTCCAGGCCGATTTCCTCGCCCGAATCGACGCTGTAGCCGTATTCGCCGGAATCGACGCGCTTGAGCGTGGAATCGATCTTGCCGATCAGCTTGCGGTAACGGTCGCGGGTGCGCAGTTCCAGCGCGTTCTCGGTCTCGCGGCTGGCGCGCTCGGCTTCGTCGCCGATGTCGCGCACTTCGTCCTTGAGGTTCTCGATGGTCTGCTTGGATTCCTCGACCAGGTCGTCGCGCCACTGCAACAGGCGCTGGCGGAAATACTCCAGCTGCAGCGGACTCATGTATTCCTCGGCCGGATCCGGGCGGTAGCCCTTGGGCAGGATCGGGCGGCCGCCGTCGTCGGTCTGGTAGGAAACGACCTTCGCCTTGCCCTTGGGCGCGGGTGCGGGCGCGCGCGCCACCACCGCCACCGCGACCTTGCCCGCGGGACGCTGGGCCGGCGGCCGCACGGGAGCGACCACCGGCGAAGCCGGATTGCCGGCCAATGCGACCGCGACGCCCTGCTTGTTCGGCTTGGGATCGACCGCCGGCTTGGCAGCTTTCGGCGCGGGCACGGGCTTCGGAGCAGACGCGGGCTTGGGCGTGGACACTGGCTTCGCCGCGACCGGCTTTGGCGCAGGCGTGGGCTTGGCCGGGGCCTTGGCGACGACGGCCTTCTTCGCCGGCTGCTTCACCGCGACCTTGGCCACGGGCTTCCCTTCGACGCGGCCCTTGGCCTTGCTCAGGGCAGGCTTCGCCGGTGCAGGCTTCGCGGCCGGTTTTGCCGCGGGCTTCTTCGCAACAACCTTCTTGACCGGCTTTGCGGCTGGCTTCTTCGCCGCAACGGGCTTCTTCGCTGCGGCAGGCTTCGCGGCCGGCTTCTTTGAAGCGGGTTTCTTCGCGGCCTTCGGCGCAGGCTTGGCGGTCTTCTTGACAGGCTTGGCGGCCTTCTTCGCGGGTTTCTTCGCTGCCACTTGCTGGTATTCCTCTGGTTCCCTTGAGCCGGGAAAGCGCGCTGTTATACCCTGCCGGGACTGCAGCGGCAACCGCGCAAGCCTGCACGAAACCGCGTGCAAACCCCGTGACCGAACGTTTCCTCATTGCCTTGTTGCGTGGCTACAAGCGCTGGATCAGCCCGCTGCTGGGGCCGCGTTGCCGATTCAC
>Ga0209023_10001340_pt1 | contig 33236 bp, 35 predicted proteins | sample LakOneMetagenome_FD_187468 | JGI IMG/M metagenome (GOLD analysis project Ga0209023, IMG submission 187468) | Freshwater and sediment microbial communities from Lake Erie, Canada (SPAdes) (version 2) | ecosystem: Environmental > Aquatic > Freshwater > Lentic | place: Lake Erie, Canada...
ACCGTCCAGGAAACCAGCGCGCCGACCGCGCAGGCCAGGCCCAGGGCCGAGCCGCCGCCGGTCTGCGACGAGGCCAGCGACTGCCAGGCGATGCAGCCCAGGCCGGCCGCGCCCAGCAGCAGCGCAGGCGCGAGGCGCCGCAGGGGCAGGGCGCCGCGCTCGCGGCTGCCCACCAGGGTGACGGTGAGCGGCAGCAGGCCGATCACGATCGCCGTCATGACGCCGCCGCCCGCTTGCACGGCCTGGGCGACGAACAGGTAGTAGACGATGTTCCCGCACAGGCTGAGCCAGGCCAGCTGGCGCCACTCGCGCCAGCCCAGGCGGCGCTGCAGGCGCCGCCACATGGGGGCGATCAGCAGGGCCGCCACCAGGCCGTAGGCGAGGTAGCGCCCGGCCGAGAGCTGCAGCGGCGTGAAGCCCGGGACGAGGAGGGGGGCGAGGAAGACCAGGCCCCAGAAGGAGCCGGCGAGGATGCCGGCGCCGATGCCGAGCCGGATGTCGCGCGATGGGGTGTGGGACTGGGCGTGCATATCATCTCCTGAAAGCGGAGATTGTGCCCTGCAGGCCTGCCGGCATCTTGGCCGGGACTACTGCGGCCTTGACCGCGTCTCTCGATATTGCATGCGATATGCCTTTGGTGTGGTGTCCAGCACCCGCCGCATCGCCCGCGTCAGGGCGCTCTGCTCGGAAAATCCCGTCGCCAGCGCGATCTCGGCGACCGGGCGGTCGCTGCCTTCCAGCAGGGCGCAGGCGCGCGCGAGGCGGCAGTCCAGCAGCCAGCGATGCGGGCTGGCGCCCAGCTCCTCGCGAAACAGCGCATGCAGGCGGCTCACGCTCAGGCCGACTGCGCGCGCCATGGTCTCCGTGGTCCAGGGCAGGCCGGGCTCGAGCTCGATGCGCGCGACCAGGGCGGCCAGGCGCGAGGCCGGTTGGGGCGCGCCCGCGCCCAGGGTATCGAGCAGCAGCGGCGCCCAGCCCTGCACGAGCTTCGGCGCGACCGGCTGGGCCTGGGCCAGGATGCCCATGAACTCGACCAGCTTGCGTGCGGCGGGACCGATGCCGGTGAAGGGCCGCGCCAGCAGTTCGCGCCAGGCGCCGTGTTCGAATGCCTCGGCCTGGATGTCGAGGATGAGGGAGCGGTTGGCCACCTGGCTGTATTGGGAGTGCCAGGCACCGGGCGCCACCAGGGCCGCATGCAGCGGATCGAGCCGGCCCTGGCGGCCCTCGATCTCGAGCGCCACTTCTCCGCTCACCGGCAGCACCACCTGGGCGTAGGCGTGGCGGTCCGAGTCGCGCGTTGCGCCGTAGCTGCGCAGGTGCAGCTCGAAGCGCGGTGCGGGCTGCATGGCCATACCCCGGCCCTCAGCCCATCGGGCTGCAGGCGTCCAGACCGGCCGCCAGCGCCTTGAGCTTGGCCGGATCGAGCAGGGTGACGTCGCGCTTGTCGACTTCCAGCCAGCCCTGCTTCCGGAAGCGCGACAGCAGGCGGCTGATGCTCTCGATGGTCAGGCCGAGGTAGTTGCCGATGTCCTCGCGCGACATGCGCAGCTGGAAGCGCTCGGGCGAATAGCCGCGCGCCGCGTAGCGCGCCGACAGGTTCACCAGGAAGACCGCGAAGCGCTGCTCGGCCCGCATGTTCCCGAGCAGCAGCATGACGTTCTGCTCGCGCGTGATTTCCTGGCTCATGATGCGGTGGAAGTGGCGCAGCAGGGCCGGCACCTCGCCGAACAGCTCTTCCAGGCGCGAGAAGGGAATCTCGCACACTTCGCTGTCTTCGAGGGCGACGGCGTCGCAATGGTGGGTGCCGCTGATCGCATCCATGCCGAGCAGCTCGCCGGCCATCTGGAAGCCCGTGATCTGCTCTTCGCCCGCCGCGTTCACCTGGTAGGTCTTGAAGTGTCCGAAGCGCACCGCGTACAGGCTGCGGAACGGTTCGCCCATCGCGTACAGGCGCTCGTCCTTGCCGAGGCGGCGGCGGCCGCCGATGATCTGGTCGAGGCGGTTGATGTCGGCATCCTCGAGGCCCATGGGCAGGCACAGCTGGTGCATGCTGCAATTGCCGCAGCTGGTCTTGAGGGCCTGGATGGTGGGCAGGGATTCGCCTGGCAGCGTGATGGCTTGGTTCATGGCGGAAAACGAAATGCTGACGGGGCCATTATAGACGGCTGACCGGCTACCGGCATTTCATTTTCCAGCAAGCATGCCGTCCGGGGCGGGCCGGCCCCGGACGGCGCCGCGCATTACAGGTGATGACGCGCCTGCGCCTTCATCCGGTAATACTCCTTGCGGCCCTTGCCGGCCACCGTGTCGGCGATCTGCGCCGCCTCGCCGGCCGCCTGGTTAACCGAGGCGAAGGCGTTCGGATCGCTTTTCAAGGACTCGACGGTCCTGCGGGCCGGCTCGGTGCCGCTGAGCGCCAGGCCGAAGGTCGCCGACACGGCCAGTTCGGCCGCCAGGGTTTCGGCAGTGAGCGCCGTCACCCCGGCCTTCGCGGCATCAAGCTGCTCGAAGGCTGCCTGCGGCGCGGCCAGTGCGCGGGCCAGGCCGATGTCGCTTGCCACCTGCGCCAGGAAGTCGACCGCCGCCTGGCTGCCCGAGCGGTTGGCCAGGTCGCCGAGGCGGATCAGGGCGATGTTCTTCGCATTGAACACGACGCGGCCGGTACGCGGGCCGCTCACGAAGTCGATCAGGGCCTGGGTTGCGATCGCGCTGCCGATGTAGCCGAGGGTGGCCACGATCTGCGGAAGGATGGCCTCGTGCTGCTCCGGCTCGTTCACCAGCCAGTCGAGCAGCTTCTTCGCATCCGCTTCGCCGTACTGCGAGGCCAGTTCGTAGGGCACGCCCTCGATCCAGCGCTGCCGGACGAAGTCGCGCACGTCCTCCGGCGCCCGCAGGCCGTTCATGTCGCAGTTGCAGGCACTGGCGGGCATCACCTTGCCGGTGACGTTGAGCGGGCCGGCCAGGTAGGCCGCCGATTCGGCGGCGTCGACCACGTTGTGGTCGGACCCGACGGACGGGAACATGACCGCGCGCGGGTCGTCGGTGCGGTGGCCCAGGCCGCAGTTGTGGCCGTACTCGTGCACCCAGATCAGGCCCTCCTGGTCGGCGTCGAATCGCACCGCGGCCACGTTGACGGTGGTGCTGCCGACCGGGGCGCAGCCGATGATGTTGTCGCCGGGGCCGCCGCACCAGCGGATCGCCCCGACCACCTTGACCCCGGAGCCGGCCGTCAGCAGCGCGGTCAGGTCGGCCGAGGTGGCGATGGTCGCGGGCACCGTCGCCGGCAGCACGCGGACCGCGCCGTTGCGGACGAACTGCACCGGCGTGGCGACGTCCGGCCCCGAGTCGTCGCTCTGCAGGATGGTGCCCATGTCGCCCAGGATGCGGTCGGCTTCGAGCTCGCTCAGGGCCACGCTGCTGTGGCGGTGCACCGTGACCGAGACGGTCCGGGTGCCGGTGACAGCCGGGTTGACCACCAGGTAGTCGACATACAGGGCGATATCCGAGGACCACTCGATATCGACCCAGACGTCGACCCCGCCCGCACGCGGCGCCACATTGTGCACCGCGTAGCGGGCCGCGCCGATGAACTTGCCGGAATCCGGCCCGCCGCCCGCGCCTTCCGCGATCGAGACGAAGACCTGGGAGCGGGGATTGACCTCGCCCCAGTTCAGGCGCAGCAGCCACTGGCCGCGCCGGGCGCCCCAGTCGTGGCGGTAGGTGAAGCCGTTGCCGCTCAGGGCCGGCTGCAGCCCGCCGCTGCCGGCCTGGACCTCGGCCGTGTCCTCGGCCCAGGGGGCGGGGTTGCTGGAGGAGCCGGCGCGGCGCTGCTGCGGCGCTTCCAGGCTGATGACGGCATCGCGGTCGAGACGATCGTTGGGCGACATGGAAATCTCCTTTGGATGGAAGGGAAGGGCGCAGGATCAGGGATTGACCACGAGGTAGTCGACATAGAGGGAGATATCGCTGCTCCACTCGATGTCGACCCAGATGTCGACGCCGCCGGCCCGCGGCGCCACGTTGTGCACGGTGTAGCGGGCCGCGCCGATGAACTTGCCCGAATCCGGCCCGCCGCCCGCGCCTTCGGAAATCGCGACCAGCACGCGCGACTGCGGCGCGACGGCGCTCCAGTTCAGGCGCAGCAGCCACTGGCCGCGGCGTTGGCCCCAGTCGTGCCGGTAGGTGAAGCCGGCGCCGCTCAGCTCGGGTTCGACGGCGATGCCGCGGTCGGGGCGCAGCCGATGGACCGCTGCCGCGTCGGCCGCCCCGTCCGCCTGCGCCCAGGTGGTCGGCGGGGCCGAGGAAGCGATGGCTGCGCCCGCTTCCTGCCGGCTTGCAGCCGCGAGGCGCGCGCCGGCCTGGGGAATCTGCTTGTTGCTCATGACGATCTCCTGTTGTTGTCGATCGATGCAGGACCGGCCCGCAGCGCCTGCCGCGGCCGGTCGAGGGGAGGAATGGCGGGCCGGAAATCATGTCCAGGGGAAGCGTGTCGCGACTGCCGGGCTCGTCATCGTCAGCCAATATAGACGAGCCCTTCGACCGTGCTCCGCCGATCTGCGCTGGCGTTAACATGGATCAGTAACCTCGGGTTTCCTGATAGGCAGAAAGCCATGCCGGAGTCGATGCGAAACAAGACCTGGCAACCGTGCGCACCCATCCCGCATGCTAGATTCCCGACACTGCATGGATTGAATGGACCAAGGAGCTTGCATGTTCGGTTTGTCCGCTTTGGATCTGGCACGGGTGCAATTCGCGTTCACGATGTCCTTCCACATCCTGTTTCCCGCGATCACCATTGGCATGGCGAGCTACCTGGCCGTGCTCGAACTGTGCTGGCTGCGCACCAAGCGCCAGGTCTACGTCGACCTCTACCACTACTGGCTGAAGGTCTTCGCCGTCACCTTCGGCATGGGCGTGGTCTCGGGCATCGTCATGGCCTACCAGATCGGCACCAACTGGAGCTACCTGTCCGAGTTCGCCGGCAGCATCATGGGGCCGATCCTGTCCTACGAGGTGCTGACCGCCTTCTTCCTCGAAGCCGGCTTCCTGGGCGTGATGCTGTTCGGCTGGAACCGCGTCGGCCCCGCGCTGCACTTCGCCGCCACCTGCGCGGTGGCCGTCGGCACCCTGATTTCCGCGACCTGGATCCTGGCCGCCAACAGCTGGATGCAGACCCCGCAGGGCTATGCCATCGAAGGCGGGCGCATGGTGCCGGCCGACTGGCTGGCCATCGTCTTCAACCCCTCCTTTCCCTACCGCCTGGTGCACATGGTGATCGCGGCCTATCTCACCACGGCGCTGATCGTCGGCGCGGCCGGCGCCTGGCAGCTCCTGCGGCGGCGCGACAACCCGGCGGTGCGCAAGATGCTGTCGATGGCGATGTGGATGATCCTGCTGGTCGCGCCAATTCAAGCCGTGGTGGGCGACTTCCATGGCCTGAACACCCTGGAGCACCAGCCGGCCAAGCTGGCGGCGATGGAAGGGCACTGGCAGAACGCGCCGGGCGAGGCGGTGCCGCTGCTGCTGTTCGGCATCCCCGACATGGAAGAGGAGAAGACCAGGTATGCGCTCGGCATCCCGCACCTGGGCAGCCTGATCCTCACGCACTCCTGGAACGGCCAGTTCAAGGGCCTGAAGGAGTTCGCCCGCGAGGACCGGCCGAATTCCCTGATCGTGTTCTGGAGCTTCCGCCTGATGGTCGGCCTGGGCCTGCTCATGATCCTGCTCGGCGCCTGGAGCCTGTGGCTGCGGCGCAAGGCGAACGGCGAGGCGCGCATCTGGCGCCAGCGCCTCTTCCTGCGCTTTGCGCTGTGGATGGGGCCGGCCGGGCTGGTCGCCATCCTGGCCGGCTGGACCACGACCGAAGTCGGGCGCCAGCCCTGGGTCGTCTATGGCGTGCTGCGCACGGCGGACGCGGTCTCGCCGCATGGGGCCGGGCCGCTGGCGCTGACCCTGGCCATCTTCGTCGTCTCCTATTTCTTCGTGTTCGGGGCCGGCACGGCCTTCGTGCTGCGCATGATCCGCAAGGGGCCCCAGCACTTCGCGCTGCACACCCCGGCCCAGGGCGGGCCGGGCGAGGAGCGCACGCCGATGCGGCCGATCTCGGCGGCCGACGTGCAGAGCGACGACGACGATGTGGCGCATCCCGACCACCTGCCCGACATCCGGGGCAGCGAGGGTGGGGACATCGACAAGGACAGGAGCTGAGAATGGGCATCGACACCTCCGTCATCTGGGCGGTCATCATCTTCTTCGCCGTCTTCATGTACGTACTGCTGGACGGCTTCGACCTCGGCATCGGCATGCTGTTTCCCTTCACGCCGAAAAAGCGCGACCGCGACACCATGATGAATACCGTGGCCCCGGTCTGGGACGGCAACGAGACCTGGCTGGTGCTGGGCGGGGAGGGCCTGCTGGCGGCCTTCCCGGTCGCCTATTCGATCATCCTGTCCGGGCTCTACCTGCCCCTGATCTTCATGCTGGTCGGCCTGGTGTTCCGCGGCGTGGCCTTCGAGTTCCGGTTCAAGGCAAGGGAAGCGGGGCGCCACCTGTGGGACAAGGCCTTCATCGGCGGCTCGGTCGTGGCCGCTTTTTTCCAGGGTGTCTCGCTGGGCGCCTTCCTCGACGGCATCGCGGTGTCGGGGCGCAGCTATGCGGGCGGGCCGCTCGACTGGATCGCGCCGTTCCCCTTGCTTGCAGGCATAGGCGTGATGATCGCCTACACCCTGCTGGGCGCGACCTGGCTGGTGATGAAGACCGAGGGCGAGCTGCATGCGCGCATGGTGCAGGTGGCGCGGCCCTTCGCGCTGCTGCTGCTCGCCGCCATCGTCATCGTCAGCATCTGGACCCCGTGGCGCGACCCGGCCGTGGCGGCGCGCTGGTTCACCTTCCCCAACATCGTGTTCCTGGCCCCGGTGCCGATCCTGGTGGCGGTCTTCCTCTTCCTGCTGCTGCGTTCGCTGGGGCGCGACCCCCACCGCCTGCCCTTCGTGGCCGCCCTGGCCCTCATCTTCCTCGGCTACAGCGGCATGGCGATCAGCATCTGGCCGCACATCGTGCCGCCCGCTATCTCGATCTGGGAAGCGGCCTCGCCGCCGAGCAGCCAGGGATTCGCCCTGGTCGGCACCCTGTTCATCCTGCCCATCATCCTGATGTACACGGGCTGGTCGTACTGGGTATTCCGCGGCAAGGTCAAGGCCGATGCGGGGTATCACTGATGGTGCGGCGAGGACAGTGGCTGCGGCGGCTGGGCTGGATGGCCGCCCTGTGGGCCGGCGGCGTATTGACCCTGGGCCTGGTGGCTTACCTGATTCGGATGCTGATGCGCCTGCTGGGTATGCGCTAGGGGTCAACCGTGCGCGGCTTGCCGCTATGAAGGACTACACTGCCAATAACCCTTTGCCAACAGGAGAGCAGCACCGTGTCCCCTCCCGACGCGCCACAGCTTCGCCAATCCGCCAGCGTCAATACTTCGCCGCTCGGGGCCGCCATGCAGGCCTCGGCCCCCATGCCGCTCGCGGGAGAAGACCAGGCGCGCGCCGACCTGTATGCGCTGCTGGCGCGCCTGCTGCTCGCGGCGCCCGACGCCGGCCTGCTGGACGCCCTCTCGACGGCCGATCCGATCGTCTCCGCCGGCGTGGAGCCGGCGCTGGAACAGGCCTGGGAAGCGCTGGCGCTCGCCTCCAGCGTCATCGACCCCGATGCGGTGCAGGAGGAATTCGACGCGCTCTTCATCTCGGTCGGCACGCCGCCGCTCAATCCTTACGGCTCGCGCTATCTCTCCGGCTACCTGAACGACACCCCGCTGGCCGAGCTGCGCGGCGACCTGGCGCGCCTCGGCATCCGGCGCATGCGCGGGGTGGGCGAGTTCGAAGACCACCTGGGCGCGCTGTGCGAGACCATGCGGGTCCTGATCACCGGCGCCCCCGGCATCGCACGCCAGGGCATCGAGCGCCAGCAGGCTTTTTTCGAGGCGCACATCGCGCCCTGGTACGCGCGCTGCGTCGCCGACATCGGCGCGGCCGAAGGGGCGAACTACTACCGGCTGGTCGCGCGGCTGGCCGGCGCCTTCCTCGACGTCGAGGCGCAAGCCTTCGTGGTCGGGGCGGCAATCATGGATCAACCAACAGAGGCATAGCACATGGAACAGCATCCGATCGAACAGGCGCCGGCGGCGCCGGCGACCACCCCGGATCCGGCGCGGCGCAGCTTCCTGAAGGCCGCGCCGCTGGGCGCACTGGCCGTGGTGGCAGGCAGCGCGAACGCGGAGACGCCGGCCGCCGCGCCGGCCAAGGCCGAGGCGCAGACCAAGCGCGGCTATCACGAGACCGAGCACATTCGCCGCTACTACCAGACCGCCGCCTACTGGTGAATCCATCATGAGCGTGTGTGAAAAAGCCCGGTACTTTTTACATGCTCTGCCATTCGGAGAGTCAGCATGTCCCTAGTCAAAGCCACCCGCGACAGCGGGCTGAAACGGCGCCGCTTCCTGGCCGGAGCAGGCGTTGCCGTCGGCGCCGGCGCCCTGGCGCGCCACCTGCCGCTGAACGTGATCGAACCGGCCCAGGCCGACGAGGTCCCCGACGCCCCGGTGCCTACCGAGGTCAAGCGCACCATCTGCAGCCACTGCTCGGTGGGCTGCTCGGTGGATGCGGTGGTCGCCAACGGCGTCTGGGTGCGCCAGGAAGCGGCCTTCGATTCGCCGATCAATATGGGCGCCCATTGCGCCAAGGGCGCCTCGGTGCGCGAGCATGGCTTCGGCGAGTCGCGCCTGCGCTATCCGATGAAGCTGGTGAACGGCAAGTACCAGCGCATTTCCTGGGACCAGGCCATCAACGAGATTGGCGACCGCCTGATCGAGATGCGCCAGAAGTCCGGGCCGGATTCCCTGATGGTGATCGGCTCGTCCAAGCACAACAACGAACAGGCCTACCTGCTGCGCAAATGGGTCTCGTTCTGGGGCTCGAACAACTGCGACCACCAGGCCCGCATCTGCCACTCGACCACGGTCGCGGGCGTGGCCCAGACCTTCGGCTACGGGGCGATGACGAACTCCTTCAACGACTTGCACCATAGCAAGGCGGTGATGTTCATCGGCTCGAACCCGGCCGAGGCCCACCCGATCTCGATGCTGCACTTCCTGCACGCCAAGGAACTGGGCGCGAAGGTGATCGTCATCGACCCGCGCTTCACCCGCACCGCGCGCTTCGCCCACCACTACGTGCGGGTGCGCCCGGGCACCGACATCCCGCTGGTCTGGGGCATCCTCTGGCACATCTTCCAGAACGGCTGGGAAGACAAGGACTACATCGCCCAGCGCACCTACGGCATGGAGGACGTGCGCAAGGAAGTCGCCAAGTGGACGCCAGACAAGGTCTCGGACGTGACCGGGGTGCCGGAAGCCTCGGTCAAGCTGGTGGCCGAGACCCTGGCCAAGAACCGCCCCTCGTCGGTGGTCTGGTGCATGGGCATCACCCAGCACCACGTCGGCACGGCCAATGTGCGCGCGCTGTCCATCCTGCAGCTGGCGCTGGGCAATATCGGCGTCCCGGGCGGCGGCGCCAACATCTACCGCGGCCACGACAATGTGCAGGGCGCCACCGACGTCGGCCCCAACGGCGACTCGCTGCCCGGCTACTACGGCATCGCCGAGGGCGCCTGGAAGCACTTCGCCAATGTCTGGGGCGTCGACTACGAATGGATCAAGTCGCGCTTCGGCTCCAAGGAGCTGATGGAAAAGCCGGGCATCACGGTGTCGCGCTGGTTCGATGCGGTGAACGAGGAAGAACGCTTCATCGACCAGCCCAGCAAGCTGCGCGCCGTGTTCTACTGGGGCCATGCGCCGAACAGCCAGACCCGCCTGCCGGACATGAAGGCGGCGATGCAGAAGCTCGACATGCTGGTCGTGATCGACCCCTATCCGAGCATGACGGCGTCCATGCACGGCCGCACGGACGGCGTCTACCTGCTGCCAGCCGCATCGCAGTTCGAGACCCAGGGCTCGTGCACGGCGTCCAACCGCAGCATCCAGTGGCGCGAGCGCGTCATCCAGCCACTGTTCGAGTGCAAGACCGACCACGAGATCATGTACCTGTTCGCCAAGAAGTTCGGCTTCCACGAGGAACTGTGCAAGAACATCAAGGTGGTGCACAACGAACCGGTGGTCGAGGACATCCTGCGCGAGATCAACCGCTCCTGCTGGACCATCGGCTACACCGGCTGCTCGCCCGAGCGCCTCAAGCTCCACATGGAGAACAAGCACACCTTCAACCCGACCACCCTGCGCGCCGACGACGGCCCCTGCAAGGGCGACTACTACGGGCTGCCCTGGCCGTGCTGGGGAACGCCGGAGTTGAAACACCCGGGGACCCCCATCCTGTACGACCTGAACAAGTCGGTCGCGGAAGGCGGGCTGCCTTTCCGCGCCAACTGGGGCGTCGAGCACAACGGCGTGTCGCTGCTGGCGGCCGACGGTTCCACCAACAAGGACAGCCAGCTGGACACCGGCTACCCGGAATTCGACCACGTCTTCCTCAAGAAACTGGGCTGGTGGGCCGAGCTCACGCCCCAGGAACAGGCCATGGCCGAGGGCAAGAACTGGAAGACCGACCTGTCGGGCGGCATCATCCGCGTCGTCATCGCCCACGGCTGCGCGCCCTTCGGCAATGCGCGGGCGCGCGCCAATGTCTGGAACTTCCCCGATCCGGTTCCCGTCCACCGCGAGCCGCTGGCCTCGCCGCGCCGCGACCTCGTCGCGAAGTACCCGACCTACGACGACAAGGCCAACTTCTGGCGCCTGCCGACCCTGTACAAGTCGGTGCAGGCGGTCGACTACTCGAAGGACTATCCGCTCATCATGACTTCCGGCCGCCTGGTCGAATACGAGGGGGGCGGCGAGGAAACCCGCTCCAATCCCTGGCTCGCCGAGCTGCAGCAAAACATGTTCTGCGAGATCAACCCGCGCGACGCCGTCCAGCTGCGCGCCAGGACCGGCGAGTTCGTCTGGGTCGAGACCCCGACCGGCGCCCGCATCAAGGTGATGGCGATGGTCACGGAGCGGGTGCCGATCGGCCTGGTGTGGATGCCCTTCCACTTCGGCGGCTGGTGGATGGGTGAGGATCTCGAGCGCCACTATCCGGAGGGCGGGGCGCCGGCGGTACGCGGCGAGGCCGTCAACACGGCCTGGACCTATGGCTACGACGCCGTGACGATGATGCAGGAAACCAAGGTGTCGCTGTGCCGCCTGGTACGTGCGTGACGAACAACGATTCCCAGAGGAGAGCGACATGGCCGCGAGGATGAAATTTATTTGCGATACGGAGCGCTGCATCGACTGCAACGGCTGCGTCACCGCATGCAAGAACGAACATGAGACCCCCTGGGGCATCAACCGGCGCCGGGTGGTGACGATCAACGACGGCATCCCGGGCGAACGCTCGGTGTCGGTGGCCTGCATGCACTGCACCGACGCGCCCTGCCTGGCGGTGTGCCCGACCAACTGCATCTACCATACCGAGGACGGGATCGTCCTGCACAGCAAGGACCAGTGCATCGGCTGCGGTTACTGCTACTACGCCTGTCCCTTCGGCGCGCCGCAGTTCCCCGAGACGGGCATGTTCAACCACCGCGGCAAGATGGACAAATGCACCTTCTGCGCCGGCGGGCCGGAACCGGACACCTCGGAAACCGAGTTCAAGAAATACGGCCGCAACCGGATCGCCGAGGGCAAGCTGCCGGCCTGCGCCGAGATGTGCGGCACCAAGGCCCTGCTCGGCGGCGACGCCGACCAGATCGCCGACATCTACCGCCAGCGCGTCGAGACGCGCGGCTACGGCCCGGAACTGTGGGGCTGGAAGATCGCCTACGGCCGCCCGAAACGCGGCGGCGAGGTCAAGGCCAAGGGCGACCTGCCGCGCGCCAACCAGGTCGTCGGCGATGCGCAGAACGATCCGGGGAGGTTCCCGCAATGAAGATTCCACAAAAGGCACGCTATTGCCTGCTCGCCTTGCCGCTGCTGCTCGCCGGCTGCCTCGAGGTCGACCAGCATCCCGCATGGCTGCGCGGAGAATATGCCGGCAAGACCGACCCGCGGCACTACCAGACCCGCTTCCACGGCGACCGCCTGGCCTGGTCGGCGGCGATCCAGAACCGCGGCATGAAGCAGAACGAGTACAACCGGGCCAATCCATAAGGGGAGCTCACCATGCCTACCTCATCCTCGCGCTCGCTGCGCCTGTTGCTGGCGCTGGCCTTTGCGCTCCTGAGTACCTTCCTCCTGGCCTCCGCCCAGGCGGGCGTACCCAACAAGGAGGCCAAGCCGGCCTACGCCGAAGAGCAGACCATGCTCCAGATCGAGGGCGATTCGGTGGTGCCCGAGCCCGGCATGGCGAACGCTGCTTCCGGCCGCGTGCACATGGACCGCCACTACCTGGGCCAGTACGGCGCCACCGAAGCCAACGTGATCGTCCAGCGCGGCGGCAATACCTGGCGCCACCTGCGCAACGGCCCGTTCGCCACCGTCTCCGGCATCATCCTGCTGGCCGTGCCGCTGCTGATCTTCGTGTTCTACAAGGCGGTCGGGGGCGCCCAGGAAGTGCCGCCCTCGGGGCGCCGCATCAAGCGCTTCACAGCCTGGGAACGCCACGTGCACTGGGCCACGGCCTACAGCTTCATCGCTCTGGCGATCACCGGCATCATCATCATGTACGGCAAGAAGATCATGCTGCCCTGGATGGGACACGAGCTGTTCTCGTGGTTCGCCATCATCTCGAAATACCTGCACAACTTCGTCGGGCCGGTGTTCATCGTCTGCTCGGTGCTGATGTTCATCACCTACCTGAGGCGGAATTTCTTCAACCGGAATGACTGGCAGTGGGTCAAGCAGGGTGGCGGGCTGGTCTCGCACAAGCACGTGCCGGCCGGCTTCTTCAACGCCGGCGAGAAGGCCTGGTTCTGGCTGGGCGTGACCCTGCTGGGCATCGTCATGTCGGTGACCGGCCTGGTGCTCGACTTCGTCACCTTCGGCCAGACCCGCTACGTGCTGCAGCTGGCCAACTATCTGCACGTGGCGGGGGCCGCCTGCTACATCGCCGCCGCCATGGGCCATATCTATATCGGCACCTGGGGCACCCCGGGCGCCTACCAGGCCATGCGCGAAGGCACGGTCGACGAAGCCTGGGCCCAGGCCCACCATGCGATCTGGTACGAGCAGGTGAAAAACGGCACCGCGACCGACCCGGCCCACCGCCCGCATCCGGATGCGCCGCGCGGCCCGGCCCCGCGCCCCGGTCCGGCCCATTGAGGGAGCAGCGCACATGACGAAAGCATCGACGATCCTGATCCACGGCGCCCTCGCCACGCTGGCGATGCTCGCGGGCGGCTGCGACCGCGGCCACACCGCAAGCGTCGGCGGCGTGGTGCAGACCAAGTATCCCGGCCAGGTGTCGGCCGGCGGCGCCACCAGCGGCACCATCATCGCCCAGAGCGCCAGGCCGGTGACCGACGCCACTTATGCAGGCGGCACGCCGGGCCATGCCGGCGGCTCGGGCGGCACCTCGTCCGGCGCGGCGACGGCCGGCACCGTGGGCGAGACCGGGCAAGGCCCGACCTCAGGCGTCACTGCTCCCTCCGGCGCGCAGGCAGGTACCCAGACCCAGCCGGGCGATCACGGCAAGCCGGCGGCACCTGCGCCAGGCACGACCGAGGCGCCGGCCGCCACCAACACGGCGCCGCAGGGGCCGGCCGGCGCAGGCACCATGGGGAGCAAGCAATGATGACGAGGACCCGACTGGCATGCGCGCTGGCCGGCCTGCTGCTGTGCATGCAGGCATCGGCGGCCCTGCCACCGCCGGCCCCGGCGCAGCAGCAGGCCGCGGCAGCCAAGAAAGCGGCGGACGACGCCAAGGCGGCCAAGGACAAGGAACTCCTGGCCGCGTCGATGGACGCGCTCGCCACGCGCTGGCGCGCGCAGGCGCCCGCCAAGGGGTGGAAGATCAATCCGCCAGTGACGGTCGCGGCCGCAGCCCCCGCGGGCGCCGTGCCGGCCGGCGTGACGCCGCCCGCGGCCGGCATGCCGGCTGCGCCCCCGGCCAATGCGGCGCCCGGCACGGCTGCGGCGCGCCCGGCCACCGGCGCGGCGCCGCTCAGCCAGCAGGCCCTGAACGCGGCCAACGTCCCGATCAAGAGCGAGAAGCTGGGCACGGCAGCGCCCAGCGAGGACGTCAAGCGCGGACCCACGAAGTCGGTGCCGAAAGGGGTCGGGCCGGCGGTGGAGAAGAAGGTCAGCCCCGAAACGGCGAACAAGCAATGAAGATGGGCAGCATGCCGATCGCGGTGATCATGCAGCGCCGCACCGTCCAGCACCGCTGGGCCGACGAGGCCTGGGCGGCGGTGGGCGTGGTGCCGGACCGCGGCGGGCTGGCGCGCCTGCAGGTGCTGAGCGAGAGCCTCGACCGCGACTACTACCTGGTCTCCGGCCTCGAGCTCGAATTGTGGAGCGACGAGAACGACGGCTACTACGAGAACTGCATGGCGCCCGAATCGAAGATCTTCGTGCTGTGGCGCATGGAGGAGGGCCGGGCGATTCCCGTACGCGCCTCGGCCAGCTACGTCGAGGGCACCCGCATGTTCGATTCCGGCGAGCAGGCAGACGGCGTGACCATGCCGGCCGAGATCTATGCCTGGGTGGCCGGCTACCTGCGCGAGCACTACCAGCCCAAGCCCCGGCGCGGCCGCCAGCACGGATGAGGGAGGCCTGATGTCCGAGGAAGGATTCTTCCGCCGCTGGTCGCGCCTGAAGGCGACCGGCGAGGCGGCCGAGGCGCAGCCTGCGCCGGCGCGCCCGCCGGTCCCGGCGCCGGCGCAAGCCCCGGTAGCGGCCCCCGCCGAACCGGAGACCCAGGCGCGCCCGCTGCCGACCCTCGAGGACGCCGCGCGCCTGACGCCCGACGCCGACTTCTCGGCCTTCGTGGCGAAGGACGTCGACAGGTCGGTGCAGCGCCTGGCCCTCAAAAAGCTGTTCGCCGATCCGCACTTCAACGCGCTCGACGGACTCGATATGTACATGAGCGACTACAACAAGGCCTCGCCGCTCGCCCCCGCCATGCTGGCGTCGCTCCAGCATGCGCCGGGCCTGCTGGCGCAGCTGCTGGGCGACCCTCGGGACGCCGATCAAGAGGAGGGCGCGGCCAGCGACACCGACAGCGCAGCCGACGCCGCACCGATCATCCAACAAGGGAACACATGAACATCCGATTCACCGAGCATCCGCCGACCGACCCGGAGCAGGAAGGCCGCGACATCCAGGCGCGCGCCGCCGCCATCGTCGCGGCGGACGCCGTCCCCGCGTTCGAACCGGCGGTCACGGTCAATTACCGCTCGTCCGGCCGCACCCTGGTCGTGGGCTCGGCCGAGCATGCGCTGCCCTGGGCCGACCGCCTGGCCGCAAGCCTGCCGGTCACCGTGCTGCTGCTCGACCAGCAGGACCCGATGCCGGTGCGCCCCTATCCGGTGCACGTGGGGCGCATGGCCGCGGTGGCCGGCTGGCTGGGCGCCTTCGAGGCGCGCTGGCAAGCCCCGCACCAGCCGGTCCAGCAGGGACGCTTCGACCTGGTGCTGGACCTGAGCCCCAGCCGCCTGATCGCCAGCCACCAGCGCCCGCACGGCTACTACGCGCCCGGCTACGACGACGCCGCGCGCATCGAGGCGGTCGCGGCCATGCAGGACATGGTCGGCGACTTCGAGAAGCCCAAGTACTTCTCGTACAAGGAGAAGACCTGCGCCCACGGCCGCAACGGCCAGAAGGGCTGCAGCGCCTGCATCGACATCTGCTCGGCCGGGGCGATCAGCGGCGATGGCGACCGCATCAAGGTCAATCCCTACCTCTGCGCCGGCTGCGGCGCCTGCTCGACGGTCTGCCCGACGGGCGCGATCAGCTATGCCTTCCCGCCCGCCGCCTTGACCGGCAAGCGGATGCAGGCCGCGCTGCGCTCCTACCGCGAGGCCGGTGGCAGCGCACCGGTGCTGCTGCTGCACGATCCGGAACATGGCGCCTCGCTGCTGGCCCAACTGGGGGAGTCCATCCCCGGGCGCATCATTCCGCTGGCCCTGCAGCACACGGCATCGACCGGCATCGACGTCTGGTTCGCCGCCATCGCCTACGGGGCGGCCGGCATCGTCGTCCTGAACACGGGCACCGAAGCGCCGCAGTACGTCGCCGCCCTCGACCAGCAGATGGCGATCGCCCAGGCGGTGCTCGGTGGCCTCGGCTACGACGGCCCCCACCTGCAGCTGCTGCGCGTCGGCGCCCCCGAGGAACTGGCCGTGGCCCTGCGCCATGCCCCGCGCGGCCAGGTGCCGGCCGAGCCGGCCGTGTTCCACCTGGCGAACGACAAGCGCAACACCCTCGACTACGCGCTCGAGCACCTGCACCGCCACGCGCCGGCCAGGCCCGATCTCGTCGCGCTGCCGCCCGGCGCGCCCTTCGGGACCCTCGAGGTGGACCGCAAGGCCTGCAGCCTGTGCATGTCCTGCGTCGGCGCCTGCCCGGCCAGCGCGCTGCAGGACGGGCAGGGCGCGCCGCTGCTGCGCTTCATCGAGAAGAACTGCGTCCAGTGCGGCCTGTGCGCCGCCACCTGCCCGGAGAACGCCATCACGCTGCAGCCGCGCCTGTCCTTCCTGGACAGCCGCAAGCAGGCCGTGGTGCTCAACGAATCGCAGCCCTTCCACTGCATCCGCTGCGACCAGCCCTTCGGCACCCTGCAGATGGTCGAGAACATGCTCGGCCGCCTGGCCTCCCATCCGGCGTTCAGCGGCCACCTCGACCGCCTGCGCATGTGCGGGGACTGCCGCGTCATCGACATGATGGAACCGCAGGACGAGATGCGGGTCACGGCCCTCAGGCGCGACTGATACCGCATGACATCGCATTGCCAGGGTGGACGGCTTCGCCGTCCGCGCGTCCAACCCACGGTTGCGATGTGGTGGTGAACTCTTCCTTTGAACGCGCGGACGGGGGACCCGTCCACCCTACAACAACAACTACAAACATGGCAGAATGGCCACGAGCAGCCATGCCACCCTAGCCACCAGGAGACACCATGACGCCGACCCAGCGCTTCCTTCACGCGCGCGACTTCCTGCTGCAGCACCGCCTCGACTACGAGACCGCCTACCGCGACTACCGCGCGCCCCAGCTGGAAGACTTCAACTGGGCGCTCGACTACTTCGACCAGATGGCAAGGGACAACCACGCGCCCGCGCTGTGGGTGGTCGAGGAAGACGGGTCCGAGCAGAAGATCTCCTTCGCCGACATGGCGGCACGGTCCTGCCAGGTGGCCGAGTACCTGCGCCTGTGCGGCGTCAACCGCGGCGACCGGGTGCTCCTGATGCTGCCGAACCGGGTCGAGCTGTGGGAGATCATGCTGGCCGCGATCAAGCTCGGCGCGGTGCTGGTGCCGACCACCATGCTGGTCTCGGGTGCGGACCTGCAGGACCGCCTCGAGCGCGGCCGCGTGAGGCACGTGATCGCCCAGGCGTCCGAGGCCCACAAGTTCGCGCACATGCCGGGCAGCTTCACCCGCATCGCGGTCGGCGGCAAGCCTGAGGGCTGGCGCGCCTTCGACGACTGCCGCGACGTGCTCTCGGTCTTCGTGCCCCAGGGCGAGACCCGCGCCACCGATCCGCTGCTGCTCTACTTCACCTCCGGCACCACGGCGAAACCGAAGCTGGTGCTGCACAGCCACCAGAGCTATCCGGTCGGCCACCTGTCGACCATGTACTGGATCGGCCTGCAGGCCGGCGACGTCCACTGGAACATCTCCTCGCCCGGCTGGGCCAAGCACGCCTGGAGCTGCTTCTTCGCGCCCTGGAATGCCGGCGCCACCATCTTCGTCTACAACTACGAACGCTTTTCCAGCAAGGCCGCGCTCGACACCATCGTGCGCTGCGGCGTGACCTCGCTGTGCGCGCCGCCCACCGTCTGGCGCATGATGATCCAGGAAGACCTGGGTGCCTGGAAACCGCCGCTGCGCGAGCTGGTCGGCGCCGGCGAGCCGCTCAATCCGGAAGTCATCGAGCAGGTGGAGCAGGCCTGGGGCATCCGCATCCGCGACGGCTTCGGACAGTCCGAAAGCACGGCGCAGATCGGCAATCCGCCCGGCCAGCCGATCAAGCCCGGCTCGATGGGACGCCCGCTGCCCGGCTACCGGGTGACCCTGCTCGACATCGACGGGCAGCCTGCCGGGGAAGGCGAGATCTCGCTCGGCCTCGACCCCGCGCCGCTGGGCCTGATGCTGTGCTACGAGGGCGACGAGGAGAAGACCGCGAACGCCATGCGCGCCGGCCACTACCACACGGGCGACACCGCCACCGTCGACGGGGACGGCTACTACTTCTACGTCGGGCGCAACGACGACGTGTTCAAGTCCTCCGACTACCGCATCAGTCCCTTCGAGCTCGAGAGCGTGCTGATCGAGCACGACGACGTGCTGGAGGCGGCGATCGTGCCCAGCCCCGACCCGCTGCGCCTGTCGGTGCCGAAGGCCTTCATCACCCTGCGCCAGGGCGTGGCGCCCAGCGGCGAGGTGGCGGCCTCGATCTTCGCCTTTGCGCGCGCCAGGCTGGCGCCCTACAAGCGCATCCGGCGCATCGAGTTCCGCGAGCTGCCCAAGACCATCTCGGGCAAGATCCGCCGGGTCGAGCTGCGCCGCGAGGAGGCGGGCAGGGGCGGCGCACCCGCGCCGGACGCCGGCCTCGAATACCGCGAGGAAGACTTCGCGGGGAGCTAGCGGGCGGGGGGCGTGTTGACTAAAAAAGCAGCTCGTATATACTGATTGTGTTTCCAATCATGGGCAGATACGAGGTCGACATGCCTTGCATCCATACTGACAGCGCCTTCTTCGCTTCCCGCACGTGCGCCGCACATGCGCGCGCCGCACTGACGCCCAGCCCTTCGCATACCCCCCTCATGCCGGGACTGAGCGCCTTCCACGCCCGCCTCGCACAGCGCTCGACGCGCGATCTCGCCTGCCTCTCCTGAGCTCGGCGAGAGGCGGTGAAGCCCAGGCTTTCCGCACTCTCCCGAGCCACTTCGACAAGCACCCGATCCTGAGCCAGCGCGCCTGCGGCGCGCGGGCCGGGGCCTGACTCCTACTTGTTGGCCAGCCCGCAGCGCCCGGCGTCGTCCGGCGCAGGCAGGGCTGGGAAAGGCATGCCATGTGCACCACACCCTACCTGAGCCAGGACGACCTGGCCATCCTGAGCGCCTTCGCGCGCGCGCGGGGCGAGGCCGCGCGCGAACTCGCTTCCCTGATCGCCTCGAGCATCCCGCTGCCGGCGACGCAGGAACAGGCGCGCCGCGTCGCGCTCGGCGCCACGGTGCGCTACCGCGTCGCGGGCGCGAGCGCAACCCAGGCCATCGTCATCGCCTGTCCGCACGACGCCAATGCCCTGCTGGCGCGCGTCTCGATCCTCACGCCCCTGGCCCTGGGACTGCTCGGGCACGCCGAGGGCTGCACGGTCGGCATCGCATTGCCGCATGCGCGCACGCTGCCGGTCGACATCGTCGAGGTGATGCCGCCTTCGGCCCATCCCTGCCATCCACGCTGAAAGGAGAACGACCATGAACCGATCGCACCATGCCGAGACGTACGCCTGCGCAGACGAACTGCCGGCGATGCCGGAGCCGATGGCCGCGCCGCCGCAGGACCTGGAGGAGCGCATCGCCCAGGCCGGGTGCCGGATCGCCGCGCTCCAGCGCGAGCTCGGCGCGGCGCTCGCCGAGCTGGTGCGGGCGCAGCGGCGCGCGGAGACCGACCGCGTCAGCGCCGCGACCTACGGACACGCAGGCCTGGCCCGGGCCCTGCTGCCGTTCCGGGACGCGCTCGAAGCGGCGCTCGCCGTGCGCACCGACGACGCGGCCGCCCTGCGCGAAGGACTGGTGCTGGCCGACCGCCAGCTGGCCGCCGCCCTGGCGCGCCGCCATGACTGAAGCTATCATCGAGGAGGAAAGCAATGCGTCGCATCGACAGGATTCTGTTAGCCATCAACCAGAACCATCCCGGCCGCGTCGAGCAGCGCGCCGCGCTGCTGGCTCCCCAGCTCGACCTCAAGACCTTCGACGTGCTGGCCGTGAAGCGCACCGGCGTCGGCGTGCGCGGCGCGACAACGGCCTATAGCCACGTGCAGGTGGACGACCGGGCCCTGAATGCCTTCGTCGACGGCGGCAGGCGCGCGCTCGGGCCGGGCCTGTCTGCCGACGAACTGGAGAACGTGTGGCAGGTGCACCGCGGCAGTCCGGCCGAAGTGGTCGCCGGCGCTGCCGAACGGGTGCGGGCCGACCTGACGCTGGCGGCCGGCAATGCGCGGCCGCGCCTGCCGTCCTGGGTGCGCTCCTCGCGCAACGCCGACCTGGTGCGGCTGTGCCGCACACCGGTGCTGCTGGTGCACGGCGCGCCGCGCGAGGTCTACCGCACCGTGGTCGTGGCCATGGATTTCAGCCGCGCCGCGCTGGCGGCGGCGCGCATGGCGGCGCTGCTGGCGCCGGCGGCGCGCTTCGTCTTCGTGCATGCCTGCGCGCTGCCGGAGGCGCTCCTGATGCGCGAGATGGACCTGCCGGTGTCGGTGCTGCAGTCCTACCGCGAGCAGGCCTGCACGGCGGGGCGCCGGCGCCTCGATGAGTTCATCGGCCTTTACCTGGCTGATATGCCGAGCGAAACGCGCGAGGTGCAGGCCGGCCGGGCCCATGCCGTGATCGCCGCCTGCGTGCGCCGCCACGAGGCCGACCTGCTGGTACTGGGGCGGGGCGCAAGCCATCCCGGCGCCTGGCTGTCATGCACCAATGTGATGCACCGGCTGATGGACGAGGGCCCGTGCGACATGCTGGTGGGGCCGGACCGCTTCGGCGGCGACGAGGACCGGCAGCTGGCGGCATGAGGACCGCCTCGCCCTGCGCGCAGGCGCTACGTGATTCCCTGATGCGGGGATGCTCCGGCGCATGCGATCATCGCAGACGTGCTTCGGTTCCCATGCCGGCCAGTCACCGATCCACCCTTGTGAGCCCATGCTGCATACCACTCCTCTAGTCACGTTCCGGATCCGCCGGATGCGAGGCCCCGCCGGCCTCGCGCATGCTCGGGAATTCCGCCAGGGCGGCCCTTGCGGCCGCGCCGGTGCATTTCCCGGGCATTCACGGTAGCGCATAGCGGCGCTGCGCCTTCGCGCCGCGCCACCATCGACGATGCCCTTCGGGGCGAACAGGAGGACAGGCATGACAAGGAACAGGCTGGAAGCGTTCGACCGCGACGCGGCCGTGCGCGCGCAGCAGCGGCTGGAGCGGCGCAGCAGGCGGCGACTGGTGAAGCAGGTGGTGGCGCGCAATGCGCAGTGGCGGCGCCTGGTCGCCCGGGCGATGGCGGCGGGACTGGCCGCGGTGGTCGCCACCCACCTCATGGTGAGCGAGGCGGCCGCGCAGGCTCCGGCGCCGCACACCCAGGCCTGCGTGCTCGCGCAGGCCTGACGCCCCGGCGCCGCCCCGTGGGGCGGCGCTTCAGCCGACTTGGTTCTGCAGGTGTTGCCGTACCAGGTCGGCGATCGATTCCACCCCCAGCTTCTCCATCACCCGCGACTTGTGCACTTCCACGGTGCGCACGCTGATCCCGAGTTCCGCCGCGATCTCGCGGTTGTGGCGTCCCGCCACCACCAGTTCCATCACCTCGCCTTCGCGCGGGGTGAGGCTGGCGCGCCGCTTCAGGTAGTCCGGCGACGCCCCGCCGCCCTGGGACCGGGCCGCCGCCCGCGCCAGGGCCTCTTCGATAGCGCTCACCAGCTGCGCCTCCTGCAGCGGCTTTTCCAGGAAATCCACGGCCTGCGAACGGAACGCTTCGCGCGCCGAATGCACGTCGCCGTGCCCGGTGATGATGAGGACCGGCAGGCGGCTGCCCAGTTCACCCAGCTTCTTCTGCAGCGTCAGGCCATCCATGCCGGGCATCCGGATGTCAAGCAGCAGGCAACCGGCGGCCTCCGGCGTCCAGGCGCCCAGGAAGCTTTCGGCGTCGGAAAAGAAGGCGCTCCGGTAGCCGTGCAGGCTCAGGAGCAGGCCGAGCGCGTCGCGCACGGCGGCGTCGTCGTCGACGATGTAGACGGTAGGGGCGATGGACATGCGCTAGCTTCTTTCTCCGGCATCGACCTGTACCGGCAGCGTGATCTTGAGGACGGCGTGCGGCCCCGGCTCCACGCCGAGGGTGCCGCCATGGGTTTCGACGATCGAACGGCTGATCGCCAGGCCCAGGCCCAGGCCGCTCGACTTGAGCGAGACGAAGGGTTCGAACAGGCGCGCGCGGATCGTGTTCGCGATGCCGGGGCCGTTGTCGGCGATGCGAATCCAGATCCAGGGGCCGTCGATGCCGGCGTCCACGGCGACGCGCCGCGCGCGCCCCGGCGGCATCGAGGCCACGGCCTGGAGCGCGTTGGACAGCAGGTTGCGCAGCACGATGCCGAGCTGGACCCGGTCACCGAGCAGGCAGGCAGGGGGCAGCGCGCCCGTCTCCAGGCGCACGCCCTCGCGTTCGGCCTGCGCCGCGAAGGAGTCCAGCGCTTCCTCGAGCAGCGCGGGCAGGGACAGCCGCTCGAGGGCTGTGGTGCCGGTGCGGAAGAACTCGCGCAGGCGTTTGAGCACGTCCGAGGCGCGCTGCGACTCGGCGACCATGGCGCGCACGGTCTTGTGCAGCAGCGCCGTATCGGCGGCGCCGTCGCCGCGCTGCAGCAGGCGCTCGCAGGCGCTCCCGTAGATCGACAGGGCCGTCAACGGCTGGTTCAGTTCGTGCGCGACGGCGCCGGCCATTTCGCCGGCCGTGGCCAGGCGCAGCGAATGGCGCAGCTCGTGGCTGGCGCGGCGCGCGAGGTCGACGGCGATACCGATCAGGAAGCCGGACAGCGTCAGCGTCAGCACCAGCATCTGCACGTTCGGCATCTGCGCCGGGTGGGCTATCGGCCGCAGCGCCGCCACGGTGACGCCGATCTCGAGCACCAGCGCGGCGGTGACCGCGCCGGCCATGCCCTGGCGTGCCGCCGACCAGGCCAGCGGCAGGATCAGGAGGTAATAGGCGAGCGACTCGGGCGCCGGCTGCTGCAGCGCGACCGCCAGCACGGCGGCCATCAAGCCGATGTAGGCGGCGGTCTCGCGGCGCGCGATGCGGCCCAGGTAGGCGGCGCGCAGCTCATCGTCGAGGAGGAAGCGGCACACCGGGACCATCACCAGCATGCCGGCGGTCTCGGCGATCTCGTAGCGCGCCACGACGTCGAGCCAGGGACGGCTGGCGAAGCCTGCCGGCGCGTGCAGCATGCTGGCATAGGCGACGGCGCCGAGCAGGCTGCCGAGCGTGGCGAACGCCAGCCACAGCAGCAGGCCGCCGTGGCCGGCATGGGAGGCGTCGCCCGGCAGGAAGCGGCGCATCGCGGCGCCCACGGCCAGGTAGATCGGCAGCGGTAGCAGGCCGGTCAGCAGGGACAGGCCCGGCTGCGCGGGGAGGGCGGGGGTGATGGTGGCGGCCAGCACGGCCGCCAGGACCAGGAGCGGGGCCGCGCGGACGCCGCGGCGCAGGACCAGGTAGAGGGCCAGGCCGGCAGCCGGATGCCAGACCGGCGCGATGCTCTGGTAGCGTGCCTCGGGACCGCTGATCACGTCGAGGGCGATATAGGCAAGGCAGAATGCGCCGGCGAGCTAGGTGGCCCGCACGGCACGCAGTTCGAACATCTCGGTTTCCTCTGGGGAGCGCCCGGCAGGCGGCGGGGCCGGCCGGGGGCCGCGCCGCGGAGTGCGTCGTTGGGGTAAGGATGTGCCTTACGCGGGCCACGGATGTGGCGTCGTTCCGGTCCTCATTATACCGAAGACGGCATGCGGTGCTGCTGCCGGCGCCCGGGCGCGGCCGCCGCCTAAGGGAAACCCCTACGCGCGTGGGCGAATAGGCAGGCCTTGCGTTTTCTCCGATACTGCCGGCCGACCCGCAAGGCGCGAGAAGCGCGCATCACTTTCATTGCCATGGACCTCAACAAGAATTTCATCAAGACCAAACGACCCTGTGCGGAAGGCTTCCGCTGGTTCCTCAGGCACCATGCGCAGGGAAGCGATTACCAGCCGCTGCTCGACGCCCTGGTGGCGGACGGACGCGTGGACGACGCCTGCTGGCTACTGGCGCAGTTCGGCCCGAGCGACGCGGTGCTGCGGGTCGATGCGATCGATGCCGGCGCGCTGGTGTTCGCCGGCTCGCTCGAGGTGCGCGGCAATATCGAGGTCGACGGCGTGCTCGCGGCCGGTGGCGCGATCCGTTCGGGTGGCGGCATGCGCGCCGGGACCAGCATCGCGGCCGGCGACGACATCCGGGCGGGCGGTGGCATCCAGTGCGCGGGCACGCTCGAATCCGGCGGGCACGTCGACGCGCGCTGGGGCATCCATGTGCTGGGCCGCATGCGCGTGGGCGGCGACCTGAAGGCCGGCTGGGACATCGCCTGCGCCGGGACGATGGATGTGGCAGGCGACTGCGGCGCCGGCCACGAGATCGTGCTGGGTGGGCCCGCGCGCGCCGGCAAGGGCCTGCGTGCGGGCGGCGCGCTCACCTGCCGCGACGCCCTGCGTGCGGGCCGCGGCATCGAATCCGGCGAGAGCATCGAGAGCGCCGGACACCTCGAGGCCGACTGGGGCATCCGGGCCGCCGGCGCCATCGTCGCGGGAGGCGCGATCCGCGCGGGCGAAAGCCTGCTGGCCGGCGGCGAGATCCGCTCTGGCGCCGGCTATGGCGTGTACGCTGGCCTGGCGGTGCGCCAGGAATGCTGGGACAGCAGCGCCCTGGTGCGCGCCTGCGCACGTCCGGCGCGCCTGCTGAGTGGCCACTGGGCGGGAACGTGATGGACGCCACCGCCTCACCTGGCCTGGCCGTCCTGCCGCCCTGGCCCGGCTGGCGCTGGCGCGGCCCGGCCGAGCTTCGGATCGATGTCGTGCACCGCCCCGAGGAGCTGGAGCGGGAACTCGAGGAGCTCTACCGGCGCATGTGCCGTCCCGGCGAGCGCCTGCACGGACTGGCCTGCGTGCCGGTCGGGGTGCCCGGCCTGGTGTTCCGCCATCGCGAGGCCGATGGCGAGCATTACGTCTATGCGGAAGATGCGGGGCGCCGGCGCCTGGCCGGCTACACGGTGTTCAACCGCCTGGTGGAGCTGGACCGGCGCGCCGACCGCATCCTGCGCGCGCCGCATTCGAAGTATGCGCAGGGCTACCAGCGGCGCGGGATCGCCAGTGCGGTTTATCGCTGGTGGCTGGGCCGGGGGAACTGCCTGATCAGCGGTGCGCGCCAGTCGGCCGGCGCGCACGCCCTGTGGCATGCGCTGGCGCGGGAGCGCGCCCTGGTCTGCGTGGCGCTGCGCGACCGGCAGCTGCGCTGCTTGCCGCAGGGCGCATCGACCTGCCTGCACGACGACCTCCACACCCGCATGATACTGCTCGGTGAAGGCTGGAGCCTGCCAGGGCTGGCGGCTTGCGCCGGCCTGCGCGGGCTCGATCCGGCATTGCGCTAAAGTGTGCGGCACGCGGCCTGCGATTCGCCTCATAATAGCAGTTCGACAATCAGCGGCGGCCCACCCCGGGGCCCCGGAGCACACAAGGACGCAATGAGCACCACGACCCGCGAGGCCGCCGGCCCCGCCTACGAAGTCCGGAAATCTCCCGTCCACGGCAACGGCGTCTTCGCGCTCAAGCCCATCGGTGCGGGCGAACGCATCATCGAGTACCGCGGCGAGCGCATCACCTGGGACGAGGCGACCGAGCGCGCGGCCCGGGCGGCCGGCCCGATCAACCACACCTTCTACTTCACGCTGGCGGACGGCCGCGTGATCGACGGCGGCAGCCGCGGCAACGCGGCGCGCTGGATCAACCATGCCTGCTCGCCCAACTGCGAAGCCTTCGAGGACGAGGGCAGGGTCTACATCCACGCGATGCGCGACATCGAGCCGGGCGAGGAACTGAACTACAATTACGCCCTGATCTACGACGAGCGCCACACGCCGGCCCTCAAGAAGCTGTTCGCCTGCCGCTGCGGCACGCCCGGCTGCACCGGCACCATGCTCGCTCCGAAGAAAAAAGCGAAAAAGAAAAACGCCACCGCCTGAAGGAACAGCATGAAGCACGTCGTCCGCAGCCTCCTGGAAACCGATCTGTACAAGTTCACCATGTGGCAGGCGCTGCTGCACAGCCATCCGGGCGCGAACGGCGAATACGAATTCCGCTGCCGGAACGAGCCGGCCTATCCGCTGGCCGAACTCAAGGAAGACGTCGAACGCGAGCTCGATCACCTGTGCGAGCTGATGTTCACGGAAGACGAGGTGGCCTACCTGCGCGGCCTGCGCTTCATCAAGAGCGACTTCGCCGACTTCCTCACGCTGTTCCGCTTCCAGCGCAAGTTCATCGAGGTGTCTACAAGCGGTCCCCACCTGCGCATCCACGCGGCCGGCCCGCTGGTGCACGTGATGGGGTTCGAGATCTTCGTGCTCTACATCGTCAACGAACTCTACTTCCGCCGCTTCGACCAGGGGGCGGCGATCCGCGAGGCGCGCGTGCGCCTGCAGCAGAAGATCGACGAGCTGCGCGCCTTCGAAGCGGAACCGGCGCGCGCCACGCCCTTCGAATTCTTCGACTTCGGCGTGCGCCGGCGCTTTTCCGGCGAATGGCACGACGAAGTGGTGGCGACCTTGGCCCGCGAGCTGCCGCAGTTCTTCAAGGGCACCTCGAACGTCTATCTGGCGAAGAAATACAATCTGGTGCCGATCGGGACCATGGCCCACGAATACCTGCAGGCCTACCAGGCCTTCGGCGTGCGCCTGCGCGACTTCCAGAAGGCGGCGCTCGAAGACTGGGTGCAGGAATACCGCGGCGACCTGGGCACCGCGCTCACCGACGTGGTCGGCATGAACGCCTTCCTCGACGACTTCGACCTGTATTTTGCCAAGCTCTTCGACGGCCTGCGCCACGACTCCGGCGACCCGGTGGAGTGGGGCGAGAAGGCGCTGGCCCACTACGCCCGCCTGCGCATCGACGCGCGCACCAAGCGCATGGTGTTCTCGGACGCACTCACGGTGCCCAAGGCGCTCATGCTCTACCGTCATTTCGCCGACCGCAGCATGCTCGGCTTCGGCATCGGCACCAAGCTGACCAACGACACGCCATACCCGGCCCTGAACATCGTCATGAAGCTCACCCGCTGCAACGGGCAGCCGGTGGCCAAGCTGGCCGACACGGCCGGCAAGTCGATGTGTACAGACGAGACTTTCCTGGCTTACCTGCGCCAGGTGTTCAACCATCGCGGCGAAGACTGAGCGGACGCTCCGGTGGTCCGACCGCGCGCGGCGGGGCCGGCGCGCGCCTGGACTCGTGTTGAACCGTCATTGACCTGAAAAACAGATTTGTGCAAATCGGTTCTTTTCAGGCAGATTAAATTGCTTTTTGTTAATTAAATTTGACGGAAATGCGTATATCAGAACAATTTCACTAATGCAAGCATTTTCGATGAGAGATTTCGGCAAATCGGCTATACTATGTCAATAGATAGGATCGCAAATGCAGAGCAAGATCATCGAAGAGGACCCGATCCTCACCACCAGCGCCGCGGCGAGGATGCTGGGTGTCGCGACCAGCACGGTGCAGCTGTGGATGGAGAGCGGCGCCATCCGTTCGTGGAAGACGCCGGGCGGCCACCGCCGTACCCGCCAGAGTACGATCCAGGCGATGCTCGAGCGCGCAGGTCCCTTGTCCGGCACCCTGTCCGGCGAAACCACCGCGCCGGTGGTCGACGATCCCGAATTCCTCCTGAGCGGCAAGGAAACCTATGCCGCGTCCGGCGACGAGGCGCGCCGCCTGGCCGCCCTGGCCGCGACCAACCTGGTCGACAGCGCGCCGGAAGAACGCTTCAACCGCATCGTGCGCCTGGCCGCCACCGTGACCGCCTCGCCGATCGCGCTGGTGTCGCTGCTGACGGCGCGCCGCCAGTGGTTCAAGGCGCGGGTCGGCCTGGGGCCCCAGGAAACCCCGCGCGAATGGGCTTTCTGCTCGCACGCGATCCTGCAGGACGCCCCCTTCATGGTCGAAGACGCCGCCACCGACGAACGCTTCCGCGACAATCCGCTGGTGCTGGCCGAGCCGCATATCCGCTTCTACGCCGGCGTGCCGCTGCGCGACCGCACGGGCATGCCGATGGGGACCCTGTGCGTGATCGACCGCGAGCCGCGCCGCCTGCGCAGCGCGGAACTGCAGGCCCTGTGCGACCTGGCCGACATCGCATCGAGCGAGATCCAGTCCAGGAAAGACTGAGCATCCCTTGGTGACAAAGCGCGCATCTTGCGCGCCGCCCCTTCGGCTATGCTCGGGGCTGTCCTGTACGCCACTTCAACCTCCGGAGACTTCCATGCGCCTGGCCGCCGTCCTCTTGTCGCTCGCCGTTTTCGCTATCCCGGCATTCGCCGTCCATGCCGTCGCCCAGGACGAGGTCCAGGAAGCGGCCAGGGACAAGGCGGCCGTCGCCAACGCCACCGACGCCGCGATCAAGGCGGCCGGCAAGTGGCTCGCCGTGCTGGATGCGGGAAAATACGGGGAGAGCTGGAGCGAAGGGGCTGGCGCCCTGCGCAGCGTCGTGACCCAGGCAAGATGGGAAGAGGGACTGCGCGCCGTGCGCGCACCGGTCGGCGCCGCGGGCGCGCGCACGCTGACGTCCTCGCACTACACCCGCGCGCTGCCGGGCGCCCCGGCCGGCGAATACGTCATCCTGCAGTACAGCACCGACTTCGCCGGCAAGGCCGGCGCCGTCGAGACCGTCGTGCCGATGCGCGAGGCGGACGGCAGCTGGCGCGTGTCCGGCTACTACATCAAATAAACCTTCACAGCCCGTCGCCGCGCAGGCGCCACAGCTGGGTCGGCAGGGCAGGCGGCGCGTCCGGCTTGAAGAAGGCCGAGTCCTGGATGTGCGAGGTGGTCACGTAGATCGTGCCGTCCGGCCCCTGGCTGAAGGTGTCGGGCCAGCGCAGGCGCGCGTCCTGCACCAGGATGCGCGGCTTGCCTCCCGGTCCTTCGTCGAGGTCGCGCACCTTGACCGCATCGTCCTCGACGGCGCTGAGCAGCATCTTGTTCGTGCCCTGCGGGATCAGGAGGCCGTCCGAGACGCCGTTGACGCCGAACTCCTCGACCGCGTCCCCCACGTCTTCTCCCTGCAGTCCCTTGCCGCACAGGATATCGGTGGCGATGCGGTACAGGGTGTCGCCCTTGATCGCCTGCCAGTACAGCCAGCGGCCGTCGTCCGACAGGGCGATCCCGTCGGCCGAGAATTCCACCCCGCGTCCGTCCGGGCGCCGCAGCTCCTTGCCGTCCGCCTTCACGGTGAGGCCCTTCTTCATCTGGGTCGAGGGGTGGCCGTCCAGCAGGCGCGCAACCTTGCCGCTTTCCAGCTCGACGACCAGGATCGCGCCGACCACGCCGGAATCGGTGATGAAGGCGTGCCTGCCGTCGTTCGAGAAGCGCACGTCGTTGAGGTAGGAACCCTGCGGGGCCGCTTCGTCGTCGAAGACGATGCTGCGCGTGACCTTGTCGCTCGCCAGGTCGATCTGCACCAGCTTGGCGCCGCCCGCGACCAGGTGGGCCTGGGCCGGCGCGGCCGGGTCCAGCACCCACAGGCTGCCGCGGCCGTCTGCCACGATGCTCTGCACGCAGACCCACCCTTTGCCTGGATCCAGCGCGTCCTTGCGGGCGTTGCGCCAGGCGTTCCATTCCTCGTCCGGATAGGGACGCAGGCTGCCATCGCCGTGCAGCTCGGCCACCGAGACGGCCGTGTCCTCGGTCCAGCGCGGGAAGTTCACGAAGATGCGGTTGTCACCCGATACCGAGACGCCGGTCACCTGGTGTTCGAAGGCGGCCACCTGTTCGATGGACCATTGCGATACGCTGCTCATACGACTCCTTTCATGCTGCTCCTCTCATGGCCTGGGGCGCCGCCCGGCCGGGTGCGCGGGCGGCTTTCTTCGCGCCGGGGCGCGCCGGTTTCACTGTCTTTTCCTTCGCCTTGCCGTTCGTCTTGCCGTTCGCCGCGGCGCGCTCCTGTTCGTGGCGCAGGCGCTGCTGCAGCATCGCCAGCACGGCCGCTTCCTCGGGCTGCAGGGCGTGCAGGTCCTGCTTCAACTCCTCTTCGGTGCGTTCGCGCAGCACCTCGAGCACGGCGCCGTCCAGGTAGGCGTCCAGCACCACCGGATGCACATAGCACTTGCGGCAGACCGAAGGCGTGTTGCCGAGCTTCTCCGCCACCGACTCGATCGCCCGCACGATGTTCTTCTTGGCCTGGGCCTCGGAGTCGAATTTCTCGAATTCCTGCAGGGCCAGCGCGGCCAGCACGGTGCCGGACCAGGTGCGGAAGTCCTTGGCCGTGTAGTCTTCGCCGGTGATGGAGCGCAGGTAGTCGTTGACGTCGCTCGAATCGATGCTGTGGGTCTCGCCCTCGTCGTCGATGTACTGGAACAGTTCCTGGCCCGGCAGGTCGCGCGAGCGCCGGATGATGCGCGCCAGGCGCCGGTCGTGCACCTTGACCTTGTGGTAGACGCCGCTCTTGCCGCGGAAGCTGAACTCGACCTCGCTGCCGTCGACCTTGGCGTGGCGGTTGCGCAGGGTGGTCAGGCCGAAGGACTTGTTGGTGCGCGCGTATTCCTCGTTCCCGACCCGCATCATGGTCGCTTCCAGCAGGTAGACGATGGTGGCCAGCACCTTCTCACGCGGCAGGCCGGGTAGTCCGAGGGCGCGGTCGACCTCCGCGCGGATCTGGGGCAGGGCCTGGCCGAAGTTGATCATGCGCTCGTATTTCACCTCATCGCGCACGGCGCGCCACTTCGGATGGTAGCGGTACTGCTTGCGGCCGCGCGCGTCGCGGCCGGTGGCCTGCAGGTGGCCGTTTGCCTGGGCGCAGATCCAGACCTCGGTCCATGCGGGCGGAATCGCCAGCGACTTGATGCGCGCCAGCGTCGTCTCATCCACGACCGGCTCGCCGCGCGCATCGAGGTAGACGAATGCATCGCCCCTCCTGTCGCGGCGGATGCCGGGGCGGTCGTCGTGAATGTAGCGCAGTCCGGCGGCCCTGGCGGCGGCGGGCGGGTCGGTGAGCGGGGTGTCGGCGCTGGCCTGGTCTTCGCTGTGCATGGTGGCTTCCTCGTATCCGGTCGCCCGATGCTACGCCGAACAGGACGGGCGCACCGTTCGCTTGCGCACGTGTGCGCCGCGGCTGCGCCCGCTAGTGTTTCTGCGGCGAACGGTAGCGGGTCTCGACCAGGTCGATTTCCCGTACCAGGCGGCGCGCCGTCTCGTCCGACAACTGGCCGTGGCGCGCCATCTGCTGCAGCACCCGGCGCTCGGCGGCCAGCGCGGCCAGGCGGTAGAAGCGCTCGGCTTCCTCGGCCACCCGCACCCGCGCCGGATGGGGGCCGTCGCCGGCCACCCCGCCCAGCCGGTGCTGGTAGAGGCCGCGCACCTGCTCGGCCGCGCTGGCGTGGATGTCGGCGTCCTTCTCGTCGTAGGGATCGGGGTGGCCGGCCGTGTCGATGGCGCCCAGCGCCGCCAGCGCGGCCGCCTCGCGCGCCCGGTCTTCCTCGGCAACGGAGGAGGTTTCGGGCGGCAGTTCGAGGCCGCGCAGCACCCGCGGCAGGCCGATGCTGGCCACCACCAGCGACACCACGATCACGGCGCTGGCCAGGAACACCGCCAGATCGCGCCCCGGGAAGGGTGCGCCGCCGGGCAGCGCCAGCGGCAGGGTGAGGATGCCGGCGAGGGTGATCGCGCCGCGCACGCCGGCCAGCGAGGTGGCCAGGATCAGGCGCTTCCTCGGCATGATGCCGGGCCGTCCCGCGCGCCGCGCCGCCCACATCGACAGCTGCAGCGAGACCCACACCCAGACCAGGCGCAGCAGGATCAGGGCGAAGCTGATCGCCAGCGCATTGCCGGCCAGCCACCAGACGTCGCGCGGCAGCGGCAGGTCGGGGCCGCGCAAGGCGGCGCGCACGATGTCCGGCAGCTGCTCGCCCAGCAGCACGAACATCACGCCGTTCAGGGCGAACTGCACCGTGTCCCAGACCACGGCGCGGCGGATGCGGGTGGTGGCCAGCGCCCGTCCGCTCAGTTCCACATAGCTCATCGTGACGCCGGCGGCGACCGCCGCCAGGATGCCGGATGCCGCCAGGTGTTCGGCCGCCATGTAGGCGCCGAAGGGCAGCAGCAGGTTGAGCAGGATCGAGGCGCCCGGTTCCTCGCCGATGCGCAGCGCCAGCAGGCGCTGGGCGGCGGCCATGGCGGCGGTGACCAGCACCCCGATGCCGATCCCGCCGAGCGCCACCCACAGGAAGGTCAGGGCCGCGCTCGGGAGCGAAAAGACGCCGGTCAGGGCGGCGGCGACGGCGAAGCGGAAGCACACCAGGCCGCTGGCGTCGTTCAGCAGGGATTCGCCTTCCAGGATGTGCATCAGGCGCGGCGGGATGGGAACGCGCGCGGCGATCGCGCCGACCGCCACCGGGTCGGTCGGCGCCAGGATCGCCGCCAGCGCGAAGGAAACGGCGAGCGGCAGCTCGGGAATCAGCCAGTGGATCAGGAAGCCGGCGCCGACCACGGTGAACAGCACCAGGCCGAGCGCCAGCTCGAGGATCACGCCCTTGTCGCGGAACAGCCCGACCTTCGGTATGCGCCAGCCGTCCAGGAACAGCAGGGGCGGCAGGAACAGGATGAAGAAGGTGTGCGGATCGAGGCGCACCGGATGCCAGCCGAGGCTGGCGATGGCCACGCCCAGCCCGATCTGCACCAGCGGCAGCGGCAGGGCGACCGGCAGCAGCCGCACCAGGTAGCCGCTCGCGACCACGGCCAGCAGCATCGCCAGCACCACCCCCACTTCACCCATCGCGCCCTCCTTGTCGGGAAAAGCTCGATGATAGGCGAAGCGTGGCTAGCGGGGCGCGTCCTGCGCCTGGACGTCCGCCGCGGCCACGCGCGCCAGCAGTTCGCTCAGCTGCACCGTATTGACGGGCTTGACCATATAGTGGTCGAAGCCCGCCTCGGCGGCGGCCTCGCGGTCCTGCTGGCGTCCGTAGCCGGTCGCCGCCACCAGGGTGGCGCCGGCGGTCTGGGGCAGGCGGCGCAGGCGGCGCGCCAGCTCGTTGCCGTCCATGTCGGGCAGGCCGATGTCGAGCAG
>Ga0209023_10001341_pt1 | contig 33216 bp, 30 predicted proteins | sample LakOneMetagenome_FD_187468 | JGI IMG/M metagenome (GOLD analysis project Ga0209023, IMG submission 187468) | Freshwater and sediment microbial communities from Lake Erie, Canada (SPAdes) (version 2) | ecosystem: Environmental > Aquatic > Freshwater > Lentic | place: Lake Erie, Canada...
AATTGCGCGACCCCCTCCCTGACCCTCCCCGCAAGGGGGAGGGGACTTGATCGCTGAGCTCAATGATTGTCCCGTGGCACGGGCGAGACATGCGCCACGTCCTTGAACTCGACCGCGGGTTTCAAAACCATGCCCTCGTCGAATTGCGCGACCATCGAGCGCTGGATTTCCTGCCAGGGCGTCTGGCTCTTCGGATAGGGGAAGCCGCCGCGCTTCTGCAGATCGGCGCGGCGCTGGGCGATCTCGGCGTCCGAGATCATGATGTTCGCCGTGCGCTTCTTCAGGTCGATGCGCACCATATCGTTGGTGCGCAGCAGCGCGAGCCCGCCGCCGACGGCGGCTTCCGGCGCGGCGTTGAGAATGGATGGCGAGCCCGAGGTGCCGGACTGCCGGCCATCGCCGATGCAGGGGAGCGAGGTGATGCCGCGTTTGATGAGAGCGCCGGGCGGCTGCATGTTCACGACTTCCGCGCCGCCGGGATAGCCGATCGGCCCCGTGCCGCGAATGAAGAGCAGGCAGTGCTCGTCTATCTTCAGCGACTCGTCGTCGATGCGGTGGTGGTAATCCTCGGGACCCTCGAAGACGATGGCGCGGCCCTCGAAGGCCTCGGGGTCCTTCGGATTCGAGAGATAGCGGTCGCGGAATTCCTTCGAGATGACCGAGGTCTTCATGACCGCGGAGTCGAAGAGATTGCCCTTCAGGATGATGAAGCCGGCGTCTTCCAGCATCGGCTTGGCGATCGGCGTGATGACATCGGGGTCGCCGATCTCGCGACCCCGGCAATTGTCGCCCATCGTCTTGCCGTTGACGGTGATGGCGTCCTCGTGAATGAGCTTGCGCTTCATCAGTTCGTTCATCACAGCCGGCAGTCCGCCCGCGCGAAAATATTCTTCCGCGAGATAAAAGCCTGCGGGCTGCATGTTCACCAGCAGCGGCACCTTGTGGCCGACCTTCTCCCAATCCTCGACATCGAGCTCGACGCCGACATGGCGCGCGATGGCGTTGATGTGGATCGGCGCGTTGGTGGAGCCGCCGATCGCAGAATTGGCGACGATGACGTTTTCGAGCGCTTTTCGCGTGATGATGTCGGAGGGCTTCAGGTCCTCCCAGACAATCTGTACCGCGCGAAGACCGGTTTCGTAGGCGATCTGGCCGCGTTCGCGATAGGGCGCGGGAATGGCGGCGCAGCCGGGCAGGCTCATGCCGAGCGCCTCGGCCAGCGCATTCATGGTCGAGGCCGTGCCCATCGTGTTGCAATGGCCGATGGAGGGCGCCGACGAGGTCGCGATGTCCATGAATTCGTCCTGGCCGATCAGGCCGGCGGCCATATCCTCGCGCGCCTTCCACACTGCAGTGCCGGAGCCCGCGCGCTCGCCCTTGTACCAGCCGTTGAGCATGGGCCCGCCCGACAGGACGATGGCGGGAATGTTCACCGTGGCGGCGGCCATGATGCAGGCCGGCGTGGTCTTGTCGCAGCCGGTCGTCAGCACGACGCCATCGAGCGGATAGCCATAGAGCAGTTCGACCAGCCCGAGATAGGCGAGGTTGCGGTCGAGCGTCGCGGTCGGGCGCTTGCCGGTCTCCTGGATCGGATGAACCGGAAACTCGAAGGCGATGCCGCCGGCCGCCACGATGCCTTCGCGCACGCGCTTGGCGAGTTCGAGATGGTGGCGGTTGCACGGCGAGAGGTCCGAACCCGTCTGGGCGATGCCGATGATCGGCTTGCCGGACTGCAGTTCGCCGCGCGTGAGGCCGAAATTGAGGTAGCGCTCGATATAGAGCGCGGTCATGCCGGGATTGTCGGGATTGTCGAACCAGAGCTGCGAGCGGAGTTTCCGCTTGCCCGTGCTCGCGCCTGAACCGTTGCCGCCCGCCATCGACTTCACTCCCGAGATTCTGATGCAACTAGAATGCTACCTCGGGGGGACAGAATCAATTCGCGCCGCGCATGGCAGTTACACACCTCCGACCACGACGAGGTTGGCCGAGGAGCATTCGTCGCGGATCGCCTTCAAACCCTGATAGACGGGGCCGTTGTAGAATGCCTCGGCGGCTTCGGGAGTGGGGAATTGGAGCAGCACGAGACGGCGCGGCGACCAGTCCCCCTCGAGAACCTTGTGCGACCCGCCGCGCACGAGGTAGCGGGCGCCCGCGGCTTCCAGCGCCGGCTTCACGCCGGCCATGAAGTCCTGGTACCGCGCCATGTCGCGGATTTCGACGTCGAAGATGAGATAGGCGGCCATCGTTCCCTCCAGCGGGAACAGACTAGGCCACGCTCGCGAAAAACAAAAAGCGCCAAAGGGCGCTTGTGATGCAGACAAGAATGGTGGGCGCGACAGGGATTGAACCTGTGACCCCTACGATGTCAACGTAGGCGCTGAACAAACCTGATGATTGCTGACGATAACGCGAACGCCATAAATTACCTAGAAAGATGGGCATCTAAGTTGCGAAGCGATACCGGGAGATGCGGCTTCATACCCGTGGCGTGGTAGCTAATTGGTAGCTAATATGCCTCATGCCGATCACTAAGCGCGATGTCGACAAGCTTCAAATTGGGCAAACAATCTGGGATGCCGGGCGCGGCGCGGTTATGGGCTTCGGCGTCAGGCGGCAGCGAAACTTACCTGCGTTCGTCCTGAAAGCTCGCTTTCAGGGTCGTCAACGATGGTTCACGATTGGCCGGTTCGGCGCGCCATGGACTGTCGAGGCGGCTCGCGATCAAGCTCGCGTTCTATTGGGGCAGCTGGCGTCTGGCGCAGACCCCGCAACCAAAGCGGCCGCTGACCTGATAGCCTCAATGACTGTCGCCGAGCTGTGCGATGAATATCTTGAGGCGGCTCGCGCAGGGCGCGTCTTGACGCGGTTCGGCCGACCAAAGCGGAATTCGACTCTCAAGATCGATGAAGGCCGCGTCAAGAGACATATCAAGCCTTTGATTGGAACGAAGATAGCCCGCAAAATCTCGCGTGCGGACGTTGCAAAGCTAATTGACGACATATCGGCAGGCCGCACGGCTGCTGACGTGCGGACCAAGGTGCGAGGGCGTGCAATTGTCAAAGGCGGTGCGGGTACAGCATCTCGCGTGGCTGACTTGCTGTCGGGCATATTTTCGTGGGCTCAAAAACGAGGGGTGATAGATCAGAACCCGGTTCATGGAGCAGAGCGCTACCGAGGCGAGCCGCGTGATCGGTTTCTTCGCAAGGACGAGCTTGGCAGGCTGGGCCACGCGCTCGCGATGGGCGTTGATGAGGATGGGCGCAGGTTTCATCCTTACGCAGTCGAGATCGTATTGCTTTTGTGTTTGACCGGATGCCGACTCAACGAGATCGCGGGGTTGCGTTGGGAGGAGTGCGATTTAGACTCAAGCTGTCTACGTCTCGCGCAAACAAAAACGGGCAAGAGCCTTCGGGCAGTTGGGTCCTCCGTTATTGCTCGACTACGTGCTGCGACCCGTCAGGCAGAATCGCCATACGTTTTCCCTTCTGTTCGAGGTGATGCGGCATATCAGGGCACGCGGAAACAGGCGGCCCAAATCTTTGCTGCAGCTGGTATATCAAATGCAACCTGTCACACGCTGCGGCACACGTTTGCGACCCACGCCAGTGAGTTAGAATTCTCCGAGCTTACGATCGCAGGTTTGTTGGGTCATAGGGGTAGGACTGTGACGTCTCGTTACGCCCACAAGCCCGACGCAGCGTTAGTCGTCGCTGCAGACACCGTCAGCGCCACTATACATTCAATCCTTTTCTCGGCTCCATCCACGTGAACTGTTGAGATGCGCAATGCGCAATCACCAATCGCTCGCGCCGCTTCGGTTGACATTCAAAACGGTTCATGAAAATTTTCGTCTAGGCATCGATTCTCGCGCGCTATCGCGAGTTGAGAGCGCCATCGGATACATCGCACATATAACGATGTTGGTTACCGATGCCGCCCCATGTCTCGATCTCTGTAAATTTACATTTTGATGAAACAGGCATTCCAGCTCATGAAAGAGTGCTGAGGGCGCTGTTCGACGCGCTGAACTCGGCTAGTTCAGGGGAGCGTTGTCCTCGCGCCGGACAGCCAGTCGACGACTGTTCGACAGCGCCGCGTGCGCCCGAAACCCCTACCGGACACAATCTAAGGACGCCGCAGGCCGCTAAGTACCTGGACGTTGCGCCGAACACTCTCGCGAACTGGAGAGTTCGTGGCGGAGGCCCGAACTACAGCAAGATCGGGCGTACGGTCGTCTACGCGGTTGTAGATCTTGACGACTTTCGCGCTCAGCGCCGGCGGGCGAGCACATCCGAGTTGCGGGATGCCAATTAAGCCTGAGCGAAGCGTTGAGCAGACTCGTTGATCCACAAGATGACCGCAGGGTGACGGAGGGAAAATGTCAAAGTCACTATCGATCGGATGCCGCATCCATCGAGAGCACGCTGTCGGATCGTGTGCCGCGTGTGTCAAATTTGTTCGAACCGAAGTAGGCCGAGAGATCAGCGGTCTCATGCCTGCGGGAGGCCTTCTGCGAGCTTCGATAGTCCCTCACACAACCAATCTGACTTTCGAAGGTCTCGCTAGTTTCTCGATAGAGAATCATGCTCGCCGTCTGAAGGCTACCTTCGCCGAAGTGGATTTCGCTTGGGCAATCTTCAATCTCGACATTTCAGCAAATGAGCATGAATCCGGGCGGTACTCCCCGCATGTCTCACCCCATTGGTATGGCCTTGTAGCAGGAGCGCAACAGCGGCTCCTCAAGTCTGAATTGGACGCACGATATCCGTCGTCTGAAGTCATTCCGAATCCAGTGAGACTTAAGCCTTGGGACGGTCGATTCCGATTGTTCGAATATATGTTCAAGTCCGACTTCGATCGACGTGTTGGGGTTGAAGCCTCCGAGTCCTTCGACAAACGAACAGGCCGAATTCGTTTATCGAGAAACACCCGGGAAAGAGATATCCGCGCCGGCGATCGCCCGAAGCTCTTGGAGTTTCTTGATCGTATTGGCGTCTACGGACGCATAGTCGTTATGCGTGCGCAACTTCGTGAAACTAGGTCCGGTCTACGGTTAGTTTTGATGCGGCAGCAAAGCGATGCCGCTGTAGGCCAGGGCAACCGCGGTAAGGCCGAAATCACTAAATTTAGAGATTTGCGCATCTGGCGTAACGATTGACTCATGAAACAGCCATTTTACGTCCATTTTCATTGGCAACTGCACACGCTGCATATCGCGCGGCTAGCGGCGCCGCACGCCTGTTGTCGCCGACAGCCCCTACCGAAAATACCCGTGCAAGCCGTGCAAGCGCGCGCCTGCACGTCGTGCACGCCCGAAAAGATGGAGACGACGCATGGACAAGAAAACCCTTGAGAGTTTCGGCTTTGCTAAGCCGGTCCGAATCGGCCGGCTAGTCAAAGCTGAATACACATACGAAGACGAAATCACCTTCCCAAAAAACGACGGCGAGCTGGGCTCTATCTCTGTTCCGATCGCTCATCTCCACGAGAGGAAGCATATCCTTCCCAGACTTCAGAACGCCGACGCTGTGCTGCCAACGGAGCCGCCAGATGTCGAGAAGCTTCTCGGCGCACTTCGGAACGTCATCCCCGAGCGGCGCCATACCGAGCTGCCTTCCTGCGGCTGGATTGGCGGCCCTCGGCCAGAGGCTTACGCTGTCGGGCCTAAGGTTCTTGGAGCGGCCCCCGAAGGCGCAGTAACGCCGTGGAGGATTTCCGGTACAACCCGTGGCCCATCGCGCATGGGGTCGAGCGGTTCGGTGGAAGATTGGACAAGTCAGGTTGCATCGTTGGCTCGATTTTCGTCGCCAATGATTCTGGCGATTGGCTGCGGGTTCGCGGCACCGCTACTTCGATTGCTTCAACTGCCTAGCAGAATATTTGTGCTGACCGGAAAGCGGCGTACCGGGAAAACGAGTGCATCCGTGCTTGCCGCTTCGATGAATGGTACGGCGCGAGCGGAGGATCTCCTTACGTGGAGTACGACCGGAAATCGCCTAGGAGAAAGGTTGCCTTGGCACAATGATAGCTTGCTGGTGCTCGACGACCTCAAGTCGCTTCCAGAGCGCAACGACGACGAGAAAATTAGAACGTTCGATCAATTTTGCTACGAGATCGCGTCTGGACGAACCAAAGAGCGCTACAAAGACACTCACGTCACAGAGTGGAAGGTAATTGTCCTTACGCAATACGAAGCGTTGCTTGATGAGATGAGCAGGACGGGGCGAGCAGGAGGCGCACAGGCGCGTGGTATTGATGTGCCGATATTCGCAGAAGGACACACGCACATCTTCGACTGGTGGTGCCCAGGCGACGAAGGAGAGCTCGACTCATCGGAAGGAAGGAGTCGATGGTTCGCGTCAGTCGCGCAGAACTGCGCGGCGTTTCATGGCGCTGCGATTGAGAAATACATAGACCACATACTGGGCAATCTCGACGGATCGATATCCCTCGTTCAGGATTGTATGGATCTCTTCGTTCAGCATGCCGTGACACGCGAAGATGGCGATGATGTCCGGGATCTGGCACGCTCGTTCGCTGTCCTCTACGGCGGTTTGGCGCTGGCGGAACAAGCGTGCTTGATACCTTGGGACAGGAAGCGCTCCGCTCAAGCGGTTATGCGGTGCTTTAAGCGCGCTCGGGCCGTCTTCCGCGATGAAACGCTCGATCTGCAGAACGGGCTGAAAACCCTTGATGGCGCGTTGAATGCTTTGCCCGTCGTTCTTCGCAATGACGACATTCAGTGGATCGACTTCAACACGACAGCTGGCTTTCAAGACATGCGATCGCAGCCTTCGTCGGCGACAATCAAGAACGACGCATATAATGGGCTGTTCGATTCCGAGGCTCAACGGAGAAGGGTCACACAGTTTCTTTTGGAAACGGGGCGTTTAAGGCGTGCCGACAGCTCGTGCTCCAGCAAAAAAATCGAGCCGATGAAGCAATTCAAATGGCCGGACGGCAACCGGCGGAGATCGTTCGAAATCACACTAGCGACGACATAGCGGCGGAATTCGCATTAGCATGGCACCGAGTGCTAGTAACAAGACCGCTCTATGCGATTTTTTGAGTCGTGAAATTTGCCTATATTCCATTATCGAAATATATTCGACCGACGTGATGATTTATGAGAATATGTATGCGCGACCTTGGTCTCCTTCGTGTAGCTCAATCGTTCCTAGCTCTTTGCGTAGTTTTCACTCAGAGCGCAGTTGCCCTCTCTAACAATGAGGAGGCAGTACTACGAGAAGCGCGTTCACTGTCTGACGCAATCAATCTCCGATGCGTTGGCAAATCGAATCTGACAGTGACAATTTCATTCAACACAAAACTATTTCTCGTCGAGAATGCGGAGGCGGAATTTTTTGAGAACTTTAAGGATGGCAAGAAATTTATTAGTAATACGTACAGTGGTGAGACATTGTTTAGAGAAAGTGTCGATGTTTCGGATGCGCTAATTACAGCCGTTAGATATATGTCGATAAAAGGATCTGGCGAATTGCTATCCGGGCGCTATCGTCTGCGCCGCGACACATTAGAACTTTTTGCAGATCCAGGAAGTATATTGTTTGATTCAGATCGTCTGCTCTGCAAAAAGACGACACTCAAGAATCAGATCTGAAAAATTTGCTTAATCAGTCGCGGCATCTCGAATGGCGCAAGGGTAGCGGGCTAAATTTGACAGGTTTAAATTCCTATGATATTGATTGAATTGACCTTTGCCCGCACGTGGCAGGTCGCAGCGGCGGGGTTTGCCCATGTCGGGCGATTATTCATCCACTATGGTCGGCGGCTGTTCACTGCCGCCCCTCGCCAAACATTCAGCAAAACGAAGGCCCCGGTTTCGGGGCCTTCTGCATTTTGGAGGTCTGAAAATGATTCCGTTTAGAAAACATGTGCAACAGACGCCAGCTACGGCCGACACGACGCCAGGCGCGGCGTTTGGCAGGCCTGCGGGGGCTACGGGCGACGTGGCAGGCGTATTCGAGGGCAAGGCGGTCGAAGCGGCCCGGCAGGCGGCTGAAGCGCAAAAGCTGGGTTGGCTGCCACTCGATACCCCTGAGCGGCGGCAGGCCGCCGAAGGGCTCAAAAAGGGCGTTTGGGCCGCCCCTGGGCGGCTCGAACTCGGCGCGATCGATGCTGCCACGCTGAGCCGCCTTCAAGCGCTCGCAGGGGGCGGCGGCACCACCCCTACAGTTGAGGCCGACGAAGCGGCTGGCGGGGTCGTACAAGCCGCTCGCGATTCCTTAGGCGAGCCGAGTACGACCGAGGCAAATGCCGCTTCGCCCGGTGAAACACCGACAGCAAGGCGCGCCGAGCTTTGGCGCGAGCTAACCGACAAGTGGGTCGTCCTGGCCCCCTCGTGGGAAAAACGTGAATTCGCGGGGTTTTGGGAGGCGCGAATTGTTGGGTTCGACGGCGACGACGTGATGCTCGAATGGAAAGATTACGAGCAAAGCCTCCCACGGTTCTGGTTGAAGCGCACACAGCTCGCATTGCTACATCCTGATTACACCGGCAAGCGCTAGCTCGCCCGTGCCGGGCCGCTTGTATGCGGCTCGGCGCTTTTCCCAGACATCGCCAAATTGGAGAACCGCGATGACCGATGTCATCGGCGAAGCGGCGAAGCGCGCCCGCATTCGAGAACTCAATGACCAACTGCGCAAAACATTCACCGGCGGCGTTGTCGTGTGCTCGGCTGGCGTAGCCGCGATACCTGACGCAGCCAGGAGCAGCGCGCTTCAAGCGGTGCGCGCGTTCAACCGATTTGATGACGACAACGATCCGTACGGCGAGCAGGATTTTGGCGAAATATTTTCCGGCGACCAGCGGTTCTTTTTCAAGATCGACTACTACGACCGCGCCATGGCGGGCGGTTCGGCCGATCCGTCAGACACAGCGGTCACTACGCGCGTTCTGACGATCATGTTGGCGGAAGAGTACTGACGCGCAGAGCAAGCCGCTGCACTTGACCCGTCTCTGCCACTGCGAACATCCGCTTTTCGGCTTCCGCCTCGAGTGTCGGCTTTCAGTCTTCAGCGCGACGTCCGTTGTCGACCGATAGCGGACGTTTTGGTGCATAAGTTTGCGGACGCGCGTCACTCGCGCGTGTCGTCTCAGTACGTTGCGGGTTGAACGGGGTTGGAAATGGTTCTGAACCCGCCCCGTGGCGAAATAGGCCTCGATATGCGGATCAGGGGGCAGGTTTCCTCGCTTCATCTTTCCCGCGCCCCAATTCAGCCCGTAGCTCACTTGGCGGGGAGCCCCAATAGCTTCTGACGGCATGCGATAAAGCGCTCGCTTCTGAGTATCCCAATGCATCGCAAATTCTGGTCAGCGGCATCGTAGGATCAGCGAGCAAGCGCAAAGCTTCATTCATCCGAGCAGCCTCCGCCTGTTGTCTGAAATTTGTGCCGTTTGCGGCCAGCCGGCGTTGCAAGGTGCGTGTGCTCAGCCCAAGCGCGCGAGCCACCTCTGCACAATTTCCAGGGCCAAAGCCCTGCGCGGCGAGCGCTGCCTGTACGTGGTCAGTGAGACTCTCGGCGTATCCTTGAGCGCGAAGCATTTCGTCGGCGCGTGTCTGCGCCAGCCGCAGAAGTTGCGGATCAGCCCCAAGAAAGGGCCGGTCGAGCGCCTGATCGTCGAACTCGATCCAAGCATCTCGTTCGCCTAACGCGACTGGGCAGCCAAGGGCAGCCTCGTAAGCGGGGCGAAGCGAAAGACCCTGGCCGGGCAGCGCCACCATGCAAGGCTTGATGCCCGGCGGCGCACAGTGCCCCAAGAGCATGAGGTAACCGGCAAACACGCTGTCGATCTGGCTCGGATGCATGGTCACGGGGCATGGCGTGACGCGATAGTTCATCCGCACGCCGCCCGGTCGCGCCGTGATTGAAAAGCGGCCTGAGTTGCTGACAAGCGACTGATAGCGCACCGTGAGGTTCAGCGCCTGACGCAGGCAGGCGCTTTGCATTACCAGCAAAGCGATCACGTTCATTGCCTGCAAGGGCAGCGCGCCGCCTACTTTCATCCCGATCATCGGGTCGCCGGATTGCTGGGCTACCTGGTGCCATAGCCGCCGCACCGCGACCAGGTTGAGCTGGCGTGTAGGCGCCTGCGTGCAGGCGTCCTGCAGCCACGCCCCTTCGTTCATGCCGCCCATATGGACGCCACGTGCGGCAAGTTGCTCCAGCACGCCCACCAGCCAGGTTGCAATCACCGTCTGCGCTTGCGTCATGGCTGCAGGCTAAGCGTCCTTGGGATCCTGCATCAAGGAGCGCCGCGTTGGCTGGCGCGTCGGATCAATTATTTGGCGCGTCGTCTCATGTCCGGTCGCCGCCAGGTCGCGGAAAATCTACGCCTGTAACCACCCGCTTTTCCGGAACAGAAGACCATGAACGATCTGGCGCCGAATGACCCAGACCTGAGCTACAAGCGGGCTCTGGCGCGCGGTGTGCTCTCACAACCGTTCGACGCTATCGTCATCGGTTCGGGCGCCGGCGGATTGACCAGCGCCGCGTTGCTCTCTTTGGAAGGGAAGCGGGTTCTGGTGCTTGAGCGCCATGCCGTGCCCGGCGGCTGTCTGCAGGTGTTCAAGCGCAACGGCTACGAGTGGGACGTAGGCTTGCACTATATGGGCGAGGTGAACCGCCCCAGCAGCGGCATGGCCCGCCTGTTCGACAAGGTTACCAGGGGGCGGCTGAACTGGGCGCCAATGCCGGACGTCTACAATCGCATCGTCATCGAAGATCGCGGCTATGATTACCATGCCGGCGCCGAGGCTTTCACCGCTCGGATGAAAGAATACTTTCCGGCCGAAGCCGACGCTATCGATCGTTATATTGCGCTGATTCAGGCCGCCAACCGCGCCGCCAAGGATTATTTCGCGGAGCGGGCTTTGCCACCGTCAGTGGCGGATGCGCGTCATGCAGAGGTTGCGCCACCATTCCGTGCCCTGGCCGACCAGACGGTCTTGGAAGTACTGCGAGGCCTGACCGACAACGCCGAGCTGATTGCCGTGCTGTGCGGTCACTTCGGCGACTACTCGCTTCTACCCGACCAAGCCTCGTTCGCGGTGCACGCAATGGTCATCAAGCACTATCTCGACGGGGCGAGTTATCCGGTGGGCGGGGCCGCGCGCATCGCCGAGACGATGGCAGACACGGTTCGCGCGGCCGGCGGCCTGGTTCTGGTGTCGGCTGAAGTGCGGCAGGTGCTTATGCACGATCGGCGGGCGGTCGGCGTGGTTATGGCCGATGGGCAAGAGCTAGAAGCGCCGGTGGTGATCAGCGCCATCGGCATCGGCCAGACCCTGAGGTTGCTGCCTACGCAGCGAGCCGGAGCCGTGCCCGACGCTGCGCTTGCGCTATGCAACGCTGTTCGCGACATGCCGCCTTCGCAATGCTACGTGGCCTTGAATATCGGCATCGAGGCGTCGAACGCCGAGCTCGGCATGCACGCGGCCAATGTCTGGTCTCACCCGAGCAACGACCTGGTGGGCAACTGGCGGCGCTACGCTGCCGACCCCCGCCACAATCCACTTCCGCTGCATTTCATTTCGCAGCCGTCGGCCAAGGACCCGAGCTGGCCCGCTCGCTACCCCGGACGCAGCACCATCGACATATGCAGTCTGACCGACTGGAGCCTGTTCGAACCTTATGCAAGCGGCGCCTGGATGCGCCGCGGCGCCGAATACGAGGCTCTCAAGGCGCGCATCAGCGAGGAGATGCTGGCCGAGATTTACCGTCACTACCCGCAGGTCAAGGGCCGCGTCGCCCACCATGAGCTGGCCACGCCTCTGACTTTCAACCACTTCCTCAATCGCGAGCGCGGCGACTTCATGTCGTTCGCGCAGACGCCGCAGCGCTTCGCGCAGCGGTGGATGCGCGCTCACTCGCCCGTGGATGGTCTATTCTTCAGCGGTCAGGACGTGACCGGCGCCGGGGTCAGTGGAGCGATGGTCGGCGCCCTGGTGGCCTGCTCCGCAGTGCTCGGCCGCGATCTGTTCAAGAGCCTGCGCGCATGACCGACGGCGTGGCCTGCCTGGCAGACATTGAGGCGCTGGAGGCTGAAATGCCGCTGGCTCAGCGACTGCCCGCGCAAACCGTCTGGGGCCTGATCGAACGGGCGGCACAATTGCACGGCCCGCGGCCGGCGATCACTTTCCTCCCTCATGGCCTACCGGACGACGAGGCGTTCACCTGGTCGCACGCCAAACTCGCCGGCGCAGCGCGACAATTGGCCAATGGGCTGCATGCGGCGGGCCTGAGCGGCAGTGACGGCATTGGGATCCTGCTTCCCAACCTGCCGCAGAGCTACGTCGCGATCTTTGGCGCCCAGGCTCTTAGCTTCGCCTGCCCGATCAGCCCGCTGCAGGGGCCCGCACAAATCGCGCGCATTCTCGATGCCGCGTATTGCAAGGCGTTGATCGCGCCAGGGCCGGCGTTGTCGGCGGTGCTGTGGGAACGCGCGCAAGCCGCAGCGGCCATGTCTGGCGTTCGGCACCTGATTGCCTTGGGGGCGCCCGACGCCAGAGAATGTCCCGACACAGTCCGGGTGCATGACTTCGATGGATTCTGCGCGGCGCAGCCCGCCGACCGGCTTTGTTTCGAACCGCCAGGCGATCCCGACGCAGCGGCTGCATGCTTCCATACCGGAGGCACGACGGGCGAGCCGAAGGTGGCGCGGCACAGCCAGCACAATCAGGTTTACGAGGCCTGGGCCTTTAGCCATCTGGCCGCTCTGGACCACAACGATGTCTGCCTGCTTGGACTGCCGCTATTCCATGTGCATGCAGTGATTCCCGCCAGCCTGGCGTTGCTTTCGGTGGGGGGGCATGTGGTGCTACTGGGCCCCGAAGGCTACCGGGGCGCCGGCGTGCTTGCGGGTTTTTGGCGAACGGTAGAGCGGTTCTCGGTCACTGCCTTCAACGCGGTGCCTTCGGTCTACGCCACTCTTCTAGATATCGACCCGCAGGGCGCACGGCTGGACAGTTTGCGTTTCGCCATTTGCGGATCGGCGCCGATGCCGGTGGCGCTGTTCGAAGCCTTCGAGCGGCGCACCGGATTGCGCATCCTCGAGGGCTACGGCCTCACTGAGGGCACATGCGTATCCAGCTTGAACCCACTGCGAGGCGAGCGGCGCGTCGGCTCCATCGGCTTGCGCTGCCCGTACCAGGCGATGAAGACAGCCACTCTGGACGCTGACGGAAAATGGCGGCGCGACTGCGAAGTGGACGAAGTTGGCGCCGTGCTCATCCGCGGGCCGAACGTGTTTGCTGGCTACACCGATGCGACATTGACGGAGGAGGCATTCGCAGCGCCGGGGTGGCTGAATACGGGCGACCTCGGACGGCAAGACTCCAGCGGCTATTTCTGGCTCAGCGGCCGGGCCAAGGACATGATCAAACGCAGCGGCCACAGCATCGATCCCAGGCTTGTGGAGGACCTGCTCATGGGTCACCCCGCGGTGGCGTCGGCGGCCGTGGTTGGGCGCGCCGACCCCGTCGCCGGCGAGCTACCAGTGGCCTTCGTGACGCTAAGGCCGGGTGCAATCGTCACCCCTGACGCGTTGCTCGCCCACTGTAGGCAGGTCCTGAACGATCCCGTGGCGCAACCCGTCGCACTCACGGTGATGCCGCAACTGCCGCTCACCGATGTCGGCAAGCTCGACAAGGTCTCGCTCCGAAAGCTCGCTGGCGCGGTTGGCATCGCATCGACGCGCTCGACGCAAACCTCACCAAACAGGAGACAGTCATGATTCGCATTACTGTGACTTACCCCGCCGCCGCAGGGTCGCGTTTCGACCACGTCTACTACGAGAGCAAGCATCGGGCCTTGCTCGAGCGCCTTCTCGGCGATCACGGCCTGCAACGCGTAGAAATTGACCATTGCGTCGCCGACGGCGCGGGCGGCAAGCCCCCGATCCTCGCTGGAGCGCACCTGATCTTCAACGACATCGGGGGCTTCCAAGCAGGCATGGCGAAACATGGCGAGGTCATCATGAAAGATATTCCGAACTACACAGATATCGCGCCGGCCATCGTCATCAGCGAGATGAAGTGATGGGCGCGGCGGCCTCGTTATCCGGCAAGCCGGCTCGGCGCTTCTGGGGCTGGGGTTATCTCAATGATGGACTCAGCGCTGCCGAGACGGCGCACGTGCACCGTCTGCTGGCGAGTCTGCCCGGTGGACTCGGGCAGGCCGTACAGGAACCGCGCGAGGACGACTACACGCTTCCGCCGCCGCGCGTGGCTGCGCCGGATTCGCTGCGCGCAGTGCTGTCCTGCGGCCGCTACGACCGCCTGACGCACGCCTATGGCAAGGGCTACGCCGACGTAGCCCGGATGTGGCTGCGGCAGGTGCCACATGCGCCGGACTGGGTCGCCTTTCCACGAGACGAGGCGCAGATCGTCGACGTCCTCGATTGGGCGAGCCGCCACAACCTGGCTGTCGTGCCCTTCGGCGGCGGCACCAGCGTGGTGGGCGGCGTCGAACCTGCAGTCGGCGCCGGTTATGCAGGGACGATTTCTCTAGACATGGAGCATTTCGACCGCGTTCTCGAGGTCGACCGCAGCAGCCGCTGCGCACGCGTTCAAGCAGGCATACTTGGTCCTGACCTCGAAGCGCAGCTGCGTCCCCTCGGGCTCACGCTGCGGCACTTTCCGCAGAGTTTCCAATTCAGCACGCTTGGCGGCTGGATCGCCACACGCGCGGGCGGGCACTACGCGACGCAATACACGCATATCGACGACTTCGTACAAAGCACTCGTATGGTGACGCCATCCGGCGTGATCGAGACTCGGCGTCTGCCGGGCTCGGGCGCGGGCCCCGCTCCTGACCGCCTCGTGATCGGCTCCGAGGGCACATTGGGCGTCATTACCGAGGCTTGGATGCGCCTGCAGGATCGGCCGCGCTTTCGCGCTGCAGCGTCCGTCCGGTTTGCTGACTTCAAAGCCGCGGTGGCCTGCATGCGTGCGCTTTCTCAGTCCGGCCTGCAGCCCAGTAACTGCCGCTTGCTCGATGCGGCCGAAGTCGCATTTGCCGGTGTCGGGGACCGCAAGAGCCCGACCCTCCTTCTCGCCTTCGAGTCAGCCGACCACGCCTTGCAAGCGTGGATGACGCGCGCGCTGGAACTGGTGGCGGATCACGGCGGTAGTTTCGACGCCGAGGCGGTAAAGCGTTCCATGGAAACGGCCGCGAAGAACGACGAGGCCGAACACCGCAAAGGCTCGTCCGGTGATTGGCGCGATGCCTTTCTGCGCATGCCGTATTGGCGCGACGAGACCACCCGGCGCGGCGCGATCCTCGATACTTTCGAGAGCGCGGTCACCTGGAGCGGCTTCGACGACTTTTACAACGGCGTGCGGGAAGAGGTTGGCGACGCCATAGAGCGCGTTACCGGTCACCGCGCCACGCTGTCCTGTCGCTTCACGCACATATACCCGGACGGCCCTGCGCCGTACTTTACTTTCGCGGCGCCCGCGAGCGTGAGTGGCGACGTCGCCAGCGCACTTGCGATGTGGCGTGACATCAAACTTGCTTGCAATGCCGCAGTAGTGGCCCACGGCGGCACGAGCACTCACCATCATGCGGTCGGGCGCGACCACCGTACCGGGTACGAAATCGAGGTGCCCGCACTCATGCGCCGGGCCCTGGCCGGCGCAAAGCAAGCTCTCGATCCGCAGGGTGTTATGAACCCGGGTGTGCTCATTGACCCGCAGGGGCGCGATGTCGGTATCACCGGGGCGACCGTGGACTGAAGGGTCGAACGGGAATTTTCGTGGAGGTGTGAGCAAGGTCACTGGGAACAATTTACTTCACGCTTTTTGGCAAGAAGAGGGTCCGCAATGCCGTTTCCAATCACCGAAAATGTTTTGAAGACGAAGCGGCATACGACGGCTTATCTCGCATGCGGGCATACCGAAGGCCCACTAATCGTCTTCCTGCACGGGTGGCCCGAACTGTCGATTAGCTGGCGCCATCAATTGCAGGTTTTCGCCGAGCTTGGGTTTTGTTGCGTTGCGCCCGACATGCGCGGATACGGTAGATCCAGCATCTACGAAGAACACGCGGACTACGCAATCGAGAACAGCGTGCGGGACATGATCGAATTGCTGGATTCTCTAGCGAGAGACAAAGCAATTTGGGTCGGTCATGATTGGGGCAGTCCCGTTGTTTGGAACATCGCCAGCCATCATCCGGATCGATGTCATGGAGTTGCGAATCTATGCGTCCCGCATATGCCTAAGGGGTTCGCGCCAAGATACTTTATCCCGCTGATCGACCGCGCGCTTTATCCCGACGGCACCTTCTCGGCGGGCCAGTGGGACTACTGGCTATTTCATCACGAAAATTTCTCAGCAGCGTGCGCGGCATTCGAAGCCAACACGCGCGACACGGTGAAAGCCCTGTTTCGCCGGGGTGACCCGTCGGCTCGGGGGCGGCCGGCGGGCACCGCGCTGATAAGTCAGGCTGGAGGATGGTTTGGCGGTTCAGGCACAGCGCCGAATGTGCCGAGGGACGCCAAAGTGCTCACCGAGGCGGACCTCGCTGCGTACGCAGCTGCACTGGAGCGTAATGGCTTCTTTGGTCCCGACTCCTGGTACATGAACGACGACCGAAACGTTGCTTATGCGGCGACGGCGATCGACGACGGTCGCCTCGCCATGCCGGTCTTATTCCTTCACGCGACCAACGATTTGACCTGCGATACGATGGGCTCCCGCCTTGCAGAACCAATGCGTGAAAGCTGTGCGGACCTTACGGAGGTCGTGGTCCAGGCCGGGCATTGGATGGCGCAAGAGAACCCGGTCGCAGTAAATGCTGCGCTGACCAAATGGCTGGCGTGCAAGTTGACGGCCGTCTGGCCATCATGAGTGCCTATACCGACTTCATCGCGCCAGTTTCGTAGACATAGGTTCATCAGTTCAGACCTCGCCGTGAACAAGCCGCCCTTCGAAAAAGGTCGCCAGCACGCGAGTCTTCGAAAGCTGGTTCGGTTCGACTTCAAACAGATTACGCTCGATGACGATCATGTCTGCGGACTTGCCCACTTCGATCGAGCCGGTGAGATGGCCAATACCCATCGCTCGAGCAGGGTTGTACGTGTAGATTTCAAGCGCGGTCGGTAGCTCGAGCGCCTGTTCGGGCCAAAGCGTCCCGGGCTGGAGACCTTTCGGATTGCGTCGCGTTACCATGCCCTCAAGGCCGAACCAGGGATCGGGCAGTCCAACGACGGGCCAGTCGGAGCCAGCAGCTATAAGGGCGCCGGTCGCGTGCAGGTCGCGGTTTGGCCAATAACGATTTGCGCGCCCCGCATCGATGACCGCTGCATTGGCGAGCGTGATCGCGCAGGGAAACCAGATTGCCGGGCAGAGGTCCGCCACGACGTTCAGCTCGGCAAAGCGCGGGATATCGGCCGGATCGATGAAGCTAGCGTGAGCGATATGGTGGATGGGGCCGGGACCGCGCATCTTCCGAACGATCTCGACCGCGTCTAGAATATCGCGCACAGCGGCATCGCCCGCGCAATGGACCTTGATGCCCTTGCCGAGCGTCTCTGCGCGGATCAGCCAGTGAACGACATCGGGCAGGCGCAGGAATGAACGGCAGACCGTCGCCCGCCCGTGCTCGTCGGGCAGGTAGGCTTCGAGCATGGCGGCGGTACGCGTCATCGGTACGCCGTCCATGAACAGCTTGAGAAAGTCCGGCCGCACATGCGGTGTGCGGTACTCCTCGCATCGCGCGATCAGCGCCTCGCCGAAGAACTCCGTCCCGGTGAGCGTGTCGAAAACAGGCAGTGAGCCGACGCACCAAGCATTGAGCTCGCCGCGTCGGTCGAGCCCTGCCAGCGCCTGCAACATGCTGAGCGTCGTATTGGCGTCCTGGTAGGCGGTGACGCCATACCCATTGAGGATTTCGATGGCGCGCTTCGTCGACGCCGTCTCCCGAGCAAGAGGGTCTGCGATCGAGGCGAGCGCCGCCCTTTCGGCCAGCGCCGACGCCTTTTCGAGCAGCAAGCCGACGGGCGCGCCGGCGGCATCGCGTTCAATATGACCGAGTTCGGGATCGGGCGTCGAGAGTGTCAGGCCCATCAGTTCGATAGCGCGTGTGTTCACCCAACGGTTGTGGAGGCTATCGTCGCGCAACATCACCGGCCGACCGCTGCTTGCGTCGTCGAGCGCCGCGCGCGCTTCGTGCCTGCGCAGGCGCGGAATGAGTTCGCTGCTCCAGATGCCGCCGCAAATCCATTCGTCCGGAGCCACCTTCGCCGCGCGCTCGTGCACGAGCCCCAATATCTGATCGAAGGTCGCATTGGCAGGAAACGACAGTTCGAACAGATCAAGCTGGCCGCCGCGCATATGGTGGTTATGCACGTCGCCGAGCCCCGGCAGCACCATGCGCCCCTTCAGGTCGACACCTTTGGTAGCGGCCCCGCGCAGATTGCGCGTGCTTCCGGCGGCGCCTACATGAATGATCTTGCCCTTGCGAAGGGCTATTTCCTCCGCCCAGGGGTTACGCCGGTCGACCGTGTAGGCCCTTGCGTTTTCGAGAATGAGATCGGCGGGGGCCTGCATCTTGATCGCCTCAAGTGTTGGAGTGAGATCTAGTTCGACGCCAAGCCAGTGTCAGAGCGAGTGCGTACGCGGCGACCAGCGCGGTCTGCAACCAGTAGGCTCCCGTACCCTGACCGGCAAGAACACTGCGCAGCGCCTCCGACAAATTAACTGCGCTGAGACCGAGCACCGTAACCCAGATGGTCGCAAGCGCCGCAGGCACGACTTCTCGGACACGCGCGGCAGCGATGAACAAGCAGACGTAGGCAAACACAGCAAAGGCTATGATCTTATCCTGATATGCATAGAAGGGCGTATCATAATAGATGAACAGCAGCGGCACCTTGGTACTGAAGAAATGTGCGATCGCCATACAACAAAAATAGGCGACGCCGGCCCATAGCAGGGCGACGAGAGTCCTATCCGCCATTAAGTCGCCCTCCGTGATCGGCGCAATCTGGGCATTTGGGAACTTTCCATATGGACCTAGCGCAGACCAGACACATAAAATTCTGACTAGGAGGACCCGAATGGCTTACATGCGAAAGCGTCCAGCGCTCGATCCCTGTCCGGTCGAAACCGTACTCGCCATGATTGCCGGAAAGTGGAAGGCGCGGGTACTTTATATCCTGTCGCTTGAGGCCCTCTCTTTCGGGGAAGTCCGCTCCTCGGTCGGCGACATCAGACAACAGGTGCTCGCTACTGTTCTTGCCGAAATGACGGCGAGTGGAATTGTGCGCCGCAATGAAGATAGCAGTGCGAAGGAAACGCGTTACGCGCTCACTCAGCGTGGGGTCGAGCTTGTGCGGCTGCTTTTGCCCGTTGCAGAGTGGGGCGTGAGGCTTTTGGCCGAGCAGGGTGAGTCATGGCGTCCGCCGCTCATTCAGCGCAAGCCCTTGCGTTCGGGAGGCGCGCATGAAATCGGCAGAAGGTGACCAATGTCGGCGATGACTTCTTCGCTTGGATAGCACCGAACGAAGGTGTCGCAACATCATTCGAGCAGGAGCCGGCGCGAGGCCCTCGACCCGTGAGCCCGCTCTCTGCTCGAATCAGCCATTCAAAAGGTCCGCTCCCGGAGCTTGTCGCAGCAAACGGCAGGTTGCGAGATCGAATTGACCCCCCGGAGCCGATCGATAGCTGGCCACCTTCTTCCCGCCGCTACGCGCCGCTGCAAACGTCCCGCACAATTTTACCCAACCTCCGAACGCCGAGCTCGATCTCGCGGTGTGAAAGACTGGCGTAACCCATAACTATTCCCGCCACATCGGGCCGATTTGGCATCGACGGAACAGCGTATAGTGGCGAGACGGGATATATCCCGACGCCTGCGTCAAGTGCGCGCGATACCAGAACGCCCTCCTGCGCTCTCGGCACGTCCCGCAGCCACACCACGACGTGAAGCCCTGCATGGGTTCCGACCACCGTGGCGGAGTTACCAAACATGTCGGAGATGGCGGTCAGCAGGCGCGCGCGGCGCGCACCGTTGAGTCGCCGGACGCGTCGGACATGTCGCTCATAGGCACCATTCTGAATGAGGCTGGCGAGCGCTTCCTGTTCGAGGCCGGGAGAATGCCGATCCGCGAGGCGTCTTGCTTTGGAGAAAGTGTCGACGAGAGCCGGCGGCAACACGAGATAGCCGAGACGCAATGTCGGAGACAACGTCTTGGAGATGGTCCCGAGATAGATCGCGCGGCCCTGATCGTCCAAAGACTGAAGCGCGGGGACGGGCGCGATGTCGTAACGGTACTCGCTGTCGTAGTCATCTTCGATAACGTAGGCGCCGTGACGCCGCGCCCATTCCAGAAGTTCGCGCCGGCGCGCGACCGTCATCACGCCGCCGAGCGGAAATTGATGGGACGGGGTCGTGTAGGCGAGCCGCGCCGCCTGAAGCTGGCCGGTCCGCATGCCATCCTGATCGACGGGTATTGGAAGTAGATCCCCGCCGACGGCCTGAAACACCTGACGCGCAAGATGATAGCCGGGCTCCTCGATCACGACCCGGTCGCTTGGATCGATCAGCAGCCGCGCGCACAGGTCTAGGCCTTGCTGGGACCCATTCACAACGATGATGTGGTCGGCATCACAACGCAGCCCTCTGGCGCGCCAGAGATAACCCTGCAATGCGGATCGCAGGCCTGCTGAGCCGCGCGGATCGCCGTAGCCCAGACGGTCGCGACGGCGCAATAGAACTGCATTGATCGCCTTGCGCCACGAAAGCGTGGGAAAGTCCGCCGCCGCAAGCTCTCCATAACGGAAGTCGGCAATCAGGCGCGATCCGTCAGCCAAGCCCGGCGACTCGAATTTCGATATTCGTCGTCCGTAACCAGAGAGGCGGTCTGCATGCCGCTTGGCGGGGGCGCCGTCGATCCGGGTTGCGATGCCGGCTGCACCCGGCGCCACTCGCGTCCTGCTACCTTGTCGAGTTTCGATATAGCCTTCGGCGATCAGTTGATCGTAGGCGGCGGTCACGGTCGTTCGTGACACGCCCCATTCGGCGGCCAGCGAGCGCGTCGATGGGAGCGCTTCGCCGGCGCCAAGCTGGCCCGACCCTATACGCGCCTTGATCGCGTTGCAGATCGACCGCGCGCTTCCTTTGGACGCTGTTTCAGAGGGCATAACTGGTCCAGTAAAACAGTAACAAACTGGATATTCCGTCTAAACCAGTGTTCCAGCAAGATCCGGTCTACATGGGAGCCCAAAAATGTACGTGCCGCCTGCCTTCCGCGATGACGACTTGCCGAGCCTGCATCAGGTGATGCGCTGCGCCCGTCTCGCTAATCTTGTGACCGCGACGGCCGAAGGCCTCATCGCGACGCCGATGCCGCTGCTGCTTGCCGCCGACGATGGCCCGTTCGGGACCTTGTATGGCCATATCGCCCGCGCCAATTCGCAGTGGACGCGCGCGCCCGTGGGCGAAGCGATGGCATTGTTCATGGGGCCGGACGCCTATGTCAGCCCGTCATTCTACCCGTCGAAAGCGGAGCATCACCGGCACGTGCCGACGTGGAATTACATCGCTGTCCATGCGTATGGGCCGGCGGAATTCTTCGAGGATGGGGATCGGCTGCTCGACGTGGTGTCCCGCCTGACCTCCCTTCACGAGAAGGGCCGCAACCAGCCGTGGGCGGTGACGGACGCTCCGGAGGAATACATTTCCGCACAACTTCGAGGGATCGTCGGTATTCGGCTGCCGATCACGAGAATCGATGGCAAGCGCAAGATGAGCCAGAACCGCAGCGCAGAAGACCGCGCTGGCGTGGCGGCGGGACTTGGAGCGAGCGACCACCAATCGGAGCGCGATGTTGCGGCGATGATTACGAAGTAAAAACAACCATCAACAGTACGCGCGCAGGAGCCCTTCCGTGACTGACGCTTCCAAAATCTATCCGATCGACGAAATGAACTGCGTCAAGCGTCGGCACGACCGGGGCTTTTATGACCACGAGACGGTGCATGCGCTGCTGGACGCGGCCGCGCTCTGCCACGTCTCCTATGTCGTCGATGGTCAGCCCTATTGCACGCCGACTCTATTTTGGCGCGAAGGCTCCCGGCTCTACTGGCACGGCAGCAGCGCGTCCCGCATGCTCAGAAATCTGTCCGAGGGCAACCCGGCCTGCCTGACGGTCACGCATTTCGACAGTCTCGTTCTTGCGCGATGCGCTTTCAATCACTCAGCCGACTATCGTTCGGTAATGGCATTCGGCCGCGCGCGCCTGCTCGAGGATCACGCAGAAAAAGAGCGCGCCCTCGTCATGATGGTCGATCGCTTTTTCCCACTGCGGACGGAGCAATTGCGGGCCACGACGAAGCAGGAGATAAAAGCGACATCCGTCGTCTACATGGATATCGAGAAGGCTTCAGCGAAGGTACGTGCAAAAGGGGTTGCCGACGACGATGAGGACTACGCGCTGCCAGTCTACGCCGAACGCATCCCGGTTCGGATGGTGCTGGGCGCGCCCGAGGCCTGTCCCCGGCTCCTGCCCGGCGTGACGAGGCCCGAGGCCCTCACTGCCTACCGGGACGGTCGCCTGCTGGAAGAGACCGTGCGGGAAGCCCACCGCGCCACGTATGCGACGCCCGAGAAAGATCGGGGTTGAGGTATGATCACGCAGGAAATGCGGCGACTGATCGAGCGCAACCATGTGGGCTTTGTCGCGACGATTACGCCCGAGGGACGACCTGCTGTTTCCCCCAAGGGCACCTCTGTCGTTATGGATAAGACGAGGGTGGCGATCGGAGATCTTCGCTCGCCCGGAACCTTGCGCAACATCACAGCGAACCCAGCAGTCGAGATCAATTTCCTCAACGTGCTCTCGCGCAAGGCCGTTAGGTCGTCAGGAACGGCGCGCTACGTGAACGGGCTGCCGGGGAGTTCGCCGATCTCGTCCCTTGTTTCCGGCCCTGGAGCGATCTGGCTCCGAGGCTGCGAGGAATATTCTTCATTGATGTCACGGCGGCCCAACTCATCCTCAGCCCCATCTACGACATCAGGGCGAATGAAAGCGAGTTGCGACAGCGCTGGAGCGCTCACTACGGTTCGTGAATGGCCGATACTTGCATGTGGCGAAGATGTCCGCTTCCTGCCCAAGCCAGTCGGGCGGAAGGTCTGCTGCCGGGATCGCCATAGCGAACGTCAGGTTCCGGGACGGGACTGACCGGTTGGAGCCGATCGATAGCGGACGCTAAAGCGCCCTGAAAAGGAAGAGTAGAGTTCGCGTTTGCTCTGTGGCGGTGTTTACTCTCCGGGGCGGAGAGCGGGCATGCGGGGATCGCTGGGAGAAAAGATCGGAGAGGGCGCCTACTCCGAAGCCTTTGTCTGGGCGCCGGGGCAAATCGTCAAACTATTCAGGCCCGGCTTACCGCGCCGGATGCCCCGGTTCGAGGTGCGCATGATCCGCGCCGTCCATGCCGCTGGCGCTCCCGTCCCGGAAGTGTTCGGCGAGGTGACCTTGGATGGGCGCTTCGGCATCGTACTGCAGCGCCTCGACGGACCGACCCTGCTGCAGCAAACCCGAAGCGGCTCGATGACATTCGAACAGGCTGGCGCGATCGTGGCGGCTCTTGCGATGGCAGTTCACAAGACCCCCGTGCCGCCGGAGGTCCTCTCGATACGCGAGTATATGGACGTTCAGTTGAAACATGACGACGGCAAGATGCCGAAGCACATCGCAGCTGAAATCCTCGCGCGGATTGACCGTTTGCCGCAGGGCGACGGGCTTTGCCATACCGACCTAAGTCCCGGTAACGTGATCATGACAGCGGACGGCCCAAAGCTGGTCGACTGGGTCAGTGCAATGCGCGGGCCAGCTGTCCTCGAGCTCGGGTTTCTGCATGTGATCCTGTCCGAGCTCGGGCCGGAAGTCGCCGACAATCCTGAGCGACCACGCGCGACCAACGCGGCGGCCCAATCAGAATATGCTCGGCTCACCGGCAAGTCATTGGCGGAACTAAAGGCGGCGATGGATCCATATCTGCCCATCGTTCGCACCTTTGCCATTCTCGGTAATGCAGTGCCATCGCTGCGGCAGCGACTAGTCCAGCGCATCGAATTGGATCTGCGCTCGGAATAGAAAATTTATTGACGAGCGTGCCTTGCGGCGCACTGAAGCGAGGCGTCGTTGCCGCCTTTTGCCAATGAGCAGCGTCCCTTCTAGCCGCAGTGACCGCTACTGGTTCAGACGGCAGAAACGCGCGACTTCACATACGGCCGCAATCTGCCCTTCATAGAAGTAGCGAACGGCCTCTAGTGGGCTCCTTCCGCGGTAACGGCACAGTTTGCGTGTTGAGCGCTCGAAAGCAGACATTCTAAGAGTCCGAGACGGGCAGACAGCGGACGTCAGCTTTGAGCGCCGCAAACTTTGCACGGCCCGGGCGCCGTCAGAGGCGCGCCGCACTCCGTGCAGAAGCGCGCGGTCGCGGCGGCGACTGGAGCAGACTGCGGCGCGCCAGACGCCGTTTCTGGCGGCGGAACTGGCGGCACCGCATCGATGCGAATTGTCTGTGGCGGCGGCGCCGGCATTCGAGCAGTCGCGACGCGGCGATTGAGCAACATCCTAATAACGAGACCACCGCCGACCAGCGCCCCCAGGCCGAGCAATCCGAACATAAGCAGATCGACTGCGTCCGTCGACGCCTCGGTCGTTGGAGACGACGAGCCCGCCGGCGACGCCGGCCGACCGGCTTCGATCGCCGCCTCGACCGGCCTGAACACGCCGTTCGGCGTCGCCACATCTGCATACGCCTTGTCGCCGGCGCCGAGCGCGATCGCCGAAATCAGGATGTGATTGTCGCCGACTTCCATCAGCAGCACCTTCGCCACTGCCGGGCGCAGGCCCGCTCCCGTAGCGAGCGAGCCACGCGCCATGGCGGCGAATCCCTCACGCGCGGAGAAACGAGCTGGGCGAAAGTCCTCGACCGATCCGCCATGCAGGATGTCCGACGCGAATTCCGCGACGTAGTCGCGAAACTCCTTCTCTGGATCGACGCCGGGCGTGCGTTCGAGCGCGCTCACGGTGACGGTGACGAGTTCGTTGGCGCCGAGCGCCGCGTCGCTCTTTTCGTTGCGCAGCTTCCAGGTGATCGCGCCCCCGTCGACGCTCTTCGAACCGGTGAAGCCTGGCGGCGTGCGCAGGCTGAAGGCGTAGGCTGGTTCGTCCCAGGTCTGCGCCGCAGCGATTTGCGGCGCGATGGTCGCCAGCGCAAGCGGGACGAAAAGCGCGCGCAGCGTGCGGACCGGCCGGTGAAGTTGCCTACCTGACGACATGCGAGGCCTCCGCCTTGCTGCTGCGATCAGCGGTGCGGTCTTGGGTTGAGCGGAACCATCACGCACATGTTGGTCGTGAGCCGGCCCGTGGAATCGAAATCGCCGCCGAACGTCAGCACGTCGCCGGCGACGAGCGGGTAGCCGCACATCGAGGAAGCCGAACTTGTGACGACCGAGGCCGTTTCGTCGACGCCGCCCTTGATCCGCCGCGCGACGCTCACGCGAGCCACAAGGGAGTATTCGGATTCGTTCGTCTCCGCCGCGATCACGCGCCCCTCGAACACGACCGACAAGTGGGCGACCGCTTGCTCGAACGTCAACGGCGCGCAAGAGCAGGCGAACGCGGAAGCCGTATGAACCATGCCGAGGATCGTCGTCAGCGCGCGGATGGTTCGCAAGGGAAGGCTCATGACCGTCGCCTGGGTTCTGTAATTTCTAGGCTCGCCTCCGCCATATCGCCGGCGAGCACCGAAGCGTAGCGTCCGCGCACTAGCGCCAGGCCCAGCCAGACCAGCAGGACGGCGCCGCCGACCGCTAGCGCCGTCAGCGCGAGGCTGTCCCCCGAAAGCGGCAACCTGTGATGCTCGATGGCGTTGAACGCCGCCTGCGCGCCGACGACCGCGACGCAGCCGATCACGACCCAGCCGAACACGGGAAGAAGCCAAACTGCGGCAAGCGCGAAACACAGTGCGAGGAGCGGAACGAAGGCTTCGACATGCAGCCGTCGCGGCAGGAAGAACAGCGGCGTCGCGGCCGCGATCATCAGCGCCGAGCGCGCGAGGAAGCCGGGCACGGGATTGAACATCGGGCGTCGCGGCTGCGCCGCAACGGCGCGCGTCGCACGGTCGGCGACCGCCTCGTAATTGTCCGCCGCGCAGTAGAGCACCAGCAAGATGCGCCAGGCGTTGGCGAGCGTGACCGTGCGCCGCTGCGGCGAGCACGCGACCGATCGCACCGCGCGCCACGAGACGCCCTGATCGGCTGAGGTTTCCGCCAGCAGGCCCGTGCCGGCGACTGCGGGCGATCCGGCCACGGCGCCCGCGGCGCTCGCGGCCTTCGCGCCGATGCGCGCGCGCCGGTCGATCTCGACGCCTTGTGCGCCGCGCTCGTCGACGACGAAGCTCATCGTCATCCGGTTGCGGAAGAAGACGATCACGACGAACGCCAGCAGCAGCGAGATCGCACCGGCGCCGACCGCAGTCAGCGCAAGCAGCGGGCCGATCATGTCGCGGCCGCCGAGCACGAGACGGAGATAGGCTAGCAGACCGCCCAGCAGGCCGCAGGCGAGCAGAATGATCTTGAGAAACGACGCGAGCACGGCCGGCTGCAACAACGAGACGTCGATGCTCCGCGCGATCGTCCTCGTGCGGTCGCCGGCCACAGCGCTCACTCCTCGAACAGGATGGCCGGCACCTTGTACTTCTCGGGCCAGTCCACCCATGCGACGTCGGCGGGGCACAGCGCGTAGTCGAGCAGCTTCCAGACGCCGCCGCGCTGCCGCAGTAGCGCGCCGACCAGATGGCTGGTGTCGCCTTCGCAGGGCGTGCCTTTCCAGTGGATTTCCGCGCCGCCGGGACGTTGCGGCGTCGCGACGACGAAAGCGAACGGGCCGCACAGCCGCGCACGCTCGACCTTGAATTCGATCAAGCCGCCGAGATCGCCTGCGACCGGCGCCCGCACAACGTTGAGGATGTTTGCGCGCGTTGCGCCTTGCGGAACGGTGCAGCTCTGCGCATGCGCGCTCGTCGCGATCACAAAGGCCGCGAGCGCCATCACCACACCCGTCGCGATCCGCGTCGTACGCGCGCGCTTTTCGGAAAGGATGTTGGGGGGTGATGCATTCGGCATGTTTCGCCCTTCTCGAACGGTGCGCCGCAAGTCTTCTTAACCCGAATGCGATTTCCGTGACATGACGCGGATCAACGGGCGCACACGAACGTCGTCCTTCATGCCGGCTTGAGCAGCTTCGCGCCGCATTTCTGGCAGAACTTCCATTGCGGCTGAACGGACGCGCCGCAGGCCGAACAGAAGCGGATCACGGGCGCGGCTTGCGGTTGCGGCGGCTGGGGCGCCGGCGGTTGCTGCGGCGCTTGCTTCGGTTCTTGCTTCGTCTCCTGCGTCGGCGCCGACGTCACGACGGATGCCTCCGTCGCCGGCGGATCCAGCATCCTCACGCCGCCGTCGCGCACGACGAATCGCGTCTCGCCGATCTTCTTGCCGGTGAAACGCCATTCGCCGTGGATATCGTCGTAGAACCACCATTCGCCGAGGAACGGGATCAGCAACAGACGAAACGATCCCATCTCCACTATCCACTCGGGCGCGGCGCCGAACACGGCCTTGACGTCGCTCTCCCGTCCGGGATCGGTGGCGCGCATCCGAAGGGCGCGGGCCTCGAGCTCGGCCTGCCTGCCCTCGCTCTCGATCGTGCGCGCGGTCATTTCAGCTTGCCTCGCATCTGCTGGATCGGCGTGTCCACAGCCGGCGGCACGACTTCGGGCGGCGGCGCTTTCGGATAGTCGTTCTCGATTGGCCAGGGATGCGTGCGGTAGCTGTTGATGACGGTCTGCGCCTTGCCGGGGTGCTTGCGCATGTCGTTGCGGAACTTGGCGATTCCGGCCTCCGCGCCGTTCTCGCGGATGCAGTGCTCAAGATACGAATCGTAGTCCGACCCGCCGTCGCCGCGCGAGATGGTCGAATCCTTGCCGAACCCGGCGTGGTTCTTCCAAGTCCTGATCCATTCCTCCTCGGTGCAGACGACCGGCTTGCCGCAGTTGAGCATCGTCTGCCACATGTCGATGACGTAACGCTGCCCTCCGGGCGTGATCACTTCATTGGCGATGTGATTGCCGAAATCGTTCCAGCCGCTTTGCACTACGATCTTGGTCAGCACAACGTCGGGTCCGAAAATCCGGCTCACCGGTTCCGCCATCGTCTTCGCGCCCCAAGCCGCCGCCTGTTCGCACTGCCCCCAGTATGGGTCCGGATCGGCGGCGGGCGGGCGCGGCGAGCCGTCGTGGGCTCCCGCCAACATTTTCAGCGCGTCCGCCTGCGACTCGTCGAGCGGATCACTGGGCCCGTTAGGAATTATGTCCTGCAGCCAGGCTGCGGCTTCCTTCAGGTGATGCGGAACGCCGTACCAGGCCTTCCAGAACAGGTTGCCGTTCGCAATGTACTTGCCTTCCTTGCTGAGCTTGTCGGCCGCCTTGGCCAGCGCATCGGTGATCTCCGCCACCTTCTGTGCCTCGGGGTCGGGTTGCGGCGGCGCCTGTCGAGCGTCGGCGCTCCTTGCGCCTCGTATCAGATCGCGCAGCGCGTTCAGTACGTCCTGTACGTCGACCTTCGAACCGGACATGACCGTCAGCGCGCCGAGAATGGCGAGCAGGCCGGACAGGATCGCCGCGATCGCGCGGATCACGTCGGCTTCGGTGAGGCCGCCGCTGCTCGGCGCGGAAGCCGTTGTCGTCACTGTCGGCGTGGGGGTCGACGACGTCGTGGGCGTCGACGCGATCGCCGATGGCGCCGTGTCGAACATCACGCCGAGCATATCGGTCCCGCCGCCGGTCTTGCCGACGCTGGCGCTGAACATCGCGGCCTTGCCCGGCGGCACGTCGATCTGCAGGCTGAAGGGAAGCTCGTGCGACAGGCCCGCCGTGTCGCTGAGTTCGCCGCGCCACGAGACATCGCGCTTGGGTCCGAATGGAATCGCCACGTAGGCGGACACGCTGGCGTCGGTGTACAGTCCCTTGGGCACGGAAACGCGGAGCACGCCCGAGAACGTCACGGTCTTCGCCGCAACGGTTCCGTGCGCCTGCCACGTGCGGTCGGCATAGAACGGCTTGTCGAAATCGGCGCCGCCGATCGACCACGTCAGGAGCAGGCCGTCGCCCGTGAGCTGGCCGGATTGGGCGCTGGTCGGCGCGGTCTGCGCGCGCACGATCGACGCGGAGCCGCGAGCGTACAGCGCGAGAATGAAAGCCGCGGGGAGGACGAGTGCGCGGCGTCGCCAGCAAACCTGCCCGGATGTATCGGAGAACGACATTGCCGAAAGCCTTCGCTTGCGTCTCAGCCAGCAGGCGCTGCAGTCGCGCGCCGCGCGCGCACGATCAGGCCGAGGCTGACGCCGATGCTGAGTGCGGACGAAAACAGGAGGCCGAGCGCGCCGAGCGCGTACAGCGAAACGCCGCCGCCAGACATCGCCTGGTTGATCGCAACCGTGATCGCCCACACCGCGAGATACCAGAGCGTGCCGCGCGCGCGGATGCCATCGCCGTCGCGTTGCAGGATCATGGTCGTCGACCAATAGGCGCCGAACCCGAGCCCGACCGCGATCGCCGCCAGAGCCGCGGCGAACGAAGGCGGCGCTGCGGCTGCGAGGCCGGCGCCGGCCGTTAGGACCGTCGTCGCCATCGCAGCGACCAACGCCGGCGCCTCGATCGCGCGCGCGCATCTGAAGGTCAGAATCATGATCACGGCAGCGACGATCGTCGCCGCGACGCCGGCGTAGGTCACGCACTGTACGAAAGCGGCGGCCGGGTCTGGCGTGAGCAGGCTGAAGAGGGAAAGGACGATCAGAACACCCAAGCCCAGCAAGGCAACGCGCCAGAGATGACCGACCAGAGCGCGGCCGACTTCGCCAACCGCCGATGTCATTGCTCCCTCCAGTAAGCGGGGCAGTTCGTAGGCATCGGCGATGACGCTATCTCAGCATCGACGCGGTGGCATTATTCTGGATCAAGCGGCGCGCTGGCCGCCGGGTCGGCGCGTAAGCACCGTCGTAGTCGAGTCCGCTTTCGGTCGACCGCTGCCGTGAGCTTCCGGATCGGAAGCAGACATCGAAGCGACCGACCGCGAATGTCTGGAATCGGACGCCAAGCCAGCGACTGCTTGTGGCGCAACGCGGTAGTTGGTAATCTCGGCTACGTTGACGGGGCAGTCCCGCCGCGGGTGCGAGACTTGCAAATGCTGTTGGGCACACCTATCTCAAAGTAACCAGGGGTGGCCGAGTGGCTGAAGGCAGCTGATTGATAATCAGCCCGGGCGAAAGTCCGCGCGGGTTCGAATCCCGCTCCCCCCGCCAACGCTAGCTCCATTCCAGCGGCGGCTTGCCGGAACCGGCGCACAGTCGACGGCTGTTGATTGGTCTGAAGCTAAGCAGGCGGCTACAACCGCTCACAGTGTAACTTGCCGCACCTCAGGCTGCGCCTAGTGTCAGAAATAGGGTATTTCGACGCTCGGTGGTAGCTACTCGGTAGCTAGCGGCCGGCCAACGAGACGCAAAAAGCGACCACTTCTAGCCGTTCTGAGCCGTATACCAAATCAATTCAATTGCTTGGGCCATCATGAAGATGGTGGGCGCGACAGGGATTGAACCTGTGACCCCTACGATGTCAACGTAGTGCTCTCCCGCTGAGCTACGCGCCCTGATGCCGGCCGGGGCCGGCAAAAGTGAGCCGGGGTATAATGGCTCGGATCGCAGCGCGCAAGCCGTCGCGGCGATTTTACGGGTATCGCTTCCCTCAGCGTTCCCAACCCCCGAATCTTCACCCTGAGGAGCGCTGCGCAGCAGCGCGTCTCGAAGGATGGCTACAGCCCCCATGCTTCGAGACGCGCCCTGCGGGCGCTCCTCAGCATGAAGGCTGTTGCTGAGCAGAAGGCTTACGCCGCCAGCAGCCGCTGCACTTCGCTGACGAGGTCGCGCAGGTGGAACGGTTTGGACAGGATCTTGGCCTGCTTGGGCGCATTATTGTCCGGGTTCAGCGCGACAGCGGCGAAGCCGGTAATGAACATGACCTTGATGTCGGGGTCGAGTTCGGTCGCGCGTCGCGCGAGTTCGATGCCGTCCATCTCGGGCATGACGATATCGGTCAGCAAAAGCTCGAACGGCTCTTCGCGCAGGCGGTTATAGGCGGAGAGGCCATTGTCGAAGGAAATGACGTCGTAGCCGGCGTTCTGCAGCGCCTTCACAAGGAAGCGACGCATGTCGTTGTCGTCTTCGGCGAGCAGTATTTTCAGGGGATTGACTGGGCTGTCGGTCATCTCGTCCTCGTTGCGTAGGACTCATAGAGCCCAAATTAGGTAAAAAACGCGTGAAACCGCACAGGCCGAATGCGCTTAGGCGCCTCGCATGTCAGAATTTTTCGCGCGTGGACAGGGGCGGCGGCGGCTGGCAGATTGTCGGGGTTGAATCCTGCGCGGAGGTTTTGTGGCGGGCGTCCGGACGATCATTTCAGGGGAAGCTGGCGAAACCGCCCCGCTCGAGCCGGAACTCGCGACGCCGATCGAGGTCGTGGAGCCGGTCGGTCCGTCCTGCCCGCTGGTGCTCTCCTCGCCGCATTCGGGCGCCATCTATCCCCGGCGCTTCCTTGCGAGTTCCCGGCTCGACGCCGCCACCCTGCGCCGGTCTGAGGACGCCTTTGTGGACGAACTGTTCGCCGGCGCGGTTGCGCTGGGCGCGCCGATGGCGCGGGCGCGGTTTCCGCGCGCCTATCTCGACGTCAACCGCGAGCCGTATGAACTCGATCCTCGCATGTTCGAGGGCAAGCTGCCGGCCCATGTGAACACCCGCTCTCTGCGGGTGGCCGCCGGGCTCGGCACGATCGCGCGGCTGGTGGCCGAGTCGCAGGAAATCTACGCGCGGCGGATGCCGGTCGCGGAGGCGCTGCACCGGATCGAGGCTGGCTACCGGCCTTATCACGCGGCGCTACGGCGGCTGACGCAGCAGGCGCACAAGCGATTCGGCCTGGCGGTGCTGCTCGACTGCCATTCCATGCCCTCGCATGTGGCGGGCGTGGCCGGGCCGGACGGGGCCAAGGCCGACATCGTGCTCGGCGACCGGTTCGGCATGAGCTGCGATCCCGAACTGACGGCCGTCGCCGAGGCGGAGCTGCGCAAGCGTGGCTATCTGGTCCAGCGCAACAAGCCCTATGCCGGCGGCTTCATCACTGAGCATTACGGCCATCCGGCCTCGCATCTGCATGCGCTGCAGATCGAGATCAACCGGGCCGTCTACATGAACGAGGCGACATATCAGAGGGGCCCGCGCTTCGCCGCGCTGGCCGACGATCTGGCTGATGTCGCCCGGGCGCTGGCCGATTGCGCGAACGGTCTTACCAGCTGGCGGGCGGCGGCGGAATAGCGGATTCCGGCCCCGAAAAAGAAAGGGCCGCCAGCGCGAGCCGGCGGCCAAGTCTTGGGAGGAAACGCCCTAAGAGGGCTGACCGAAATATCTGCTTTCGCACTTGCGAAAACAAGTTGTCCAAACGTCGAATAAGCGTGGCAGGGCGCCGCATCCGCCTGCATATCAGTCGCGCGAGGGATGCAGGTCCGGGGCGCGCAGGTAGAACCACAGTGCGATGGCCAGTTGCAGCGCCAGAAGGCCGAACACCAGCCGGAAGGCTTCCGGCGGATAGACCCGCACCCCGTCGACCATCTTCGACCCGAAGGCTTCGATCACGAAACCGGTGAAGGCCTGCTGCCCGAAAGCGCCGCCAATGACGCCGGTGTTGATGAGGGTCATGCCGCGCCCGGTCAGTTCGCGCGGAAAGAGCGACTTGCCCTGGGCGGTCAGCACGGGCGTGATGCCGAAGAAGAAGCCGAAGGCTGCCATGAAGACCGGAAGGGCGGCGGCAGGCATCTGGACAAGCGCGCCGACTACCAGCGTGGCAAGCGCCAGCAGGCCGCCGATCAGCGCGGGCTTGCGATAGCTGGCGAACCAGCGGTCGGAGGCGCCCCAGAAAAACAGACCGGCAATCTGCGCACCCGCAAGAATCAGCGTCATGCGGCCGCGCGATTCGAGCGGCAAGCCGTAGACCTGCGCCAGCCATGGGCCGATCCACAGGCCGATGATGGAGGCGAAGGCGCCGTAGGCCGCCGCCTGGATGAAGAACATGCGAGATCG
>Ga0209023_10001342_pt1 | contig 33210 bp, 24 predicted proteins | sample LakOneMetagenome_FD_187468 | JGI IMG/M metagenome (GOLD analysis project Ga0209023, IMG submission 187468) | Freshwater and sediment microbial communities from Lake Erie, Canada (SPAdes) (version 2) | ecosystem: Environmental > Aquatic > Freshwater > Lentic | place: Lake Erie, Canada...
TTTTTGGTTTTTCTCAAGAACCAACTACGAAAAAAAATACTGTAAAATCCTTTCTCAAAACGCAAGAACAAAAAGACAAGGAACGTTCTCGAAAAGCTCCAATTAATTTATATAGAATCATTACTCTCAATAGAGATACTACCTATGTAGATACTTCCTTAACCATTAAAAAGGAATACGAATATAATTATCTAAGAAAAGATATTTTCGGACTCATGCCGTTTCTAAATGAAGGACAATCCTATAATACATTACAATACGGTCTGAAGCAATATAACCCAATCCCTGAATTTGGGTATTCGGCGAAGCATTTCAATTATCTTCAAGCCAATCAAATCAGCTACTATTCGGTGGCAACTCCCATTACCGATCTTTATTTTAAAACGGTAATGGAACAAGGTCAAAGTCTAGATGCCTTTGCCACAGTAAATACGTCAGAGCAGTTCAATTTCTCCATAGCCTACAAAGGATTACGATCGCTTGGTAAATACATCAACCAATTAACCAGCGCCGGTAATTTCAGGTTTACCACTAGTTACAATACCAAAAACAAAAGATACTACCTAAATGCACATTACACGGGACAAGATCTCTTAAACGGAGAAAATGGAGGGATTACCACGCCCGAAGATTTCGAAAGTAAAAACAACGAATTCAAACAAAGGCAACGACTACAAGTTTATCTTACCGATGCCAAATCATTCCTAAAAGGAAAACGAATTTTCTTTGATCACAATTTTAGAATCAATCCAAAATCAGGAAGCAATAACCTTTATCTAACACATCAGTTCAACTACGAAGCCAAATACTTCGAATATAATCAAGCTACTTTGTCCTCAACAGTCGGCGATAAGCAAATCAACCGATTCGGAGATTCTTATACCGCAGCATCCATTAACAACCAAACACGCTACAACCGGATGTACAATAAAGTGGGCGCCATATACGAAAATGCCACTTTAGGAAAATTTCAATTTTTCTTGGAAGACTTTCGCTATAATTACTACTACAACGCTGTTATTATCAAAGACGCTCAAACATTACCTAACTTACTAAGCGATAAAATCAATACGTTCGGTGGACAATATGATTACCGCAAGAACAAATGGAAAGGAACTTTAAGCTACACCAACTCGATTTCCAACCAATCGCTTACCAATATCGATGGTAAACTGTCTTACGCCTTCGACAAAAAAAACCAGCTTTCTTTCGAATACCAAAAGTGCAACAAATTGCCCGATCATATTTACAACCTACACCTGAGCAGTTACATCAATTACAATTGGTATAACGATTTCCAAAACGAGAAAATTAATTCTATTAAGTTTAACGCTGAGACCCAATGGGCCAATGCCTCACTTCAATTGTCCACCTTAAAAGACATGCTGTATTTTAGCGATGATAGCACGAACGATACAGTGCAGTTAATTTCTCCTAAACAGTACCAAAAATCCATTCAATATGTCTCGCTTAAAGTCGAAAAAGAATTCAAGTTTTGGAAACTAGCCCTAAACAACACACTACTATATCAAAAAGCAGATCAAACCAGCACCATCCTAAACGTGCCTGATTTTGTTACTCGAAACACACTCTATTTCTCAAACTACTTCTACGACCGTGCCCTCTATTTGCAAACCGGAGTTACCTTCAATTATTTTACGAAATACTACGCCAACAATTACAATCCAGTACTTGGTGAATTTTTTATCCAAAACAAAAAGGAAATCGGCGATTTTGCGAACTTCGATTTTTTCATTAATGCCCGCATTCGTCAAACCCGAATTTTCGTCAAAGCCGAACATTTTAATGCTGCTTTTTCAAAAACAAACACCTATTATTCGGCACCCGATTACCCGTACCGCGATTTTATTATTCGCTTCGGTTTGGTGTGGACGTTCTTTCAATAGTTTTTTGGGCGGGAAATCCGCGCTGTCCGTTTTATCTCCATCTCGCGAACGCCGCGAGATAGAGGATGCCACTGCCATCACGCCCGCAATCTCGAATGAAAAAGGGCGTATTAGTTCCCAAAGTAATTCCTATATTTGTCTCCATAATTAAAAACTTACTGCTTTTTTGAAGCACTATTAAAAAAAATGAAATACTCAGAAAACATATTAGGAACCATTGGAAATACGCCATTAGTTCGCTTAAATAAAGTAACTGCCGAAGTCGACGCGTTGGTCTTGGCAAAAGTAGAAACGTTCAATCCTGGCAATTCTGTAAAAGACAGAATGGCTGTTAAAATGGTCGAAGATGCCGAAGCCGATGGACGCCTAAAACCAGGCGGAACCATCATTGAAGGAACATCAGGAAATACCGGAATGGGACTAGCATTAGCCGCAATCGTAAAAGGATACAAGCTAATTTGCGTAATCACCGACAAACAATCCAAAGAAAAAATGGACATCCTTCGAGCCGTAGGCGCGAAAGTGGTCGTTTGTCCAACCGATGTAGAACCAACCGATCCGCGTTCCTATTACTCCGTATCCAAACGACTCGGAGAAGAAACTCCGAATTCTTGGTACGTCAACCAATACGACAATCCTTCCAATGCCATTGCACATTACGAACAAACCGGTCCGGAAATCTGGGAACAAACCGAAGGAAAAATTACGCATTTCGTAGTGGGCGTCGGAACAGGAGGCACCATTTCTGGCGTGGCAAAATACCTCAAAGAAAAAAATCCAAACATCAAAATCTGGGGTATCGATACCTATGGATCGGTCTTTAAAAAATACCACGAAACCGGAATCTTCGATGAGAATGAAATCTATTCCTATATCACCGAAGGAATCGGAGAAGATATTCTTCCTAAAAACGTCGACTTTTCCCTAATCGATGGCTTTACTAAAGTGACCGATAAAGACGCTGCCGTTTACACTAGAAAAATTGCGTTGGAAGAAGGAATCTTCGTTGGAAATTCAGCTGGTTCGGCGGTGAAAGGCTTGTTGCAATTGAAAGAACATTTCAAACCCGAAGATGTCGTAGTTGTCTTGTTTCATGATTCTGGAAGTCGCTATGTTGGAAAAATGTTTAACGACGATTGGATGCGCGAACGAGGGTTCTTAGAAGAAGAAGTCACCAAAGCCGAAGACGTCATCAAAGATCACATCGATAAATCTTTAGTGGTGGTAAGAACCGAAGAATTGGTTTCTCACGCTATTGAGCGCATGCGTAAATTCAAAATATCGCAAATTCCAGTAATAGACATCAATGGTTTTGTGGGTTCGGTAGACGAATCTGATTTGTTTCAAATTTATGTCTCTGACAAAAATGCCGCCGACAAACCAATCAAAGAAGTTATGGGCAAGCCTTATCCAATCGTACCATTAGGAACACCAATCGAAGAAGTTTCCAAATTGTTTACCAAAGAGAATCAAGCGGTATTGATCGATTTAGGAAATGGCAAACACCATATCATTACTAAGTACGATATTATCGGAACCATAAAATAATTTTACAATTGCGATTTACGATATACGATTTACGAATTGGCTATCGTAAATCGTATTTCATAAATCGTAAATGCAATGACTTTCACCGCAATAGATTTTGAAACAGCAACGGGTCACCATCATAGCGCCTGCGCGGTAGGAATTGTCACGGTCGAAAACGGAAAAATCATTGAAGAATACTACACGTTAATTCAGCCGCCCAACAACGAGTTTTGGTATCAGAACATTATGGTTCACGGTATCAAACCCATACAAACCCTAAACGAAAAAACGTTCGACAACTTGTTTCCCGAAATTCAGAAACGACTCTTTGGCAAAACTATAGTCGCACACAACGAACAATTCGACCGCAATGTTTTGGCAAAAACAATGAAGTATTACGGACTTTATTACGACGAATTGGAAATCGCTGACCGTTGGGAATGCACTTGCAAAATTTACCGCGCTAAAGGCTACAAACCCGCCAATTTGAAATATTGCAGTGAGCGCAACAACATTACTTTAAACCATCACGAAGCATTATCCGACGCACGAGCCTGTGCGAAATTGTATCTTTTGAAATAATTTTCGATAGAACTTTTGTAGCGTGAGTAAGATTTTCTTACCTTAGTATTTCAACTACACGCCATATAAAGTCATATCATGAAAGAAGATTTTCTGCATTATTTGTGGAAGTTTAAGAAATTTGACACTTCCAACCTCCAAACGGTTCATCACGAATCCATTCAAATTCTGAACAGCGGGCAATATTTGCAAATCGCTGGCCCTGATTTTTTTAACGCTCAAATCATACTAAATCAGCAAAAATGGGCGGGCAATATAGAATTGCATCTCAAGTCTTCCGATTGGTATTTGCACCACCACGAAAGAGATCCTGCTTATGAAAACGTAATTCTTCACGTAGTTTGGGAACACGATACGGCGATTTTTAGAAAAGACAATTCGGAATTACCAACACTAGTATTGAAACCGTATGTCTCTGAACAGTTGATTCAGCAGTATGAAGCTTTGTTGTTTCCTAAGAGTTGGATTTACTGCGAAAGACAACTGCAAGGTCTAGATTCTTTTGCGCTTCGTCATTGGCAAGAGCGCCTCTTTTTCGAGCGTTTGGAAGCTAAATCGAATCCAATTGAAACACTATTAACGGAAACTCAAAACGATTGGGAAGCGGTCTTATTTTGTTTACTGGCGAAAAATTTCGGACTGAACACTAACGGAGAACTTTTTTATAAAATCGCAACCGAAATTCCCTTTGCAGTCCTGCGAAAAGAGCGAGTCGAATTTGAAAATATTGAGGCCTTACTTTTCGGGAAAATTGGATTGTTAAATGTAGAAAAAGAAGATGCTTATTTCCATAACTTAAAATCGAGGTACGAATATCTTGAGGTGAAATACCAATTGCAAAATTCGATTAATGGGTCGGTGCAGTTTTTTAAACATCGACCGGATAATTTTCCTACGATACGGTTATCACAATTGGCCAATTTATATGCAAAGCATGACCAGTTATTTTCTAAAGTTGTTCAAGTGCAATCGATCAAGGATGTGTATTTGCTCTTTGATGTGGCAGTGGCTCCTTATTGGCAAACGCACTATCTGTTTGATGCGGCTAGTCCAAAAAAAACCAAAGCGCTTTCCAAATCTTTTATTGATTTGATTGTTATTAATACGATTGTTCCCTTACAATTTGCCTATACTAAAAGACAAGGGAAGGATATTCTTGAGCACCTTTTGCAATTGCTTGAACAAATAGCTCCAGAAAAGAACGCTATTGTAGAAAAATTCAATGCCTTCGGGATTCCAACTCAGAATGCTTTTGAAACGCAAGCTCTGCTCCAATTGAAAAACGACTATTGTAATAGAGGTCGCTGTTTGGCCTGTGAAATTGGCATTCAATTATTAAAAACCAACTAAATAATAGTTTAATTTTACAATCAGTAACCAATAACCAAATGAGACTAGTTATCCAATTGAAATACTTTTTCGAGAAACACGGATTTCATGTTTCTTCGCGTTTGGCCGATCGCTTGGGGATGCGGGCCAATAATGTGCGGTTGTTTTTTATCTACATCTCTTTTGTTACTGCCGGACTTTGGTTTGGCGTTTATCTAACTTTGGCTTTTTGGATTAAGCTCAAAGACCTAGTCAGGGCAAAACGCAGCTCTGTTTTCGATTTATAACTTTCTTTTCTTACATGCCTTTTATTATTTTACACGCCAATACTTATGAAACTTTCATCCGATACTCCGTATTTTAAATTTTCTAAATCGCAACGAATTGGCCTTTTTGCGTTGTTGCTTGGAATTGTGATTTTTCAACTGCTTTATTTTTTTGTTGATTTTCAGACGAAGCCCGACGAAGCAGACGTCAAGCAAAACCAGTGGTTGGAAAACCCTATTCGTAAAGACAGCGTTCCAAAATATGCTAAGAAGGGAACGGCAAAAATGTACCCATTTAACCCCAACTTTATTACTGATTTTAAAGGGTACAAACTAGGTATGTCAGTAGCCGAAATTGATCGGTTGTTGGCATTTCGTAAAACTAATCGGTACGTGAATTCTGCCAAAGAATTTCAAGTGGTAACGCAGGTTTCCGATTCTTTACTGCGAACGATTGCCCCGTATTTTAAATTTCCGGATTGGGTAAACCAGCGGAATCAAAAGAAAAACAGTTTTTTTAAGACAACACTTCCCTTTAAGAAAGAACCCAAGCCAATTCTGGATATCAATCTAGCCACAGCAGAAGATCTAAAAAAGGTATATGGAATTGGTGATGGCTTGTCGGCCCGAATACTAAAAGAAAAAGAAAAGTTCGGTGGCTTCGTTAGTATGGATCAATTAGAAGATGTCTGGGGTTTGTCGCCCGAAGTCGTTGAAAAAATGAATCAGTCTTTTGCAGTAAAGGTGATACCTGATTTAGTAAAGGTAAACATCAATAAAGCGAATATGAAAGAGCTCATGCAATTCCCTTACTTTAGATATCCACTTGCCAAAGCCATAGTAACTTTTAGAAGCATGAATGGTGAAATCAAAAACACTGAGGATTTAGCAAAAATTTCGGGTTTTCCTGTTGATAAAATAAAAATAATTGCCTTATATTTGGAATTCTAAAAAAACAGCCTTAGTTATATGGATTCAGCATATTTTACAGAAGAACACGAATTGTTTAGGAAGAGTTTGCAAGATTTTTTGCGGATCGAAGTCGTACCACATATTGAAAAATGGGAAAAAACAGGTACAATTGAACGCTTCGTTTGGAAAAAGTTCGGAGAAATGGGCTTTTTCGGAATAGCCTATCCTGAGGCTTATGGCGGGATGAATTTGGATTTGTTTTACACGGTGGTCTTCCTAGAAGAACTCCAAAAAATAAAATCTTCTGGTTTTGCGGCTGCCATGTGGGCGCATGCTTATTTGGCAATGACGCATTTGAATGCAGAAGGGGATGAACGCATAAAACAAGAATATTTGGCACCAAGTATTGCTGGAGAAAAAATAGGAGCATTGTGCATAACCGAGCCTTTTGGTGGCAGTGATGTCGCCGGGATGCGGACAACTGCTGTTAAGAAAGGCACTAAATATGTGATTAATGGCTCTAAAACATTTATTACAAACGGGGTCTATGCCGACTATTATGTGGTGGCAGCTAAGACAAGTCCTGAACTTGGGAATAAGGGAATTAGTATCTTTCTATTGGATGCCAATTCAAAAGGAATTGCAGCGACGAAGTTAGATAAATTGGGATGGAGAGCATCGGATACCGCTGAAATAGCGTTTGATAATGTAGAAATTCCTGATGAAAACCTAATGGGTGAAGAAGGAAAGGGCTTTCCGTACATCATGCAACATTTTGCTTTGGAACGATTAATTATGGCAATCAATGCGCATGCTAGAGCAGAATATGCTATAGAATATACGATTGATTATATGTCTCAACGGGAAGCGTTTGGAACTACCATTAATAAATTTCAAGCGCTTCGGCATACCATGGTTGACCACGCTACAGAAGTAGAACATTGTAAGGTTTTTAATTATTCGGCGGTTGCTCGTTTAAACAAAGGAGAATACGTAGTTAAGGAAGCTACTATGGCAAAATTAAAATCTACAAAGGTTGCTGATGAAGCAATTTATAGCTGTATGCAGATGTTAGGCGGTTATGGCTATATGGAAGAATATCCTTTGGCTCGCTTGTTAAGGGATAGTCGTTTAGGACCAATTGGCGGCGGAACGTCGGAAATCATGAGAGAGATTTTGTCTAAAATGATTATTGACAAGCAAAACTACAAGCCAGCAGTAAAATGAGCATTGTTCAATTGAATTCTTGTTATTAAGAAATTCTTTGGGAGACTAGTTTAGTGTAAATTAACAAGAGCCAAGCGCCAAGTGAAATAATCTTGTTTCTTGGCTCTTTTATCTTTCATCTTTCATCTTTCTTGCGTGAAGGATGGTAGCGGAAATCCTCGTAGAGATTGGAGCGAACAGCCTGACGGCGACCGATGATATCTTTAAATCATAGAATTGTCTTTCGCCGGCACGCCCAGATTTGATGAAAGAGGAATGGTCGCTAAATTATAATGAAAAAAAACGCCATTATTAATTGCTAATTATAAATTAATGGTTAGTTTTGCAGCCTTAACGAGAGGAGGTGTCTATATTATGTTAATTATACCAATTAAAGACGGAGAAAATATCGATAGAGCATTAAAGCGCTATAAAAGAAAGTTTGATAAAACAGGAACTGTTCGTCAGTTGCGTGCGCGTCAAGCGTTCATCAAACCTTCTGTAACTCATAGAATGAAAATCCAGAAAGCGGCTTACATTCAGAACATGAAAGACAACTTAGAAAGTTAGTAGTAACTTTTTCAAAATAGAAACCGTTAGTCATTAAAGTTTAATACCTTTGATACTAACGGTTTTTTTATGGAAAATAGTAAGGACGCTTTCAGAGATTATTTGGCTTTAGAAAAGCACTACTCGGTGCATACGGTCAATGGCTACTGGAATGATCTTGTTTTTTTTGAAACTTTTTTGAAAGCAACTTTTGACCAAGAGGATTTGACGGAAGTACATTATAGTCAAATTCGAAGTTGGATCGTTTCGTTAGTTGATGCTTCCATTTCTAATGCTTCGGTGAATCGGAAGATTGCCTCGTTGAAGGCTTATTACAAATTTTTATTGAAGACCAAGCAGATTGCTATGAGTCCGCTTGAAAAGCACCAATCTTTAAAAGCGCCTAAAAAAATTCAGATTCCGTTTTCAGAGAAAGAATTGGATATGGTGTTGCAGCAGTTGCACTTTCCTGAGGGTTTTGAAGGAATTAGAGACAGATTGATTATAGACTTGTTCTATACGACAGGGATTAGAAGAACCGAGTTGATTCATCTGACAGTGGCCAATGTGAATGTGTCTTCAGCTACCATAAAAGTTTTGGGAAAGAGAAATAAGGAACGTATACTTCCGGTTTTGCCAGTAGTAGTGCAACAGTTGCAAAAGTATTTTTCGGAACGAACTAATTTAGAGCAAATTAAGGATAAGGACTATTTTTTCTTGACCCAACAAGGAGTTAAATTGAGTGATACGTTTGTGTATCGTTTAATTAATCATTACTTTAGTAATGTCTCTGAGAAGGTAAAAAAGAGTCCGCATATTCTACGACATACATTTGCGACTCACTTACTAAACAACGGGGCAGACATCAATTCAGTTAAAGAATTATTAGGACATTCTAGTTTGGCTTCTACGCAAGTATACACTCATAGTAGTTTGGCAGAGTTGAAAAAGGTATATGGAAAAGCACACCCAAGGAATCAATAATAATTCGATAATGTTTAACCATTAAAAAAAGTATTATGAAGGTAAACGTTCATGCAGTTAACTTTGCGGTTGACAAAAAGCTAGTCGATTTTATTCAAGAACGAATGGATAAATTAGAAAAATATTATGATAAAATTGTTTCGTCGGATGTTTTTTTGAAGGTGGAAAAGACCAGTGATAAAGAAAATAAAATTGTGGAAGTAAAAATTCACGTTCCGGGAGATGATTTTATGGTAAAAAAACAATGCAAGACATTTGAGGAGGCAATAGAGAATTCGGCAGAGTCTCTAGAACGTTTGCTGGTGAAAAGAAAAGAAAAAATTAGAACCAATATTTAATCGAAATTTTTTTATAAAAATGTTTTGATTAAAAAACAAAAAGATATACATTTGCAGTCCGTTAGAAATAGCGGACTTTTTTTATTGTATATGCCAGCGTAGCTCAGTTGGCTAGAGCAGCTGATTTGTAATCAGCAGGTCGTGGGTTCGAGTCCCTCCGCCGGCTCTAAATAGTAGAGGTATAAACATAAAAAAAGTTGGGGAGATACTCAAGCGGCCAACGAGGGCAGACTGTAAATCTGCTGTGTGAACTTCGCAGGTTCGAATCCTGCTCTCCCCACAAAGTTTTAGAACAAGAAGTTTTCGTAAAGCTTGCTTTAATGAAAATCTAGTTTCTAAGACTTCGTAAGGGTTCATCCTTATGGATTGCAAGCCACGCTTGTAATGCTGTTAATGTGAACTGTAATGTCGTCAAAAGGATTTGTCCGACAATGGCGACCATCAAGGAAAAACTGCCGACTTAGCTCAGGGGTAGAGTGCTTCCTTGGTAAGGAAGAGGTCACGGGTTCAATTCCCGTAGTTGGCTCAAATAAATTAGAGAATTTCGAACACTAATATATAACTAAGATTAAAATTAAGTAAAATGGCAAAAGAAAATTTTAACCGTAATAAGCCCCACTTAAACATTGGAACAATTGGGCACGTGGATCACGGGAAAACTACATTAACTGCTGCAATTACAAAAGTATTGTCAGATGCAGGTTACTGTCAAGCGAAATCATTTGATCAAATTGATAACGCTCCAGAAGAGAAAGAAAGAGGTATTACTATTAATACATCGCACGTTGAGTACGAAACAGCTAACCGTCACTACGCTCACGTTGACTGTCCAGGTCACGCGGATTACGTGAAAAACATGGTTACTGGTGCTGCTCAAATGGACGGTGCAATCTTAGTTGTAGCTGCAACTGATGGACCAATGCCACAAACTCGTGAGCACATCCTTTTAGGTCGCCAAGTTGGTATTCCTAGAATGGTAGTTTTCATGAACAAAGTGGATATGGTTGATGATGCTGAGTTGTTAGAATTAGTTGAAATGGAAATCAGAGATTTATTGTCTTTCTACGAATATGATGGAGATAATGGTCCAGTGGTTCAAGGTTCAGCTTTAGGTGGATTGAATAACGATCCAGCTTGGGTGCCAAAAATCATTGAATTAATGGAAGCTGTTGATAGCTGGATCGAAGAGCCAGTTCGTGATATCGCTAAACCATTCTTGATGCCGGTTGAAGATGTATTCACCATTACAGGTCGTGGAACTGTTGCTACAGGTCGTATCGAAACTGGTGTTGCTAATACAGGAGATGCTGTTGAAATCATTGGTATGGGAGCTGAGAAATTGACTTCTACAATCACTGGAGTTGAAATGTTCCGTAAAATCCTTGATAGAGGAGAAGCTGGAGATAACGTAGGTTTACTTTTAAGAGGTATCGATAAAGCAGATATCAAAAGAGGTATGGTTATCATTAAGCCAGGTTCAGTAAAACCGCACGCTAAATTTAAAGCTGAGGTTTACATCTTGAAAAAAGAAGAAGGTGGTCGTCACACACCATTCCATAATAACTACCGTCCACAGTTCTACGTACGTACAACTGACGTAACAGGAGTTATCTCTTTACCAGCAGGTGTTGAGATGGTAATGCCAGGTGATAACTTAACTATTGACGTGGCTTTATTAAGCCCAATCGCGATGACTGTAGGTTTGCGTTTTGCTATCCGTGAAGGTGGTAGAACTGTAGGTGCAGGTCAGGTGACTGAAATCGTAGAATAATTATTAAATACACTCATAGAGCCAGCAGGTAGCCATCCGGTTGTCTGCTGGCTTTTACTACGGGCGTAGTTCAAGGGTAGAATAGCGGTCTCCAAAACCGTTGATGGGGGTTCGAATCCCTCCGCCCGTGCAAAAAAAAACTATAGTATATGAAAGTTGTAAATTATATATCGGAAGCGTTTGAAGAATTAAAGTCAAATGTGACTTGGCCAGAATGGGCCGAAGTACAACGTCTAACAATTGTAGTAGCTGTTTTTTCAGTACTATTCGCCTTGGCAACTTGGGGAGTAGATGAAGTTTTCGCAAAATCAATAGCTGGTTTTTTTAATTGGTTAAAAGCTTAATATATCTGTGATGACTGATAATAATGTGAAAAAGTGGTATGTTGTTAGAGCTGTAAGCGGCCAAGAAAACAAGGTAAAAGCTTATATCGAAACTGAGATTAACCGTTTGGGAATGGGAGATTATATTTCGCAAGTACTGGTTCCAACCGAAAAAGTGGTTCAAGTACGTGAAGGAAAAAAAATCACCAAAGACAAAGTGTATTTTCCAGGATATGTAATGATTGAAGCGAACCTTGCTGGTGAAATTCCGCATATTATCAAGTCGATAACTAGTGTTATTGGTTTTTTAGGTGAAGTAAAAGGTGGAGATCCTGTGCCTTTAAGAATGTCTGAAGTAAACCGAATGTTAGGTAAGGTTGATGAGTTGGCCGTGAAAACCGATACGCATGCTATTCCTTTCAATATTGGAGAAACGATTAAGGTTATTGATGGTCCTTTCAACGGGTTCAATGGAACGGTGGAGAAAATCAATGAAGAAAAGCGTAAACTTGAAGTCATGGTGAAAATTTTCGGAAGAAAAACACCTTTGGAATTGAGTTTCATGCAAGTTGAAAAAGTATAATTCGTTACACTATTATAAACCGCAACATTCTGCTTCCATAGGATGTTGTAAATTTTAAAAACAATGGCTAAAGAGATTAGTAAAGTAGTTAAACTACAAGTTAAGGGAGGTGCCGCGAATCCATCGCCACCGGTAGGACCTGCTCTTGGAGCTGCTGGTGTTAATATCATGGAGTTTTGCAAGCAATTTAATGCAAGAACTCAAGATAAAGCCGGCAAAGTATGCCCTGTGCAAATCACGGTGTACAAAGACAAATCTTTTGATTTCGTCGTAAAAACTCCTCCTGCTGCTGTCCAGTTATTGGAAGCAACAAAGCTAAAGTCCGGTTCAGGTGAACCAAATCGTAAAAAAGTAGCAAGTGTTACTTGGGACCAAATCAAAGCAATCGCTGACGATAAAATGGTCGATTTAAATGCATTCACAATTGAGTCTGCTATGAGTATGATCGCTGGAACAGCTAGATCTATGGGTATAACTGTAAGTGGAGAATCTCCTCTAAAAAAAGCGTAAGACATGGCAAAATTGACTAAAAAACAAAAAGAAGCAGCCTCAAAAATCGAAAAAAACAAACTATACTCTTTGAAAGATGCATCAGCATTAATCAAAGTGGTAGCGTCTGCAAAATTTGATGAGTCTGTTGATATCGCTGTGAAATTAGGAGTTGATCCTAGAAAAGCGAATCAAATGGTTAGAGGTGTAGTTACCTTACCTCACGGTACGGGTAAAGATGTAAGAGTTCTTGCATTGGTTACTCCAGATAAAGAAGCGGAAGCTAAAGCTGCTGGTGCAGACCACGTAGGTTTAGACGACTACTTGCAAAAAATTAAAGACGGTTGGACGGATATTGATGTAATCATCACTATGCCTGCTGTTATGGGAAAATTAGGTCCATTAGGTCGTATTCTAGGACCTAGAGGTTTAATGCCAAACCCTAAAACAGGAACGGTTACTATGGATGTAGCGAAAGCTGTAGCTGAAGTAAAAGCGGGTAAAATCGACTTTAAAGTAGATAAAACAGGTATTGTTCACGCTGGGATCGGAAGAATTTCTTTCGGGGCGGATATGATTAACGACAATGCTCACGAAATTATTCAAACCTTATTAAAACTTAAACCAACTGCGGCTAAAGGAACTTACATCAAAAGCATTCACTTGTCTAGTACAATGAGTCCTGCGATTGCCTTAGATCCTAAAGGAGTATAAATTAGAAATCATGACTAGAGAAGAAAAATCAAGAGTTATTGAAGATTTAACTGCACAGTTAGCTGGGACGAATGTTGTTTATTTGGCAGACATTTCTGGTTTAAATGCAGAGACTACTTCAAACCTAAGAAGAGCTTGTTTCAAAGCAGGAATCCAATTAGCAGTAGTTAAAAATACCTTGCTTGAAAAAGCAATGGGTGCTTCTGACAATGACTATGGCGATTTGCCATCAGTATTGAAAGGAAACACTTCAATCTTAATCGCAGAGAACGGAAACGCTCCTGCAAAGATTATCAAAGAATTCCGTAAAAAGTCGGATAAGCCTCTTTTAAAAGGAGCTTTCATTCACCACGCGGTATTTATCGGAGACAACCAATTAGATGCGTTAATCGCTCTTAAATCGAAAGACGAAGTTATTGGAGAAATCATCGGATTACTTCAATCACCGGCTAAGAATGTGGTATCTGCGCTTAAATCAAGCGGCGGTAAATTGGCTGGAATTCTTAAAACATTGTCTGAAAAATAGACAATTAGCATAGCGCGCACTTAATAAATTATATTTTACAAACTATTTAAAAACGATAGAAAAAATGGCAGATTTGAAACAATTCGCAGAACAATTAGTTAACTTAACTGTTAAAGAAGTTAATGAATTAGCTACAATTTTAAAAGATGAATACGGAATCGAGCCTGCAGCTGCTGCTGTAGTTGCTGGTCCTGCTGCTGGTGGTGGTGATGTAGCTGCTGCTGAAGAGCAAACTGAATTTACAGTGGTATTGAAAGAAGCGGGAGCTTCTAAATTAGCTGTAGTAAAAGCTGTAAAAGAACTAACTGGTTTAGGTCTTAAAGAAGCTAAAGATTTAGTGGACGCTGCTCCATCTAACATCAAAGAAGGTGTAACTAAAGATGAGGCTGAAGGTCTTAAAAAATCTTTAGAAGAAGCTGGAGCTGTTGTTGAGCTAAAATAAGCTTTACCGGTTTTGAAAAACTAGGTTTAGGCCTTGGGCAGCGACGCTCAAAGGCCTAAACCATTTTTCGTATAATAAAATTATATTCCCAATTTTATTATAAAATGATTTAAAATACCCATAAAAAATTTTTAGTCAATACGAAGAAAAAAGTCTACTGAAGATACGCCAGTTTACTTTTAAGAGGTATTGATTATAAAAAGAAAGTATCAATCAAACAGTGTTTTACACAAAAACTACTTTTTTTTAATCAAAATTTTGTCCATTGATGATAACAAATCAGACTGAAAGATTGAATTTTGCCTCAACCAAAAACATCCCGGACTATCCGGATTTCTTAGATGTTCAGGTAAAATCTTTTAAAGATTTCTTCCAATTGGAAACCAAATCTGACGAAAGAGGCAACGAAGGGTTATACAACACCTTCATGGAAAACTTTCCAATCACTGATACAAGAAACAACTTTGTATTGGAGTTCCTAGATTATTTTGTTGATCCACCACGTTATACTATTCAAGAGTGTATCGAAAGAGGATTAACGTATAGCGTGCCTTTAAAAGCACGTTTGAAATTATATTGTACCGATCCAGAGCACGAAGATTTTGAAACCATTGTTCAGGATGTATATCTTGGTACAATTCCTTACATGACTCCTTCGGGTACTTTTGTAATCAATGGCGCTGAGCGTGTTGTTGTATCGCAATTGCACCGTTCTCCGGGTGTTTTCTTTGGACAATCCTTCCACGCCAATGGAACCAAATTATATTCTGCCCGTGTCATCCCGTTCAAAGGATCTTGGATAGAATTTGCTACCGATATCAACAGCGTAATGTATGCGTATATCGATAGAAAGAAAAAATTACCTGTAACTACTTTATTCCGTGCCATAGGTTTCGAAAGAGATAAGGATATCCTAGAGATTTTCGACCTTGCTGAGGAAATTAAAGTATCCAAAACAGGACTTAAAAAATATATCGGTAGAAAATTAGCAGCTCGTGTATTAAATACATGGCATGAGGATTTCGTAGATGAAGATACTGGTGAAGTAGTTTCTATCGAACGTAACGAGATCATCCTTGATAGAGATACCATTATCGATAAAGATAATGTGGAAGAAATCATCGACTCGAACGTAAAATCTATTTTGTTGCACAAAGAAAGTACGAATCAGGCTGACTATTCAATCATTCACAACACGCTTCAAAAAGATCCAACCAATTCTGAAAAAGAAGCCGTTGAGCATATCTACAGACAATTGCGTAACGCAGAACCGCCTGATGAAGAAACCGCTCGTGGTATTATAGATAAATTGTTCTTCTCTGATCAACGTTACAACTTAGGTGAAGTAGGTCGTTACAGAATGAACAAAAAATTAGGGTTAGATATCCCAATGGAAAAGCAAGTCTTGACCAAAGAAGATATTATCACCATCGTGAAATATTTGATCGAGCTAATCAACTCTAAAGCAGAGATTGATGATATTGATCACTTGTCGAACCGTCGTGTTAGAACTGTAGGCGAGCAATTGTCACAACAGTTTGGCGTTGGTTTAGCACGTATGGCTAGAACTATTCGTGAAAGAATGAACGTTAGAGATAACGAGGTGTTTACACCAATTGATTTGATCAATGCCAAAACATTGTCATCGGTAATCAACTCTTTCTTCGGAACCAACCAGTTGTCTCAGTTCATGGATCAAACGAATCCATTAGCCGAGATCACGCACAAAAGAAGATTATCCGCGCTAGGACCAGGTGGACTTTCAAGAGAAAGAGCCGGGTTTGAAGTACGTGACGTTCACTATACGCACTACGGACGTTTGTGTCCGATTGAAACTCCTGAAGGACCAAACATTGGTTTGATTTCATCACTTGGTGTTTACGCGAAAGTAAACGGAATGGGTTTCATCGAAACACCGTACCGTAAAGTAACCAATGGTAAAGTGGATTTAGTTTCTACTCCAGTTTATCTAAGTGCTGAAGAAGAAGAAGGTAAAATGATTGCTCAAGCGAATATCGCGATGGACAATTCTGGAAAAATTACCGCTGATAAAGTTATTGCCCGTGAAGAAGGTGATTTCCCAGTAGTGGATCCAGGTCAAGTGCATTATACTGACGTGGCACCAAACCAAATTGCTTCGATTTCGGCTTCGTTAATTCCGTTCTTAGAACATGATGATGCGAATAGAGCTTTGATGGGATCGAACATGATGCGTCAGGCCGTACCATTATTGCGTCCTGAAGCTCCAATTGTTGGAACTGGTTTAGAACGTCAAGTAGCTTCCGATTCTAGAGTATTGATTAATGCCGAAGGACCTGGAGTGGTTGAATACGTAGATGCCAATATCATCACCATCAAATACGACCGTTCTGAAGAAGAACGTATGGTAAGTTTTGAAGCCGATGAGAAAACATACAATTTAATTAAATTTAGAAAAACCAATCAAAGTACCAGTATCAACTTGAAACCGATCGTAAGAAAAGGGGATAGAGTAGTTACAGGTCAAGTATTGTCAGAAGGATACGCCACACAAAATGGTGAATTGGCTTTGGGTAGAAACCTAAAAGTTGCGTTCATGCCATGGAAAGGTTACAACTTCGAGGATGCGATTGTAATTTCTGAAAAAGTAGTTCGTGACGATATCTTTACCTCAATCCACGTAGATGATTACTCTTTAGAAGTAAGAGATACGAAATTGGGTAACGAAGAATTAACGAATGATATTCCAAACGTTTCTGAAGAAGCTACTAAAGACTTGGATGAAAACGGTATGATCAGAATTGGTGCTGAAGTAAAACCTGGCGACATTCTAATCGGAAAAATTACACCAAAAGGAGAATCAGACCCAACTCCAGAAGAGAAATTGCTTCGTGCGATCTTCGGAGATAAAGCTGGTGATGTGAAGGATGCTTCGTTAAAAGCGTCTCCATCATTACACGGTGTGGTTTTAGACAAAAAATTATTCGCAAGAGCGGTAAAAGACAAACGCAAACGTACTCAAGATAAAGATGCTTTAGGCGCTTTAGAAATGGAATTCGAGACAAAATTCGTCGATTTAAAAGACAAATTAGTGGAGAAACTGTTCTTGATCGTAAACGGAAAAACCTCTCAAGGTGTGATGAATGATTTGGGTGAAGAAGTGTTACCAAAAGGTAAGAAATATACTCAAAAAATGTTGTACGCTGTAGAAGATTTCGCTCACTTAAGCAAAGGACAATGGGTTGCGGACGACGCTACCAATAAAATGGTAAACGACTTAATCCACAACTATAAAATTAAGTTGAACGATTTACAAGGAGCGTTGCGTAGAGAGAAATTTACGATTACTGTTGGAGATGAATTGCCAGCTGGAATCTTGAAACTCGCTAAAGTATACATTGCGAAAAAACGTAAATTGAAAGTTGGGGATAAAATGGCAGGACGTCACGGAAACAAAGGTATTGTGGCTCGTATCGTTCGTCATGAAGACATGCCTTTCTTAGAAGACGGAACGCCAGTTGATATCGTATTGAACCCACTAGGAGTACCATCGCGTATGAACATCGGGCAGATTTACGAAACGGTATTGGGTTGGGCTGGACAAAATTTAGGACGCAAATTTGCGACACCAATTTTTGACGGAGCTACTTTAGACCAGATCAACGAATTGACTGATGAAGCTGGAATTCCACGTTTTGGACATACGTACCTTTACGATGGAGGAACCGGAGAACGTTTCCACCAAGCAGCAACAGTCGGTGTCATCTACATGTTGAAATTAGGACACATGGTAGACGATAAGATGCACGCCCGTTCTATCGGACCGTACTCTTTAATTACGCAACAACCTTTAGGTGGTAAAGCGCAATTTGGAGGACAACGTTTCGGAGAGATGGAGGTTTGGGCTCTAGAAGCCTACGGTGCTTCTAGTACTTTACGTGAAATCTTGACAGTAAAATCGGATGATGTTATCGGAAGAGCCAAAACTTACGAAGCAATCGTAAAAGGCGAAGCGATGCCAGAACCAGGATTGCCAGAGTCATTCAACGTTTTGATGCACGAATTGAAAGGTTTAGGCTTAGATATCCGTTTAGAAGAATAAAACAGTTTTCTGTTGTCAGTTGTCCGTTGCCGATTTTAACGGATAACAGATAACTGACGACCGACAACTAAAAAAATAATTTCAAAATAATTCAATAGTAACGACTATGATGAATAATAGAAATAACAATAAAGATAAAAATCCAATCAAAAGATTTGACAAAATCTCGATTGGACTAGCTTCTCCAGAATCGATCTTGGCTGAGTCAAGAGGTGAGGTGTTGAAGCCAGAAACTATCAATTATAGAACTCACAAACCAGAACGTGATGGTCTTTTCTGTGAACGTATTTTCGGTCCGGTAAAAGATTTCGAATGTGCTTGTGGAAAATACAAAAGAATCCGTTACAAAGGAATCATTTGTGACCGTTGTGGAGTAGAAGTTACCGAGAAAAAAGTACGTCGTGATCGAGTAGGACACATCAATTTAGTGGTGCCTATCGCTCATATCTGGTACTTCCGTTCGCTTCCAAACAAAATTGGTTACATCCTAGGATTGCCGTCTAAAAAATTAGACATGATCATTTACTACGAGAGATACGTAGTAATCCAAGCAGGTATTGCCAAAGGTCCAGATGGAGAATCTATCAATAGATTGGACTTCTTAACCGAGGAAGAATACTTGAACATCTTGGATTCATTGCCACAAGAAAATCAATATTTAGATGATTTAGATCCTAATAAATTCGTAGCCAAAATGGGTGCGGAATGTATTATGGATTTGTTAGCGCGTATCGACTTAGATGCGTTGTCGTATGAATTGCGTCACTCGGCTAATAACGAAACATCAAAACAACGTAAAACAGAAGCATTAAAGAGACTACAAGTAGTAGAATCTTTCCGTGAATCCAACTTGAACCGTGAAAATCGTCCAGAATGGATGATCATGAAAGTGGTTCCAGTAATTCCGCCGGAATTGCGTCCGTTAGTGCCACTAGATGGAGGTCGTTTCGCCACGTCCGATTTGAACGATTTGTACCGAAGAGTAATCATCCGGAACAACCGTTTGAAACGTTTGATGGAAATCAAAGCGCCAGAAGTAATCTTGAGAAACGAAAAACGGATGCTACAGGAATCTGTAGACTCGTTATTCGATAACACTAGAAAAGCGTCTGCAGTTAAAACAGAATCCAACCGTCCGTTGAAATCACTTTCAGATTCCCTAAAGGGAAAACAAGGTCGTTTCCGTCAAAACTTACTTGGAAAACGTGTCGATTATTCAGCGCGTTCGGTAATTGTTGTTGGACCTGAATTGAAACTATTCGAATGCGGTATCCCAAAAGATATGGCAGCTGAATTATACAAGCCGTTTGTGATCCGTAAATTAATCGAAAGAGGAATTGTAAAAACGGTAAAATCGGCTAAGAAAATCATCGACAAAAAAGAGCCTGTAGTTTGGGACATCCTTGAAAATGTAATCAAAGGACATCCAATCTTACTGAATCGTGCTCCTACCTTGCACAGATTGGGTATTCAAGCATTCCAACCGAAATTGATTGAAGGAAAAGCAATCCAATTGCACCCTTTAGTTTGTACGGCGTTTAATGCGGATTTTGATGGGGATCAAATGGCAGTGCATTTACCACTAGGACCAGAAGCAATTTTGGAAGCTCAGTTGTTAATGTTGGCCTCTCACAACATCTTGAATCCTGCGAATGGTGCTCCAATTACAGTACCTTCTCAAGACATGGTTTTGGGTCTGTACTACATGACCAAAGAAAGAATCTCAACTCCAGATCACAAAATCTTAGGAGAAGACTTAACCTTCTATTCTGCAGAAGAAGTGAACATCGCTTTGAACGAAGGAAGATTAGAATTGAACGCTCGTGTGAAAATTAGAGCCAAAGATTTTAATGAAGAAGGCGAATTAGTATACAAAATTATCCAAACAACTGCTGGACGTGTCTTGTTTAATGAAGTGGTGCCGGAAGCTGCAGGATATATCAATGATGTATTGACCAAAAAGAATTTAAGAGACATCATCGGAAGAATCTTAAGCGTAACTAACGTGCCTACAACTGCCGCCTTCTTAGACAGCATGAAAGACATGGGTTATAAGTTTGCATTCAAAGGTGGATTATCCTTCTCTCTAGGAGATATTATCATCCCAGAAAGAAAAGGTGAATTAATTGCAGACGCTCGCGAGCAAGTTGACGGAATTTCTGCCAACTACAACATGGGATTGATCACTAATAATGAACGATACAACCAAGTAATTGACGTGTGGACATCGACCAATGCCATGCTTACAGAATTAGCGATGAAAAACATTAGAGAAGACCAACAAGGGTTTAACTCGGTGTACATGATGCTTGATTCTGGAGCGCGTGGATCGAAAGAGCAAATTCGTCAGTTAACCGGTATGCGTGGATTGATGGCAAAACCTAAAAAATCTACAGCAGGCGGTGGTGAAATTATCGAAAACCCAATTCTTTCTAACTTTAAAGAAGGTCTTTCCATCTTAGAATACTTCATCTCTACACACGGTGCTCGTAAAGGTCTTGCCGATACTGCTTTGAAAACGGCAGATGCTGGATACTTAACCAGAAGATTGCACGACGTTTCTCAAGATGTTATCGTAAACATTGATGATTGTGGTACTTTAAGAGGAATTGAAGTTTCGGCTTTGAAGAAAAACGAAGAAATCGTTGAAACATTAGGAGAACGTATTTTAGGACGAGTAGCCTTGCAAGATGTCATCAATCCGTTGACTTCTGAAATCATGGTATACTCTGGACAACAAATTACAGAAGCTATTGTAAAAGCGGTGGAAGCATCACCAGTAGAACGTTTAGAAGTGCGTTCTCCATTAACTTGCGAAGCCTTAAAAGGAATTTGTGCGAAATGTTACGGTAGAAACTTAGCTACTGGAAAAATGACGCAACGTGGTGAAGCAGTTGGAGTAATTGCAGCACAATCTATTGGGGAACCAGGAACACAGTTAACATTGCGTACCTTCCACGTGGGTGGTACTGCAGGAAATATCTCAGAAGAGTCTAGTATTGTAACTCGTTTTGATGGTCGTCTAGAAATAGAAGATTTGAAAACGGTTAAGGGAGAAGATTCCGATGGAAATGCTGTGGATATCGTAGTATCTCGTTCAACCGAATTGAAATTGATTGATTCTAAAACAGACATTTTATTAAGTACACACAACATTCCTTACGGTTCAAGCATTTTCGTTAAAGACGCCGACGTAGTTACAAAAGGAACAACCATTTGTAAATGGGATCCATATAACGGGGTTATCGTTTCTGAGTTTACCGGAAAAATTGCTTACGAAGATTTAGAACAAGGACAATCGTTCCAAGTTGAGATTGATGAGCAAACTGGTTTCCAAGAAAAAGTAATTTCTGAATCTAGAAATAAAAAATTAATCCCAACCTTATTGGTTTACGGTAAAGACAACGAGTTAATTCGTTCATACAACTTACCAGTAGGAGCTCACCTTATGGTTGAGAATGGTGAGAAAATTAAAGCTGGTAAAGTATTGGTAAAAATTCCACGTCGTTCGTCTAAAGCGGGTGATATCACCGGAGGTTTACCAAGAATTACCGAGTTGCTTGAGGCTCGTAATCCTTCAAATCCAGCAGTGGTTTCTGAGATCGATGGTGTGGTTACTTTTGGTAAAATTAAACGTGGAAACCGTGAAATTATCATCGAATCGAAGTTTGGTGAAATTAAGAAATACTTGGTGAAATTATCAAGTCAAATCTTAGTTCAAGAAAATGACTTCGTAAGAGCAGGAGTGCCATTGTCTGATGGAGCCATTACACCGGAAGATATTTTGAGAATTCAAGGACCAGCAGCTGTTCAACAGTATTTGGTAAATGAAATTCAGGAAGTATACCGTTTGCAAGGGGTAAAAATCAACGACAAACACTTTGAAGTAGTAATCCGTCAGATGATGCGTAAAGTACGCGTAGAAGATCCGGGAGACACTTTATTCTTAGAAGAGCAACTAATTCACACGAAAGATTTCATCGTTGAAAATGATAATCTATATGGAATGAAAGTAGTTGAAGATGCTGGAGATTCTGAAACCATCAAACCAGGACAAATCATTTCGCCACGTCAGTTGCGCGATGAGAACTCTTTGTTGAAACGTAACGATAAAAATTTAGTATCAGCACGTGATGTCATTACGGCTACTGCTACACCAGTCTTACAAGGTATCACAAGAGCATCGCTTCAAACGAAATCATTTATCTCTGCCGCATCGTTCCAGGAAACTACGAAAGTGTTGAACGAGGCCGCTGTAGCAGGAAAAGTAGATTTCTTAGAAGGATTGAAAGAAAATGTAATTGTAGGTCACAGAATCCCAGCCGGAACGGGTATGAGAGAATATGACAATTCGATTGTAGGTTCTAAAGACGATTACAACGAAATGATGGCCAACAAAGAAGAATATATTTATTAAGCTATGAGTGATTCTAAACAGCCACAGCAAGGACAAATCAATATCGAACTAGATGAAGCTACCGCGGAAGGAATTTATTCCAACTTAGCCATCATCAATCATTCGGCTTCTGAATTTGTGTTGGACTTTGTGTGTATCATGCCTGGTACACCCAAAGCGAAAGTGAAATCAAGAATTGTCTTGACACCGCAACATGCTAAAAGATTGGTAAAAGCATTGGCAGAAAATGTACACCGTTTTGAAGTATCTCATGGAGAGATTAAAGACACAGAACAACCGCCAATTCCACTAAACTTTGGTACTGCTGGTCAAGCTTAGTAAGTTCTAAATTAAAAAAAACCTCTCAAGAAATTGAGAGGTTTTTTTTATTTGATTTATTGTGTAATGTAAGAATTTAAATGTTCAATTGTGTCTTTTTGAACTTCTATAATTGCTTGTACAACATCGCCAATTGAAACTATCCCAGCCAGCTTATGATGGTCCGGGTAGGTGACGTACTCTTTTGCTACTCATCAATTCCATGCAGTAATCAATAGATTCGGAAGGCTTTGCAGCTGTAAAATCCATATCCATGATTTCATGAACTAAGGTATCTTTTGAACTTTTGTCTTTCAAAACCACCTTTTTCGCATAATCTCTTTCAGATAAAATCCCTTTCAAAACATCATCGTCAACAACTAAGAGTGCTCCGATGTTTTTGTCATGCATCAACTTTAAGCGCTTCATAAACCGTGGTGTTAGGTAATACAGTATTGATCATGCTACTTTTCTTGCTTACAATTTGATTTTCAGTCCTATCAATGAAATTTAAAGATTTATTAAGATATTAAAATCGAACCCAGTAAGCCTAAATTTAATCTAAAAGAAAGATTTACAAACCTCAATTTTATAAAATGTATAAGAATCACCTTAGAGAGATTGAAAAGCAGCGCTGCTCGTATTCTTTTTTCTGTAAATTTCCTTACAAAAATATTGCATAATGAGAATTTATTAACTTAAAAACGGTTATTTATTAACACGAAAACGTTATAGTAAATCACATTGAAAATCAAATATTAAAAAATTGTTAAAATATATATATATTTATAAAGTCAAAATGAAACAAAAGTATGTGTGTAAACCAAAAAAATGGTTTAGGCACATGTTTTTGTTAGATATCAATAAATTAAACTCAATAAATTATGAAAAAAACGTTACACTACTACTCATTTAAATCTAGTATAGGAAGTGGCATAAAGAGATTTTTATTTAGTCTCGGATTGCAAAGTAAAGATTGGGTCTTTTCTCGTACAAAGAATGAATCTGATATCACATTTTTTAGTTTTATAACCAGTTTCATTTTTATTGTTTTAATGACATTAGGCTTATCGCATAATGTTGAGGCTCAAAATTCCTATACTTGGAATGGCGGCGGAGCAGATAATAACATGACCACAGGAGCAAATTGGGGCGGGAGTGCCCCTGGAAGTCCGCAAGTGTTTCTTAATTTTGCAGGGAGCAATAGGTTGACTCCAAATAATAATTTTAGTGCGATTAGTGGAGGTTTCCAAATATTTTTCAAAAGTGGGGCAGGATCTTTTATTGTCGGTGGAAATCTAATTACCTTTTATAATTATGGTTCGCCTGCTCCTCTTATTCAGAATGAAGGAACAGCATTGCAAACCATCAATTTTCCTATTTCAAATGGTAACACTGCAAACAATGGCGACATGAACATTAATGGGAATGGTTCGGGTGGACCAATAACTTTTGGCTCTACCTTTACGACACCTAATGGTACGAATAATAGAACATTAAAGATTAATAACGGAAACGGCTCGGGCACCGTAACATTTAACGGGGCTATCGGACAAGGTACGGGCGGAGGAAAATTGGCGTTCGCAAAAAACGGAGCTAATAGTTCGGCTATTCTCGGTGCGGCCAACACTTATACAGGAAATACCGATATCAATGCGGGAACACTTTTTATCAATGGAAGTACTTCTTCTAGTAGTCCAGTTACTGTTTTAAGTGGAGCAACTCTTGCAGGTAATGGTACAGCCGCAGGTTCAGTTACGCTATCTGGAATCGTTTCTCCAGGAGCAACATCTGCAACAACAGCAAATCTGAATACAGGTGCATTTACGTTTAATGCTAACTCTTCTTATAGATTTGAAATGAATAATGCCACAGGTACAGCAGGAAATGCCTCCGGTTGGGATAAAATAACCTCTACAGGAGCTATTACTTGTTCGGCTTCTCCAATTACTTTGAACTTAGTGTCTTTATCAGTATCTAATTTCAATCCTGCAAATGCATACACTTGGCCAATAGCTTCTGCAAGTTCTATTTCTGGTTTTAACGCTAGTAATTTTACGATTAATACAGCTTCATTTGCATCATTTACCGGAATATTTAGTGTTACTTTAACTGGAGGAAATACAATCAATTTAGTGTATTTACCGCCATCTTCTGGACCTGCGCAACCCAGCGCGATTTCAGGCCCGACCACAGTTTGTAATGGAACTTCTCAAACGTATAGTGTAACGAATGATATCAATGCTACGAGCTATCAATGGACATTGCCTAGCGGATGGTCAGGAACAAGTTCAACCAATAGTATTACGGTAACAGTGGCTAATCCAAGCGGTTCGCTTTCAGTAGTTGCACAGAATGCGGGTGGCGACAGTTTCCCAAGATCAGTATTCGTAAACGTTGGTGTAAGTACATCAATTACCACACAACCTTCAACCAGTGCACAATCCGTTTGTCTCGGAGGTTCTGTAACAGCATTATCAGTAGTTGCAGCTGGAGGATCATTAACCTATCAATGGTATAGTAATACCAGCCAGACCAATTCTGGAGGGACATTAATCACAGGTGCGACATCTTCAAGTTATACTCCAACAGCTTTTGGAACACCTTTATATTATTATTGTACCGTAGGCGGAAGTTGTGCTCCGACTAGTGTTTCAAGTAATGCATCGGGTCTTATTTCAATAAGCGGATTGCCAAACGATACAGCCACTTACACAATCTCCAACGGCGGAAATGGTGGGCAAGGTTTTGGCCCATGGGCATATTCAGTTACGGGAGGAAGCGGCGGTACTTTTACCGAAGGTAACGGTTCCAATGTGCAAATTGGACAAGCTTGGGGTCTTTATGCTAACGGAAATGGAATTACATCTGCTTCTAGAGCATTTGTTGCACCTATGGCCATAGGAAATAACGTAAGTTTTGCATTTGATAATGGCGATGTAGATGCTGCAAATAGTGTGGGTGTCCGTTTGAGAAATGCGAGCAATGGTATTTTGATGGAGTTTCGTTTTCTTGCTGGTGCATCAGAGTATTCTATCTATGACGGTACGGGTGTGGCAAATACGGGTGTGACATTTACAACTACAGGATTAAGTAATGTGAGTTTTGCTTATACAGGTGTTAATACTTATGCTATATCCATTACAAAAGCTGGTGTGACGACGACTATAAATGGAAGAACTTTTGCTACGGTTTCTGGCGGACAAGTGCCAGCTGCGATTGAATTCTTTAATAGTAATGCCGGAAATGGAGCTACAAAAAATATATATTTCAACGCATTGACGATGGGGTATCCAAAAATCTTTGTACAACCTGTTATAAGCGTTCAGAATGTTTGTCAAAATGACACAGCAACCACTTTGTCTGTTGGTGCTTCTGGAAGTAATTTAGGATATCAATGGTATAGCAATCCAGGAGCCGTTTTATTAGGAGGGCAAACCGCATCAACTTTTAGTCCACCTACAGACTCACCGAGTACTAAAACATATTATTGTGTGGTTAGTTATACTGGCAGTTGCGGAACGGTATCTAGCATTACTAGCGCAAGTTCAGGTGTAGTAACGGTATTCGGATTACCAACCGCTACTATATCAGGGACAGCAACAGTTTGTGCTACAGGTAGCACCAATTTACAAGTAGCTATTACAGGAGGAACGTCACCATTCACAGTAGTGTACTCTGACGGTACTTCTAACTTCACAGTAAATAGTTATACCAGCGGTGCTAACATTTCAGTAACACCAGCCGCAACTACAACATACAGTTTAGTTTCGGTAACTAGCACTGGAGGTTGTGTAGGTACTGGTAATTCAGGTACTCCTATTGTAACAGTGAATACTCCGTCTACCGCAGCAGTTCTTTCGGGAACAGCTTCTATTTGTGTGGGAGGAACCACCAATTTACAAGTGGCTATTACAGGTGGAACGTCACCATTTACAGTAGTATATTCTAACGGAACTTCAAATTTCACAGTGTCTAGTTACACTAGTGGTACTAACATTCCAGTGTCTCCAACCAGCACAAAAACATACAGTTTAGTGTCGGTAACTAGCACCGGAGGTTGTGCAGGAACAGGCAATTCTGGAACTCCTACAGTAACCGTAGATCCAGGTACTACGTACTATGCCGACACCGACACCGATGGTTTCGGAGATCCAGCAAGTACTCAAGTATCTTGTTCTGGTGCTCCATCTGGTTATGTAGCAAACAATACCGATTGTGCTCCAGCCGATAGTACCAAATGGCAAATTGGTAATTTCTATACCGATGCCGATAACGACGGATACAACAATGGCGCTCCATTAACACCAGTTTGTTACGGAAACAGCACGCCTTCTGGATATGCCGCTTCTAACATCGGAACCGATTGCTTGGATTCGAATGCAGAAGTTAATCCAAATCATGTTGAGGTATTAAGTAACGGAATCGATGACAACTGTGATGGAAACATCGACGAAGTAGCTCCTACTTCTAGCTTGCAACCTTCACAATGTGGTATTACGTTAACCAATATTGCACAAGCCATTTATGCGAATGTAGTAACCGGTGCCGTTGCTGCTCAAGGATATCGTTTTGAAGTAACCGAAGTGGGCAACCCTTCTAACGTTAGAACGTACGACGCTGCTAGCAATAGTTTCAACTTAGGCAACCTTGTTGGAGGTGGTGTTTACAACACAACCTACAGCATCCGTGTAGCAGTGAAAACGGCTCCTGGATTCTGGAGAGCTTATGCTGCCGCTTGTACCGTATCGACTCCAGCAGTCGCTGCCACAACGAAAGTACAAACCTCTCAATGTGGTATTACCTTAACCAATATCGATGCGACCATCTATTGCGATGCCGTATCGAGTGCTACCGGATATAGATTCCGCGTAACGGATGGGGTAACTACTCAAACCTACGATACTACAGTAAACCGTTTCAGCTTAACTAGCAGTCCATTAACCGCTAGTTTTGGAACAACCTACTCGGTTGACGTTCAATTGAAATTCGGAACTACTTGGGAAACCACATGGGGAACCGTATGTAACATTACCACTCCATTAACTCCGGGTACTTCTAATGTATCTGCAGCACAATGTGGTACCAACATCACGAACCTTTGGGCAACGATCTACGCCACACAAATTGCCGTAGCAACAGGATACCGTTTTGAAGTAACTAAAGCTGGTGGTGGTACCGTATTCTACGATACTCCAAATGCTAGATTCAGTTTAAGAAACATTACCGTACCTGGATTCACCGCAACTAATGCTTCTTACAGCATTCGTGTAGCCATCTTGTTCAATAGCGTATACCAAGGATTTGGTTCGGCTTGTACCATCACTACGACAGGTGCATCAAGAATCACGAACAACCCAATTGAGGTGTTTGAAGTGAAAGCGTATCCTAACCCATTTGCGGCCAACTTCAAATTAGACATCAACACGTCTAGCGAAGCCAATGTAAGTGTGAAAGTATACGACATGATCGGAAGAGAAATTGAAGCCCGTCAAGCGAATGTGGCCGACATGACTTCTGTTGAGATCGGTAACCAATATCCAACCGGAGTCTACAACATTGTAGTAACTCAAGGCGATAAAGTGAAATCACTACGAGTGATCAAAAGATAAGTTGATCTTCTATTAAAAATAATCCCTGTCTTGTTGTACAACGAGGCAGGGATTTTTTTTTGTCTAAAAGAGTACTTGCGTGCTTGTCGCAGCGCTAGAGACTAGAAAAGGGATTCCTTATTGTCGAATGTAACGAACCCTTAGCGATGGGATAGGGAAGACCCCACACCACCAGCAGTAGTCCTAAAGATACCAAGGCCATCACGATACTTCAGAAGAGAGGCTAAAAGCCCTTATTTCAAGTAAGAAAATAACAGATAATACACTGAAGCAAAATAAAATACGCTAACGCGTTTCCGTTTTTGGTCTGCCCGGCAATCATTAAAAAAAGCAGGAAATTTTGGTACCAAGGTCATGATGGAAAATGCCAGGGCGATATGGTTCTTCAACAGATAAATTGGCAGTTAATCGAGTATTACTAAAAGGTCTTACTAAAAAGTAGTAAATTCAAGTGCAAATAAATCAAAAACAAACAGTTACCAACCAAACAACCAAACCATGACCACAACAATACTTCACCTTTTTAGGCGTTAGCCAACGCCAAAGCAACCTTTTTTTTGCACAGCTACCGGTTACTAGGCGTATATCGTACTTCGTAACTCGTAAACACCTAATGCTGAGTCACCTCTTTGTCCTTGGTCAGTAAAAGGTAGTATTTAAACTAACAGAGCAACAAAACAATTTAAATCGAAAACTTATGAAAAAAACATGTTTAGCACTGGTCCTAGTACTAGGACTTTTTGGAACTCCTAAATCGGCTGCCCAAGCATCAGATCCCTACCTTGGTGCAATTGTCGCCGTTGGCTTTAATTTCGCACCCACCGGTTGGGCGCTCTGCAATGGGCAACTCTTGCCGATCGCTCAAAATGCCGCCTTATTCGCCTTATTAGGAACTACTTATGGTGGTAACGGCATCAGTACCTTTGCGCTTCCCAATCTCAACGGTAGAACCTTAATTGGAAGCGGACAACGGCCAGGCGGAGCAGAAGTCTTCTTAGGAGAACAAGGGGGCGCTGCCACCACTTCTATTCTATTATCCAACGTACCAGCTCATACACACCCTTTAAATGCGAGTACCGCTCCAGGAAATAACAACATTCCAACCAGCTTGGTTCCGGCGAACACTTCCGATACAGATAAGGAATATGCGCCGACTGCGAATACCCAAATGATTCCCACAGGAAGTGCAGGAGGTTCTCAGCCGATCAATACCATGCAACCCTATCTAGGGATGTATTACATCATTGCAATGCAAGGGGTTTTCCCTCCCAGACCCTAAAAGCTCCGCTTAGCGACATAAAATAAATTAAAAGAAATCATTATGAAGAAAATTATAGTAATAGCAGTACTGCTATCCGGAATTTTAGGAACACAAAAGACCTTGGCGCAAGACTATTTTCTAGGGCAAATTATTCCCGTAGCCTTTGATTTTGCACCACGTGGATGGGCGCAATGCAACGGTCAGTTGTTGCCGATTAACCAAAATCAAGCCTTATTCGCCTTGCTGGGTACTACCTATGGCGGTAATGGCACCACAAATTTTGCCCTTCCTGATTTGAGAGGCAGAATGATTGTAGGGGTGGGACAAGGATCAGGGACGGCTAATGTAGCCCAAGGGGAACGAGCAGGAACGGAAAATACCCAACTACTGGTGGCGAACCTGCCCAATCATATACATGCGATCAATGCCAACTCCGGAGCCGGAACAGCAAGCGATCCTACCGGCAATGTGCCCGCGAATACCGGGGCTGTAGACAAAGAATATGGGTCAACTCCCAATACCGCGATGTCCAGTACCGGCCTAACAGGTGGGAATGTGCCGATCGCGAATATGAAACCCTATACGCCTGTGTTCTATGTGATCGCGCTACAGGGTGTTTTTCCTTCCAGAAATTAAGATAAAAAAGATAGGTATTATGAAAAAATTACATAAACAGTATACTATGAGAAATACAGTCGTACTAATAACCCTCCTCTTTGGGTTATTGGGAACTCCAAAGGCCTCGGCACAAACAACGCCTTTTGTTGGTCAAATTGAAGCCGTTGGTTTTAATTTTGCCCCTCAGGGCTGGCTAAAATGCGAAGGACAACTCTTGCCGATTGCACAATATGATGTCTTATTCACTCTAATAGGCACTACCTATGGTGGCGATGGGCAAACTACGTTTGCACTGCCCGATTATAGAGGAAGAACGTTAATAGGAGCAGGGACAGGTTCTGGTTTGTCTACCAGAACCCTCGGAGAGATCGGCGGAACGACATCGGTTACCCTTTCCGTAGCCAATCTACCGGCACACAACCATTCGATCTCGGCCACCACAGCTGCCGGCACTGCTAGCGACCCGACCAATAACGTCTATGCCAATTCGGGGCTGTTGGATAAAGAATATAGCGATACTCCAAATACCGTGATGAGCACTACCGGAAGCGTCGGAAGTAATAGTCCCTCCCCGCTAGCCACAGACCAACCCTATCTAGGGATCACTTATATCATCGCCACTGAAGGAATCTACCCCTCTCGAAATTAAGAAGGGGCTTAAAGGACGGACTCGTTCCGAAAATTAACGTTTTAATACCAACACTATGAAAATAATCAAACAAATAATGATCCTGCTCGTGGTACTCTTTTGGAGCGGCAGTAACGCACAAACGATCAACATATCCGGCTCGTGCGTAGCCAATACCGGAGCACTCGTGCAAAGCGGCGATGCGACAACACCAACGTACAACGGTCGCCCCGTCTATTACAACGGCAGCTTGGCCGTGAATTATTCAGGGTCAGCCATTACGGTACCCACGTATCTATATTATGCCTTAGCAGCAGAATTGGGGACTGCCGAAAATCGATGGGTAGTCACTTACGACGGGCAACCGTATTACTATTTTGTATCCGATGCGACCACAGCACCCTTAGGATCGTACAGTCCATTTGATACAGGAGCAGCAACCAACCTTTGTGGTGGCCCTGTAATCATTAGTACGCCTTGCATTGCTCCTACGGCCTATGCCGTCACAGGGGGAGGAAATTACTGCCTAGGCGCTCCCGGAGTGGGCGTTGGTCTGGCCAATTCCGAAACCGGCGTGTCCTACCAATTGTTCTTGAATGCCGTGGCCCTTGGAACAGCGGTTTTTGGAACCGGAGCCGCGATTAGCTTTGGCAATCAAACCGGCGAAGGCCTCTATACCGTAATCGGAACGAGAGTGGTAGGAGGCTGTTTGACCAGCATGACGGGCAGCGTTGCCGTAGGCATCAATCCAAGCGCCACAGTTGATGCAGGAGGAGCTATAGCCGCCATCTGTCAATCAGGAACCACAGGGCCCTTAGGAGGGTCGTTTGGTGGAGCTGCCACCGCCGCGGTTTGGAGCGACGGAGCCGCCGGAGGAACTTTTACCAATAACGGAGGAAGCACGCCCGATACCGCAACCTATACCGCCGCACCCAATGCACCAACTTCGGTAACGCTAACGTTAACCACCAGCGGTGGTTTGTGCGGTGCCGTAGTGGCATCAAAAGTACTTTCCATCAATACCGGAACTTTATATTATACCGATGCCGACGGCGATGGCTACGACAATGGCAGTCCTAGAGTAGTGTCGTGTGTAGTGCTACCGGGTTATGTTTTAACGACCTTAGGTACCGATTGCAACGATAGCAATGTCGCGGTGAATCCAAACCATGTTGAAGTTCTAGGAAACGGTAGCGATGACAATTGCGACGGCACCATCGACGAAGTGGCGCCAACGTCTAGTTTGCAACCTGCTCAATGTGGCAGTACACTAATCAACTTAGCCCAATCGATTTATGCTAACGTCATCTATCCAACCCCAGCGCAAGGGTATCGCTTTGAAGTGACCAACGGTGCTACCGTTCGTACCTACGACGCTGCCACCAACAGTTTCAACTTGTTGAACTTGGCCGGAGGCGCTACCTACAACACCACCTATAGCATTCGTGTTGCCGTGAAAACGGGAGGATTCTGGAGAGCCTACAGTACGGCTTGTACCGTAAGCACGCCAGTAGTACCAACAACTACTAAAGTGTCAGCAGCGCAATGCGGCGTCACCTTAGCGACCATTTCCAGCACCATCTATTGCGGAGCAGTAGCCAGTGCCTCAGGATACCGTTTCCGAATCAATGACGGCATCAACCCCGCTCGTACGTTCGATACTACGGTCAACCGTTTTAGCTTAACCGATGTGGCCGGAGGCGCCGCTTTTGCCACTACGTATGCCGTAGACGTGCAACTGCGCTTTGGAGCAACATGGGAAGCAACTTGGGGACAAGCATGCAACATCACCACGCCACTAACACCTGGAACATCCAACTTGTCGGCAGCACAATGCGGTACCAA
>Ga0209023_10001343_pt1 | contig 33204 bp, 25 predicted proteins | sample LakOneMetagenome_FD_187468 | JGI IMG/M metagenome (GOLD analysis project Ga0209023, IMG submission 187468) | Freshwater and sediment microbial communities from Lake Erie, Canada (SPAdes) (version 2) | ecosystem: Environmental > Aquatic > Freshwater > Lentic | place: Lake Erie, Canada...
CTGCTGGCGCTGCGGCAGTTGGCCGCCGCTCTCGCCGAGCGCGTCGGCGGGCGCGGTGCGCGTCGCCGGCCAGAGCACTTGCGAGAACGCCGGCGTCAGGCCCGCCAGCACGGTCGCGTTCGGACCGAGCGCCTGCAGCAGGTCGCCGCGTATCTGGTCGAGCACCTCCGGCGGCTCGCTGAGCCAGTATTCGGCCAGGTCCGACAGCGCCGCGGCCAGCCCGCTGAACGGCGTGAGGCGCTGGAACTCGTCGTAGCGCCCGCCGGCGAAGATGCCGTTGCGGCGGCTCAGGATCGGGTACATGCCGCGCACCAGCGCCGTCTTGCCCGCGCCCGAATAGCCGTGCACGAGCACGACGCGCGCCCGGTCGTCGCCATCGAGCACGTGCGTCAGCAGCGCGAGTTCGCTCTCGCGCCCGAACAATCGCGACGGCTGTGCCGGCTTCAGGCGCTGATCAGCGGCGCCCAGCGGCGGCGGCGCGACGCCGTCGAGCGCGGCGAGCGCCGATTCGAGGTCGGCCAGCGCCCCGTGCGCGGACTGATAGCGCTGCTGCGGGTCCTTCGCCATCAGGCGCTGCACGATCGCCGACAGCATCGGCGGGACCTGCGGGTTCAGCGCCTCCGGCGGCTCGGGCTGGCGCGCGAGCAGCGCATGCAGCATCGTCAGCGGGTCGGTCTCGGCGAATGGCGCCTGCCCGGTCAACACCCAGTACAGCACCGCACCGAGCGCATACAGATCGGCCCGGTAGTCGACCGCCCGGCCCATGCGGCCGGTCTGCTCCGGCGCGCTGAACGGCAGCGCGCGGCCAAGCATCGACGGGTGCACGAAGTCGGGGTCGACGTGGCTCTGCGCCACCGCGTCGCCGAAGTTCACCAGCGTGACGCTGCCGTCGCCGATGTCGACGATCACGTTGCTCGGGTTGAGGTCGCCATGAAAGACGCGCACCGCGTGCACGTCGCGCAGCACGGTGGCGATCGAGCAGCCGAGGCGGATCGCGTTGCGCAGGTCGTTCAACCAGCTGCGCGGCAGCGCCAGCAGGTCGAGCCCGCGCGAACGGCTGTTGACCAGCGTGACGTTCGGCAGATCGAGGTGGATCAGCCGCGGGACGCCCGCGACGCCCGCGAGCAACGTCAGGATGCGCGCCTCGGCGCGGAAGTGCGCCCGGTCGATCGCCGCGTGCGATGGATCGCGCGCGGTCTTGGCCACGCACGCCGGCCCGTCCGAGCCCCAGGTTCCCGCAGTGACCGTGAAACGCGGCGTCTTCCGAAGGAACGTCGGGTGGGTCAGCTGGGCTGTGGGTTCACGCGTCACGGGCGGGGTCGCATCCTTGGCGTCGGAAGCCCGTATTTTGCGCGATGCCGCCGCGCGTGTACTACGCGGTCACGAGATCGCGGTCGTGTCGCTCGCGCCCCTCGCGGCGCAGCGCCACGGCGTCCAGCTCGGCCGGCGTGCGGTCGCCCGGCACCAGCAGGAACAGGCGCATCGAACTGTCCACCGACTCGACCTGCGAGCGCAGCGCCTGCGCCGATGCCGCGAGCTGCTCGACCATCGCGGCGTTCTGCTGCGTGATCGAGTCGATGTGGGTGACGGCCTCGTTGACCTGCGCGATGCCGGTTTGCTGTTCATGCGCCGATGCGCTGATCTCGTCGAGCACGGCGCGGACCTTGGCGGTGGCCTGCAGCGCGTCGTCCATGCGCGCGCTGGCATCCAGGCTGCGCTGGTTGCCGAGCTCGACGCGCTGTGCCGACTCGTCGATCAGGTGCTTGATCTCCTTCACGGCCGTCGCGGTGCGCTGCGCCAGCGCGCGCACTTCGCCCGCGACGACCGCGAAGCCGCGACCCGCATCGCCGGCACGCGCGGCCTCGACGGCGGCGTTCAGCGCGAGGATGTTGGTCTGGAAGGCGACGCCTTCGACGACCGAGACGATCTCGCGGATGCGGCTCGACGATTGCGCGATCCCGGCCATCGACTCCACCACCGCGGAGACCGCCTCGTGACTGCGGCGCGCGACGTCGGCGGTCTCGTTCGCCTGCACCGCTCCCTGGACCGCGGAGGCGGCGCTGTGCTGCACGGTCGCGTTGATCTGCTCCATCGACGCGGCGGTCTGCTCGAGGCTGCTCGCCTGCGATTCGGTGCGCGCCGACAGGTCGAGGTTGCCGGTGGAGATCTCGTTGGCGGCCACGCGCACATGCTCGACGCCGCAGCGGCTGTCGAGCACGACGGTGCGCAGATTGACCGAGAGCTGGGACAGCGCCGTCATCAACTCGCCGACCGCGCCGGACCGCGCGGTCACCGCGGGCGCCGTGGCCAGATCGCCCGAGGCCAGGCGATTCGCCTGCGCGACGACGTCGCCGATCGGCCGGACCGTCATCGCCCAGACGAGCCCGGTCGTCGCCGCCGCCATCACCGCGCCGACGACCAGCCCCACGCCGACCGGCAGGGTCGAACAGGCCGCCACCGCACCCGCGAGCAGCAGTTGCGTGCCCAGCAGCCGCCCGCGCATGCCCGGCGTCAGCGCGGCGGCCATGCGCCCGAGCGCGTCGGCGCGCACGAGCTGGCCACGCCGCAGTCGATGCAGCAACCGGCCCTGCTGCGCTTGCTCGCGCATGCGGGCGTAGAGCTGCTCGGCCTGGCTCACGGCCTCGCGCCCCGGCTCCGTCCGCACCGACAGGTAGCCGGTGATGCGCTCGCCGTTGCGCATCGGCGTGGCGTTGGCGCAGACCCAGTAATGGTCCCCGTTCTTGCGCCGGTTCTTGACCAGACCGGTCCACGGCGAACCGGATTGGATCGTCTCCCACATGTCGCGGAACGCCTCTTCGGGCATGTCGGGATGGCGCACGATGTTGTGCGATTGCCCGAGCAGCTCGCCCTGCGCGTAGCCGCTCACCTCGATGAAGGAGGGGTTGCAGTAGGTGATACGACCCTTGAGGTCGGTGACCGAGACCAGCGTGCGTCCGGGTGGAAAGCTGAACTCGCGTTGCGTGACCGGGAGATTGCGGCGCATGGGCTTCCTTGGGTGGTTCGTGCCTGAATCCGCATATCGGCGCCGTGCCCGGTCGGCGCAGGGTGGCGCCGCGCTGTCGCAGCAATCCTTGATAAATGTCAACTGGGCAGCATCGTCTCGCGCCTCGACGCTTCAGATACGGCGCGGCGGGTCGAAAGTCCGGGGGACGTTCCGGAACGACGCCCCGGCGGCCATCGACTGCCCGACCATGAAAGCACTCCTCGCCGCATTCAACCGCGGATCGCCCGATCAACAGCGCGAGCTGAAGCTGCGGGCCCGGCTCGAGCACGCCCAGCGCGAGCTGCAGCGCATCCGCGCGCAGCGCGACGTCCTCGCGGCGCGCCAGGAGCAACTCGTCGCGCAGCGCACCGCCGAGCTGGTCCAGGAACGCGACGAGGCGATCGCCGCCAACGCTGCCAAGAGCGCGTTCCTGGCCAACATGAGCCACGAGATCCGCACGCCGCTCACGTCGATCATCGGCTTCGCCGAGTTGCTGCTCGACCCGAAGGGCAACGCGATCGACAAGGGCGATGCACTGAAGACCATCATCCGCAACGGGCGCCACCTGCTCGAAGTGGTCAGCGACATCCTGGACCTGGTGAAGATCGAGGCGCACCAGGTCGACCTGGAGCAGATCGCGCTGCCGCTGCCGGTGCTGCTGCGCGACATCAGCGCGCTGGTCTCCGGGCGCATCGCCGAGCGCACGCTGGAGTTCCAGATCCGGCCGCATCTGCCGCTGCCCGCGACGCTGCACACCGACCCGGTGCGCCTGAAGCAGATCCTGCTCAATTTCTGCAGCAACGCGGTCAAGTTCACGTCGCACGGCCAAGTCACGCTCGAGCTCGCCTACGACGCCCAGCGACGCCGGATGACGTTCACCGTGGCCGACACCGGGATCGGCATGAGCAGCGAGCAGCTGTCGCGGCTGTTCCGGCCTTTCTCGCAGGCCGACGTGTCGACCACGCGCAAGTTCGGTGGCACCGGCCTGGGCCTGTACATCTCGCGCCAGCTGGCCGAACGACTCGGCGGCAGCATCTCGGTGCAAAGCCAGCTCGGAGAGGGCAGCCGCTTCACCTTGGACCTGCCGATCGGTGCGAACGACGGCGAGGCCGCGCCCGAGCTGCTGACGATGGAAGGCGACCTGATCGACTACGCCCGCAACGAGTTCGCGATCACCGGCACCGCCGTGCCCGAATTGTCCGGCCGCGTGCTGCTGGCCGAGGACGGGCCCGACAACCAGCGCCTGCTGAGCGCCTACCTGAAGCAAGCCGGCCTGTCCGTGACGGTGGTGGGCAACGGTCGCGACGCGGTGCAGACGGCGATGAGCCGCGAATTCGACATCGTGCTGATGGACATCCAGATGCCGGTGATGGACGGCGTCGCGGCCACGACGATGCTGCGCTCCGTCGGCTACGGCCGGCCGATCGTCGCACTGACGGCCAACGTGATGAAGGCCGACATCCAGCGCTACCGCGAGGCCGGCTGCAACGACGTGCTGGCCAAGCCGGTCGATCGTGAACGCTTCTATCAGGTGCTGATGTCGCACATCGATGCCACCCTGCCCGGCCGTGCCGACTTCGTCGACCCGCAGTACCAGCGCGAAATGGACGAGCTCACCGCCCAGTTCCGTGCGGGCCTGCCGACGCAGATCAACGCCATCCGATCGGCGCTGCGGCGCTCGGACATGTCCGAGCTGCGCTCGCTGATCCACACCTTGAAGGGCACGGCGGGATCGTACGGCTACGTTCGCCTGGGCAACCTCGCGGCCGAAGTCGACGCCGAGCTGGCCGCCGCGCGCCACGAGCGCGCCGCCGTGCTGTGCGAGCGGCTGATCCTCGAAGCCTCGGCATCGCAGAAGAAGCTGGCATGACGATGACAGGCCCGCGCCGCATCCTCGTCGCGGAGGACACCTTCGACAGCCGGCAGTGGTTGGTTCGCCTGCTCGGCCGGATGTGCAAGGCGACGATCGTCGAATCCCGCGACGGCGTCACGGCGGTGGCCGACTATGAACGCCTGCGGCCGCAACTCACCTTCCTGGACATCGAGATGCCCAACAAGAGCGGGATGGAGGCATTGCAGGAGATCCGCGCGATCGACCCGCAGGCCTACGTCGTCATCGTGTCCGCGGCCGGTTCGATCGACACGGTCCAGCAGGCGCTGGCGCTCGGCGTGGGCGGCTTCGTGGTCAAGCCGTTCAGCGAGCGGCGCATCCTGGACGTGCTGAAGAAGTACGCCGCCGAGTCCGGCGACGCGGCGTTGCTCGGCGCCGACTACGCGCCGTAGACGGCGCGCGACGCTTCAGCCGGCCGGCCGCACCGGCAGCTCGAAACGTTGGTCCGTCAGGTCGCGCAGCCATCCCAGGGCCCGATCCGCCGGCATCGGGCGCGACACCAGATAGCCCTGCACCTGGCTGCAACCGGCGCGCCGGACCACGTCGAGCTCGTCCAGCGATTCCACTCCTTCGGCGACCACATGCAGCCCGAGCGACCCGCCGAGTTGCGCGCAGGCGCGCACGATGGCCTGCTTGCCGCTGTCCTGGTGGGCCGAGGACACGAACGCGCGCTCGATCTTGAGTTCCGAGAACGGAATCCGCGACAACTGCGACAGACTCGAATACGCGGTGCCGAAGTCGTCGATCGCGAGGTTGAAGCCCAGAAGCCGGATCCGCCCGGTGTTCTCGATCACCGAAGCCAGGTCGGCCATCGCATCGGTCTCGGTGATCTCGATCGTGATCCAGCTCGGATCGAGTTGCGCATGCTCGACGGCCAGCGCGAGCTCCTGGCAGAAGGCCAGGTTCGACAACGACTGCATCGAGACGTTGATCGACGCGCTCACCGCCATGCCTTCGCCGAGGGCGGTGGCGACGAACCCGACGGTCTGCCGAGCCATGCGCATCGTCGCCTCGTCGAGCAGGCCGTGGGCGGTCAGTGCCGAGATCAGTCGGTCCGGCATGATCAGCGTGCCCTGGTCGTCGTGCGCGCGCATCAGCGCTTCGAAGCCCACGACCTCGCTGGTGTCGATGCGCATCTTCGGCTGCATCCAGGGATAGAGCGCACCGCGATCGAACAGCGACAACAGTTCGTCGTGCTCCAGCGGGCGCACGGCCGGTCGCGCTGCGCGCACCACGCGCCGAGGCTCGAACCCTTCGAGCGAACGCGCGATCCCGGCCACGTCCAGCGGATGCTCGGACGTGCCGGCGACCTGCAGCCCGCACGCATCGGCGAGCGACACCGCCGCCTTGATCACGGCCCGTTGCTGGTGGCTGACGACAAACAGGGCCGGTGGCCGGCGGCGCTTGGAGACGTGGCGTATGAGCTGGAAGCCGTCGCCGTCGTCGAACAGCAGCCCGCTCACCAGCAGGTCCGGCAGGTCTTCCGTCGCGGCGGCCAGGCGCTGCAGGCTGTCCAGATCGTGGACGATGCACAGCACCGCCCATCCGGCCTCACCGATGCTGTCGGCAATGACGCGCGCCTGCGCGGGCTCGCTGATCGCGATCCACGCGGTCCGCCCGCGGATCGACGTCGACGGGGCCGGCGCGCAATCGAGCAGCGCCGCGGCGCTCATGCGCCCGCTCCCGCGAGCGGGGCGGCGCAAAGCTCGGCACAAAGATCCTGCACGTCCCGGAACGAGATCGGCTTGATCAGCAGGCCGCTGAAGCCGGCGGCCAGAATGCGCTCCTTCTCCTCCGGCATGCTGTGCGCGGTGTACGCGACGACCGGGAGCGAACGCAGCCCGAGTTCCTCGCGGATGCTGCGGCACACCTGCTCGCCGGTGACGCGCGGCATGCGCAGGTCCAGCAGCACCAGATCGAACGATTCGGCGTTGAGCGCTGCGAGCGCCGCGTCGCCGGTGTCGAGCACGGTCGAGGTCCAGCCCAGCCGCTTGAGGAACATCGCGACGAGGCGGCTGTTCAACTGGTTGTCATCGACGACCAGGGCATGCAGGGGTTCAGGCTGTCGCATCGGCGTCGTCCGCAGAAGTGATGGAAGGGCCACCCACCGGCAGGCGTAGCGTCACGGTCGTGCCGGTGCCGGGTGACGAGATCAGCGTGAGCGAACCCCCGAGCAGTTCGGTGAGTTCGTACGCCAACGGCAAGCCGAGCCCGGCCCCTTGCGCGGGGTGGACGAATTCGGTGGTGGTCGCGTGAAAGCGCGTGAAGACGGAATCCAGCACGGCCGCCGGAATGCCGCACCCGGTGTCGGCGACCTCGATCACGGCCTCGTCGGCATCGCCCGACGCTGTCAGCGTCACGGTGCCGTGGTCGGTGAACTTGATCGCGTTGTCGAGCAGGTTATTCAGGACCTGCGTCAGGCGGGTCACATCGGTCGTGACGAGCGCCGGCGCGCTCGCCCGCACGTCCAGGATCAACTCGATGCCGCGCCCGCGTGCCTGCACGGCGCCGAGCGCCTGGGCCTTGCCCAGCAGCTCGGCCAGCGGCACCGCCACGGGGTGCAGACGCATCTTGCCCGACTCGATCTTGGCCAGATCGAGGATGGTGTTGACCAGGCTGTGCAGGTGCTCGGCGCTGTGATGGATGAACTGTCCGAACTCGCGCGACTCCGCATCGGAGGCGCCCTGCGCCAGCAACTCGGCATAGCCGAGGATGCCGTTCAAGGGCGTGCGCAGTTCGTGCGACACGCTGGCGAGGAACTTGGATTTCATCAGGCTGGCCGCCTGCGCCTGCTTGTTGCTGGCCTCGAGCTGGCGCATCAGTTCGAGTTGCAGCCTGGCGCGCCGCACGAGGCCCGCGACGAAGCCGGCCATCACGATCGTGATCAGCGACGCGCCGAACAGGTACGACGTGCGCCGTTGCGAGGGTTCGGCCATCACGTCCGACATGCCCATGCCGGTGAAGACCAGCAACCCGTAGTTGTCCAGCGCTCTGAACGACCAGACGCGTTCGACGCCGTCGATCCGGCTCGTCGCGATCAGCGTGCCGGACTTGCGCTTCATCGCCTCCTGGAACAGCGGGTTGGCGGAGATGTCCTGGGCGCCTTGTCCACCATCGGGCGTGGCCCGGGCCCGCACCACGCCGTCGTAGCCGACCAGCGTGATCGCGCCGTGCCGACCCAGATCGACCTCCGAATAGAAGCGCGTGAGGTACTCGGGCGTGAGCGACAGCACGACCACGCCGCCGAAGGTGCCATCCGTCTCGGCGATGCGCCGGGTCAGCTGGATCGACCATTTGCCCGACACGCGCCCCAGCACCGGCTTGCTGACGAACAGCCGGTCCTCGCTGGCCTGGACGTGCACCTTGAAGTGCTCGCGGTCGCGCAGATCGATGCGTTGGAACGGCTGGGACGAATTGGAGACGTAGCCGTCCGGCCCGATGATCGAGATCAGGTGGAAGGTCGAATCGATGATCGCTTTCTGTTTCAGGTAGGCGCCGATGTCCAGCGCCTTGCCGTGGTCGGCGTATTCGTTGCGCACGAAGCGGATCGCCTGATCCGCGCCTTCGAGCGTGCGCGAGGTGTGCTCGGCGAACGCACGGGTCAGGTTGGTCAGCTCGACCTGGGCGTTCCGCGTCGCATCGCGCCGCTCGCGCCCGATCTGGTAGACGACGGCCACCCACAGGACCGTCGCGAGCAATCCGGCGAACACGATGGTCGCTGCGGAGTGGCGCAGCGCGGCCGTCCAGATGCCGGTGGGGCTCGCCTCGCCGGCCCGATCGGCACGCGTCGCACCCTTCGACCGCGAGGTCGGCGAGGAAGACGGGTCGAGGGTGAGCGAGTTCATCGGAGTTTGGCGTGCACGGCGTGCCACGCGGCGTCGGCGTCGTACTCGTCTTCGGCCCGGCCCGGGTCAACTTGAGCGCTCGACCGTACCGGTCGCGTGATGAACGAGGCCGGCCTTGATCCAGATCAAGGCGGGGTTCGTCCGGTCACTTCGGTGCCGGGTCCGGGCACGCCGCCGTGACGATCCAGCGCGTCGAACGCGCGATCTCGTCCGGCGACCCCGCCTGCCAGGGCGCCGGGCCGAAGGCCTGGCGAACGATCGCCTGACCGAGCGCGTGGGCCAGGATCGACTCCGCGGCGTGCATGCCGCGCGGGGTCGCATCGCACGAGTCGATCAGTTCGACGCAGGCCAGCAAGGGCGGTCCGAGCGGCGACGCCGTGATCCAACCGGGATGCCGCAGGTTCTCGTGCTGGACGAAGCCGAGCAGCTCGCCGTCCTCCGCCAGCAGCGTGCACAGGGCCAGCGTGAAGCGCTCGACCCGCTGGTGCGCGCTGGCGTGCTCGCTCAGCGCGGCCTGCAGCGTCTGCGCCGCGGCCTCCAGCACCGCCGCCAGGCAGCCGCGGTAGAGCTGCTCCTTGTTCTCGAAGAAGTGGTAGATCGACGGCAGGGTCAGTCCGCACGCGGCCGCGATCTCGCGCACCGTCACCGCGTCGAAGCCGCGTTGCGCAAAGAGTCGCCGCGCGGTTTTCAGGATGACGCCAGGCGTCACCGACGGACGGGTGATCGAGCCCCGGACACGGAGGCCGGACGAGGATCGCTTGCCGGGAGTTGGGCTCATCGGCGGACGAGAGTGGAGACGGTCGCGATGCTCGCCCCTCGCCACGCCGCCAACTTTGACGCCGATCAAAGAACGCACGTCATCACCGCGTTGCGCGTCGACAGCGGTGTCTCTTCTGGTCATGGATGATCGATGCTGCTATAACAACCGATACAACGGACTGCTTGAGCGACACGGATCGCCGGCGACGGAGCGGGAAGGACGGGCAGAAAGGGAGCCCACGACATGCATCGGTCAGAGGGTTGTCAATGAGCGACGCGGTCGTCTCGACACCGACCCCCATTCCTCAGCAGGCGCTGTTCGCCGCGATCGTCGAGTCGTCGTTCGACGGGATCCTGAGCAAGACGCTCGACGGCGTCATCGTGAGCTGGAACCCCGCGGCCGAGCGCATCTTCGGCTACACGGCCGCCGAGATCGTCGGCCGGTCGATCACGTTGCTGATTCCGGCCGAGCGGCTGGACGAGGAGGCGAGCATCCTCGAGCGGCTCGGGCGCGGCGAGGCCGTCGCCAACTTCGAGACCGTTCGGGTGCGCAAGGACGGCACCCGCATCGACGTGGCCATCACGAGTTCACCGGTGCGCGATGCGGGCGGGACGATCGTCGGTGCCTCAAAGATCGTGCGCGACATCACGCACGCGAAGGCCACCGCCCGCGCGCTGGAGCACAGCGAGGTGCGCTCGCGCGGCATCGTCGACTCGGCGATGGACGCGATCATCACCGTGGACGATCGCGGCCACGTGCTGATGTTCAACGGCGCCGCGGCGCGGATGTTCCAGTGCCCCGCCGACGCCGCGCTCGGCGGGCCGCTGGAGCGGTTCCTGCCGGAGCGCTTCCGCGCCGATCATCTGCGCTGGATGGTCGCGTTCGCGCAAAGCGGGACGACGAGCCGCTCGATGGGTCGCCCGGGCGAAATCGTTGCGCTGCGCGGCGACGGCAGCGAGTTTCCGGTCGAAGCCTCGATCTCGCACATCCGCATCGACGGGCACGCGCTGTTCACCGTCATCATGCGCGACGTGTCCGAGCTCAAGCACGCACAGGCGATGCGGCGCGCGCTGGAGGCGCAGGTGCGGGAGGCGCAGAAGATGGAGGCGATCGGCACGCTCGCCGGCGGCATCGCGCACGACTTCAACAACATCATCGGCTCCATCCTCGGCAACGCCGGGCTCGCGAAGCTGGATCTCGAACTCGGCCACCCGGCGTCCGTGTGCGTCGACCAGATCGACCACGCCGCAACGCGCGCGCGCAGCGTGGTGCGCCAGATCCTCGCCTTCAGCCGGCGCCAGCCGCAGGAGCTGATCGTCCAGCCGATGCGGCCGATCATCGACGAGGCGCTCGAACTGCTGCGCGCCACCTTGCCGACGATCGTGCGCATCGACACCCACCTGAGCGACGCGACGCTCAACGTGCGCCTCGATGCCACCCAGATGCACCAGGTGCTGCTCAACCTGTGCACCAACGCCTGGCATGCGTTGCAAGGCAGCACCGGTCGAATCGACGTCGGGCTCGAGTCGGTGGCGCTCGACGGAAGCGCCGCCTGGCAGACGGGCGAATTGATCGCGGGCGACTATGTGCACGTCTGGGTGGCGGACAACGGCTGCGGCATGGACGCCGCCGTGCGCGAGCGGGTCTTCGAGCCGTTCTTCACCACCAAGTTGCGCGGCGAAGGGTCGGGACTCGGCCTGGCGGTGGTCCACGGCATCGTGGTCGCGCACCACGGCGCGATCCAGGTCGAGAGCTGGCCCGGCAAGGGAAGCACCTTTCACGTCTATCTGCCGATCAGCGGCCAGCCGGCCGAGGTTGAAGCCACGCCGGATCAGCCGCTCGCGCCCGCGCAGGGCGACGGCCGACAGGTGGCCTACATCGACGACGACGAGGTCATGGTGCTGATGGTGGAGCGGCTGCTGCGCCGCCACGGCTTCGAGCCGCGTTGCTATCGGGCGGCGCGCGAGGCGCTGGACCGGATCCAGGCCGCCCCGAACACGTGCGCGATCGTGGTCACGGACTTCAACATGCCGGATTGCACCGGCATCGAGGTCGCGACGGCGCTGGGTTCGTTCGCGCCGTCGCTGCCGGTGATCATCACGTCGGGCTACATCTCCGACGAGCTGAGGGCGAACGCGCAACGGGTCGGCGTTCGAGCGCTGCTCGAGAAGGAGAACACCTTCGACGAGTTGTGCGGGCTGATCCAGCGCGTGCTGTCACCCGACTCGCGGCCCGTCCCCCTTTGATCCTTGCCGCTCGCCCGCACGCGCTGACGCGTTGCGACTAACCCAGCAACGGACGCAGCGCCGACAACTGCTGCACGAGGCGCTGCAACTCGAGCCGCAACGGCTCGACGAGCGGCCCCGCTTCGGACAGCGCCACGCCGGCGCGGCACGCCTGCTCGAGCCGCCTGCAGTGCGGCGTCAACGCCGACATGCCCAGGCTCGCCGCCAAGCCGCCGAGGTCATGCGCCTCGCGCGTGACCGCCGCGACATCGTCGTCCGCCATGGCCGCGGCCAGACGCGTCTGCACCTCGGCGTGCTGATCGACGAACATGCCGAGCAGCCGTCGATACAGCTTCTCGTTGCCCATCAACGCGGCGCGGGCGGCGGCGGCATCGATGCCCGGGAGGCCGGCGAGCGGGTCCGCATCCGGCCCCGAGGCGCCACGCGACGCCGCGCCGCGCCCGGTGATCCGGACGACCCGATTGCCGGGCGGAGGCGGCGGGCGGCTCATCGCATTCATGACCGGCTCTTTCGACCACCGGCTGTTCGCACTTTAGACCTCCCATTGGGTGATGGCGCATGGCACGGATCGCGGAACGCGGTTAGCCTTGCGCGACCGATGCACAAGGACCGCCGATGACCCCGCTCTCCGCGAACGCCCGACTCGTCGCCTCGATCTTCGAGGAGGTCGCCAAGGGCAATGGCGCGCCCTTCTGGGAGGCGTGTCACGACGATGTCGTCTGGCGCACGATCGGCCAGGGTTCGTGGAGCGGCGAGTTCGTCGGCAAGCAGACCATCGTGGACGAGATCTTCCGCCCGCTGAGCCGCGTGCTGGTCGAGCGCGCCACCGTGCCGACCTGCCTGATCGACGGCGGCGAGGTCATCGTGCTGCAGGCCCGGGGCCGCAACCTCACCCGCGACGGCCAGCGCTACGACAACGACTACGCCTTCGTGATCCACTTCCGCGACGGCAAGATTGCGCGCTACGAGGAGTATTGCGACACCGACCTGATCGCCCGCGTCCTGCCCGACCGCATCGCGGCCAAGTCGATGCCGAAGGCCGGCTGAGCGTCAGGCCTGCATCGCCTGCCGGCTCAACGCGATCAGGCTCCAGACGATCGCGACGAGTTGCGCGAGGTTGATCAGGATCGCGGTGACGTGGGTCCTGCGGAATCCCGGGATCGCATCGATGTCGCTGCTGGTCTGGATCTGCGCACCGAATGCGTCCATCCGCGGAATCACCTTGCGGCGCAACACGGCCGCGATCAGCGCGAGCACCGCGGCACCCACGGCGAGCCCGACGCGCCCCGCGAACGCGAAGCTGATCGCCGTGGCCGTGGCGGTGACGAACGCGGCGACGTAGTAGATGTTGAAGAAGCTGCGCACGAAGCGGGCATCGAGCGGCGTGTCGTGCTTGAGCACCAGCAGCGGGATCGACCCGAGCAGGAAGTAGGCCGTCGTGACGAGCAGCGCGACGGTGAAGAACAGCGCGGGGAACATGGCTGCGGACATCGGAGGCTCCCGTCACTTGCCGGTGTAGTTCGCGACATAGTAGGCGAGCAGGTCCAGATCCGCCGCCGGCACCTGGCTCAACGCCTCGGTCATCGCGCGCGTGTACCCGGGCCGATCGCCCGATTTGAAGCCGTGCAGCGTGTCGCGCACGTAGTCTTCCTTCTGGCCGCCGATGCGCGGAACACCTTGACCGCCGGTCAGATCCGCGCCATGGCAGAACACGCACTTGTGCTGTTGCGCCAGCGCCTGGCCCTTGCTCATGCGCGCCGCATCGGGCGGCGCAGCGGGCACCGGCGCCGCCACCGCCGGCAACGTGCCGATGAAGTCGGAATAGCCGCGCAGGTCGGCGTCCGTCATCGGCTTGGCCAGCGCGACCATCGCCTCGTTCTTGCGGCGCGCCTCGCGAAACAGGAACAGCTGCGTGATCGCGTAGAGCGAATGCTGCCCGGCCAGCACCGGCGTGCCCGGCATGTCGCTGCGGCCGTTGGCGCCGTGGCAGGCCGCGCACACGTTGGCAAAGCGTTCGGCATAGACGGCGGCGCCCGACGGGGCGCTCGCGGCCGACGCCGCGCTCACCCCGGCAGGAGCCTTCTTCTTCTGCTGCGCGCGGGCGGGCGAGGCCGCCACCGCCCCGAGCGACACCAGCGCGGCAAGCAGCGCGAGCCGTCGCCAGGGCAACGCGTCACTTCCCGTAGCTGATGCGGTAGATCGCACCGGCATGGTCGTCGCTGACGAGCAGCGAGCCGTCCTTCATCACGAGAAAGTCCACCGGCCGGCCGAGGTAGCCGTTGTTCTCGACGAACCCGGTCATGAACGGCTCCAGCTTCACGCCGCCCTTGCCGTCGGGAAACGCGACCGTCACGTCGGCGTATTTCTTCGTGCGGTTCCAGGGGCCGTGGCGCGCGATGAACATCGCGCCCTGGTACTTCTTCGGGAACATCTTGCCGGTGTAGAACTTCAGCCCGAGCGTGCCGGCGTGCGGCCCGGTCAGCGCGACCGGCTTGGTGTAGTCGTCGCACGACTTGCCCCAGCCGAACTCCGGATCCGGGATGTTGCCCTGGTGGCAGTACGGATAGCCGAAGTGCTGCTTGCCCGGCTGCGTGACGTGGTTCAACTCGTCGTTCGGCAGCTCCTCGCTGAGCCAGTCGCGGCCGTTGTCGGTGAACCAGAGGTCGCCGTTCTTCGGATCGAAGTCGAAGCCGACCGTGTTGCGCACGCCCGAGGCGATGGTCTCGTTGCCGGAGCCGTCCAGGTTCATGCGATAGATCTTCGCGTACTCGCCCGGATCGCAGATGTTGCACGGCGCGCCGATGTTGTAGTAGAGCTTGTTGTCGTGCACGCGCAGGTACTTCCAGCTGTGGTCGCTGCCGCCGGGCAGCTTGTCGTTCAGCACCGCGCTCGGCTCGCCGAGGTTGTCGAGCTTGTCCTCGACATTGTCGTAACGCACGATCCGCTTGTGGGTCGCGAAATACAGCGTGCCCTTGTAGAACTCGATGCCGGTGGCCTGCTCGGTCTTGTCGATGATGACCTTCGGCACGCGCTTGCCATCGACCGCCTTCTCCGGCAACACGTAGACCTTGTTGCCGACGAACAGCGTGCTGACGAAGACGTTGCCCTTGTCGCCCTGACGCAGGTCGCGCGCGTCGAGCACGCCGGACGCCCACGTCTCGACCTTGAAGCCCGGGGGCAGCTTGAACTTCTTCGTCGGCAGCAGCTCGGCCGCGGTCGGGATCGGGAACGCCGGAACCGGCGCCATCTTCATCGCGGTATCGGTCTTGGGTCGGCCCTTGGCCCAACCCGGTTCGGCCTCCTGTGCGGATGCCGTCGTGGCGGCGCCCAGCAAGGCGAGCGCGGCGACGATCGAAAGCAAACGACTCTTCTGCATGTCTCCACCTTTCGTGTGGGTTGTGAAAGAGTGATCACCCGAAAAAAGTATACGCAGAGCGGCCATGCCGCCGGGCCTGCGGCCGGTCAGCACCCGCTCGTGCACTTCCCGCCGGCGTCGAACTCCATCGTCTTGCCCGACAACGGCACGTGGGACGGCACCTTGACCGCCTTGACGAAGGCCTCGGTCTTGCTCCCCGCGCGGACCTTGCCGTCGACCGTGCCGACCTCGTTCGCGTGCGAGGGAATCACCGAAGCCGGCTTGACCAGCTCGTTGATCACGTACGCCGCCTCGGCCGGCCCGGTGGTGAATCCGTCGCCGATGTTCATCACCGCGAGCTGCGGGTGGTAGTGGCCGCGCACGACGACCTCCTGATCGCCGGTGATGCCGGTATCGCCCGAGAGGTACGCGACGAGGCCGTTGCTGAAGCGCACGATGTAGCCGGTCGCCAGCCCGGCGTCGCCGGCGATGCCCGCGTCCTTCATCGCCTTGCCGAGTTCGCCGCCGATGAAGTCCGGGTCCACGCCGTTGCTGTGCATCGCCGTCACCGTGGCGATGCGCACGCCGCCGATCGTCACGCTGCCGCCGAAACGCGCGAGCACGGCGTTGGCCGGATCGCCTCCGTTGGCCTTGAGCTTGGCGGCGAAGAACGCCGGCATCTCACTGCCCGTCACGATCTTCGATTTCTTCGCGAGCGCGATGTTGACCGCGCTGGTGTTAGGCACCGCCGAAACGGACGTGTCGGGCTGCGCGCAACTGCCGGCGTTCGGCGCCTTGTTGTGCGCGTTGCCCACATGATCGCCATGCAGATGGCTGACCAGGATGATGTCGATCTTGCCGAGCCGGGGGTCGGCCGCGCCGGCGACCGTTCGACCCGGGTCGTAGAGCACGCGCGTGCCGTTCGGGTCCTCGAAGATCAACGCCCGGTCCTGCGGGCAGAACTCGCCCTCGATGCCGCCCAGCGGCGTCACCTTGACCGTCTGGGCGTAGGCGGGCAATGCCGCACCGATCAGGACCCATGTCGCCAGATACTTGAGAGGACTCATCTGCCGGTCTCCGCGCAAGATCTTGAGTGGTAGGCCGTGTTGGACTTGAACCAACGACCAAAGGATTATGAGTCCTCTGCTCTAACCAACTGAGCTAACGGCCCCGGGTCTGCGAAGCCGCGGGATTGTAGGCGTCGCGGGCCGTTCATGCCCCTTGGCACGATGCCGACGGACCGCGGCCCTGGGTTAACAAGGGTTGACCTTCGAGCCCGAAGGTTCGCGCCCCTCGTCCCGATAACGGCTCCGACGGGCCCTCCTTTGGGGGCCTGCGCGACGAGGAGTCCGAATGGCACGCGCGTTGAGCGCCTTGACGGAGGCCGCCCCGATCGACCGACGGTCGTCGGCGATGGCGCTCGAACTCGAGCTGGCGTTCGAACACGCCGGGGTGGGCATCGCATGCGCCGACGCGAGCGGGCGGCTGACGCGGGCCAACGCGCACTTCGCTCGTCTGATGCGACTCGATCCGCAGACGCTCATCGGCATGCGCATGGATGTGCTCGCCGCCCACGACCAACGACTCGAAACGCGCCGGCTGATCGACGAGTTGTCGAGCGGCGTGCGCAGCAGCGGGTGCATCGAACTGCAGCACGAGGTCGACGACACCCACGTGCAATGGCTCGACGTCGAATTGCACGGCGCGCCGGCTGCGAACGGCGAACTCGCCGGCATCGTGATCACCGCCAGCGACGTCACCGCGCGCAAGCAGCGCGAAGCGCTGCAGGCGCAACGCCAGACGCTGGCGATGCAGAACGCCGGCCTCGGTCTGTGGAGCTGGGACCTGCCGCGCGGCACGATGACGTTCGACGCGCTCTGGGCGATGACGCTCGGCCACGCGGTCGCCGACCTGCCTCCGGCAGTCGCCACGTGGAACGAGCGCATGCATCGCGACGACCATCACGTGCTCGACACGTCGCTGGTGCCGTGCCTGAAGGGCCAGACGGCGGAGTTCGGCGTCGAGCACCGCATGCGCCATCAGGACGGACGCTGGATCTGGTTCTTCACGACCGGGATGGTCACCCAGCGCGGCGCCGACGGCCGCGCGCTGACGATGGTCGGTACGTCGCAGGACATCACCCAACGCAAGAACGCCGAGGCCGCGCTCGCGCTGGCACGGATGCGCCAGACGCTGGCATTGCAGACCGCGGGCCTCGGCCAGTGGGAGTGGCACGTGCCGACCGAGCAGGTCCTCTTCGACGGGCGCTTCTGCCAGATGCTCGGCTACAAGCCGGGCGAGCTGCCGTCGCATCGCGAGACCTGGGCGCTGCTGGACCTGCCGGACGAGCACGACAAGACCCGCGCGGTCTTCGACGCGATGATCGTCGGCGCCGAGGACGAGTACCACGGTGAACGCCGGCTGCGCCACAAGGACGGCCACGAGGTCTGGGTGATGGACTCGGGCCGCGTGATCGAGCGCGACGCCGACGGCCGCGCGCTGCGCATCGTCGGCCTGTACCTGGACATCACCGAGCAGAAGAAGCTCGAGACCACGCTGCGCGAGGCCAAGGAGACCGCCGACGCGGCGAGCCGCGCGAAGAGCGAGTTCCTCGCCAACATGAGCCACGAGATCCGCACGCCGATGAACGCGATCATCGGCCTGACCCGGCTCGTGCTCGACACGCCGCTCGATGCGCGCCAGCAGGACTATCTCGGCAAGGTGCACGCCGCGTCGAAGTCGCTGCTCGGCATCCTCAACGACGTCCTCGACTACTCCAAGATCGAGGCGGGACGCATGGAGCTCGAGCACATCCAGTTCAGCCTCGAGGAGCCGCTGAACAGCGTCGCAAACCTGTTCGGCATGCAGATCGAGCAGAAGGGCCTGGCGCTGTATTTCGAGATGGCGCCGGACGTCCCGATGGAGGTGATCGGCGACCCGTTGCGGCTGACCCAGGTGCTGAACAACCTCGTCGGCAATGCCATCAAGTTCACCGACACCGGCGAGGTCCGCGTCAAGGTCGATCTCGCCGGTGGCAGCGGCGACGAGTGCACGCTGCGCTTCGCGGTGAGCGACACCGGCATCGGCCTGTCGAAGGCGCAGACCGAACGCCTGTTCCAGGCCTTCACGCAGGCCGACAACTCGGTCACCCGCAAATACGGCGGAACCGGCCTGGGCCTGACGATCAGCCAGAAGCTCGTCGACCTGATGAACGGCCGGATCACGGTCTCCAGCGTCGAGGGCGAGGGCTGCACGTTCTGCTTCACGGCCGGCGTGCGCCTGCCGGCCGCTGCCAAGGGCGCGCTGGACCTGCAGCGGCTGCGCGGGCTGCGCGCCCTGGTCGTCGACGACCAGGAGACCTCGCGCATGATCATGGAGAACCTGTTCGTCTCGTGGGGCTTGGTGGTGGACAGCACGCCCAGCCCGCGCGACGGGCTGCGCCGCGTGCGCGAGCGCCACGACGCCGGTGCGCCCTACGACGTGGTGCTGCTGGACTGGCGCATGCCGGAGATGAACGGGCTGGACGTCGCACGCCAGCTGCGCGAACAGACGCCGCCGGGACGGTCGCCGCCGCTGGCGGTGATGGTGACCTCGTTCGGCCGCGAACAACTGCTGATCGACGCGGACGGCTCCGGTGTCGATGTCGTGCTGACGAAGCCGGTCGTGCCGTCGACGCTGTTCAACATCCTGACGCGCCTGAACCCGGTGGCCGGCGACGCGCCCTGCTCCGCCGACGACGCCACCGCCGCCGCACGCTTCGACGGCGCGCGCGTGCTTCTGGCCGAAGACAACTCGCTGAACCAGGTCGTCGCGACCGAGTTCCTGAAGAGCTATGGCGCCGCCGTCGTCGTCGCCAGCGACGGCGCGCAGGCGCTCGAGCATGCGCGCACGCAATCCTTCGACCTCATCCTGATGGACCTGCATATGCCTGTGATGGACGGTATCGAGACCACGCGGCGCATCCGCGCGCTGCCCGGTGGCCAGACCACGCCGATCGTCGCGATGACGGCCGCCGTGATGAGCGAGGACCGCATCCACTGCGAGGCCGCCGGCATGGTCGACTTCGTCGCCAAGCCGGTCGACCCCGATGACCTGGTGCGCGCGATGCGCCGCTGGCTGCCGAACATCCACGCGGGGCGCGAACGCGCCGCGGTGCCGTACACGCCGACCGCGGCCGATTCGGTCCACGCGGCCAGCCTGTTCGCGCTCGAGCTCGACGGCTTCGACCCGGCGAACGCGCTGCGCCGCATGCGCGGCAACGAGGAACGTCTGTGCCAGCTGCTGCGCGCCTTTCGACTCCAGCAGGCGGACACGCTGGCGCCGCTGCGCCACGCGCTGGCCGCCGGCGACCGCCACGGCGCGCTGCACCAGTTGCACTCGGTAAAGGGGGTCGCCGGCACGCTCGGCCTGACGCGGCTGGCCGATGCGGCGGCGCGCCTGGAAGCGCAGGTTCGAGACGATGCCTCGCCCGTCGACGACAGCGACTTCGCCGCGAAGCTCGAGCACACGCTGCAGGCACTCGACGCGCTGACCCCGCCCGCCGTCGCGACGCCGGTCGAACGACTCCTGCCACCGACCGCGGAGCAGCGTGACGCATTGCTGCAACTGATGGGCGACCTGGCGCGCTACCTGCACGAGCAGGAGCTGGTGCCGGACGGGCTGATCGACGACCTCCGGCGCGCGAGCATCGGCACGCTGCCGGCGCAGCCGATCGCCCAGCTGTGCCAGCACGTCTTCGACTTCGATCACGAAGCCGCGCTCGCCGACCTGGAGCGGCTCGAGTCCGCCCTGGCCCTGCCGTTGCCCGCCTGAGCCGCCCCATGAAGCGCCTCACACCTCCCACGCCGAAGAAGCTGTTGCTGCTGGTCGACGATGTCCCGGCCAATCTGCACGTGCTGTCGTCCGCGCTGCGCAACGACTACCGCATCAAGACCGCGACCAGCGGCAAGGCCGCGCTCGACATCGCACGCCGCGAGGACCGCCCCGACCTCGTGCTGCTCGACGTGATGATGCCCGGCATGAGTGGCCACGAGGTGATGCTCGCGCTGCGCGACGACGAGCGCACGCGCGAGATGCCGGTGATCTTCGTTACCGCCGACAAGTCCGACGAAAGCGAGCTGCACGGCCTGGAGCTCGGCGCCTGCGACTTCCTCACCAAGCCGGTCAACGTGCCGGTGATGAAGACGCGCGTGCGCAACCTGCTCCGTCAGCGCCACCTGCAGCAGATGCTCGAACTGAACGAGCTGAAGCTGCGCGCGATGCTCGACAGCAGCATGCAGTTCATCGGCCTGCTCGACATCGACGGCAACGTGCTGCACCTGAATCGCCAGGTCCACGACCTGCTCGGCCTGTCGCTCGAAGCGTTGATGGGCGAGCCCTTCTGGGAGACCTCGCTGTGGTCGCACTCGCCCGCGCTGCAGGCCGACGTGCGCCATGCGATCACGCAGGCCGCGCTGGGCGTGTCCAGCCGCTTCGAGACCGTGCACCTGCACAGCAACGGCACCGAGATGACGCTGGACTTCTCGCTGCGCCCGGTGGTCGGCGCCGACGGCGAGGTCGCGTTCCTGTTGCCGGAGGCGACCGACGTCACCCAGCACAAGCGCGCCGAGGAGAACATCCGGCGCCTGGCCAACTACGACCCGCTCACCAGCCTGCCGAACCGCACGCTGTTCGGCGACCGCGTCAGCCAGGCGATCCGCCAGGCCGAGCGCACGCGCGAACCGCTCGCGTTGATGTTCCTCGACCTCGACCGCTTCAAGCACATCAACGACACGCTCGGCCACGACTGCGGCGACAAGCTGCTGATCGAGGTCGGCCAGCGTCTGGCCGCGGTGGTGCGCCAGCAGGACACGGTGTCGCGCCTCGGCGGTGACGAGTTCGTGCTGCTGCTGCCGAACACGCCGGCCGGCGGCGCGATGGTCGTCGCCGAGAAGCTTATCGCCAGCATCTGCGAGCCCTGCGTGATCGGCAACCACGAACTCAGCGTGACGCCGTCGATCGGCATCGCGATGTACCCGGGCGACGGCAAGGAGTTCGAGAGCCTGTCGAAGTCGGCCGACGTCGCGATGTACCGCGCCAAGCGCGAGGGCCGCAACACGTATCGCTTCTTCACGCAGGAGATGCAGGAGCGCTCGGCGCGCCAGATCCAGCTCGAGGCCGCGTTGCGCCACGCCATCAAGCGCGACGAGCTGGCGCTGCACTACCAGCCGCAGATCGACATCGCCACCGGCGACTGCGTCGGCGTCGAAGCGCTGCTGCGCTGGCGCACCGCCGAACTGGGGTCAGTCTCGCCGGCCGAGTTCATCCCGTTGGCCGAGGAGACCGGGCTGATCCTGCAGATCGGCGAATGGGTGCTGCGCGCCGCGACCGCGCAGATGCGCCGGTGGCTCGACGACGGCTCGTCGATCAAGCTGGTCGCCGTCAATCTGTCGGCGGTACAGCTGCGCCAGAAGGACTTGCCGGACCTGATCGACCGCTGCCTCGCCGATGTCGGCCTGCCGCCCGAGCACCTGGAGCTCGAGTTGACCGAGAGCGCGGCGTTCAGCCACCCCGAACTCGCGTTCGCGATGCTCGCGCAACTGCGTGCGCGCGGCCTGAAGCTGTCGATCGACGACTTCGGCACCGGTTATTCGTCGCTGTCCTACCTGCGCCGCATCCAGATCGACAAGCTCAAGATCGATCAGTCGTTCGTGCGCGACCTCGGCAAGGACCCGGAGGACGAGACGCTCGTCAACGCGATCATCAGCATGGCGCGTTCGCTCAAGCTCACGACGATCGCCGAAGGCGTCGAGACGCTGGAGCAGCTCACCTACCTGCAGGCGCAGGGCTGCAACGAAGTCCAGGGCTACTATTTCAGCCGGCCGCAGCCGGCGGCGGACCTCGAGGTCTGGCTCGGCCAGCGGATGGTCGAGATCGATATCGGCTGACGGTCGTCGTCGACGCGCGACTACTTCGTGCTCAACGCGTTGCTGACCAGCCGCGACGTGATGTCGACGATCTGGATCATCCGGTCGTACGCCATCCGTGTCGGCCCGATCACGCCGAGCGTGCCAACGACCTGGCCGTCGACTTCGTACGGCGCCGAGACCACCGACAGCTCCTCGAACGGCACGACCTTGCTCTCCCCGCCGATGTAGATGCGCACGCCTTCGGCGCGGCTGCTGCCTTCGAGCAGCCGCATCAATTGCGTCTTCTGCTCGAACAGGTCGAACAGCTTGCGCAGGCTGCCCATGTCGCTGGAGAAATCCTGCACCGTCAGCAAATTGCGCTCGCCGCTGATCACGACCTGCTCGCGGCTGTCGGCCGCTTCGCTGCCGGCCTGCACCGCGGCCTGCATCAGCGTGGCGATCTCGCCGCGCAGCGCATCGACCTCGGTCTTCAGCCGCTCGCGCACTTCCTCGATCGTGCGGCCGGCGTAGTGGGCGGTGAGGTAGTTGCTCGCCTCGACGAGTTGGCTCTGGGTGTAGTCCTGGGCGGTGAAGATCACGCGGTTCTGCACGTCGCCGTCGGGCGCGACCAGGATCACCAGCACGCGCCGCTCCGACAGCCGCATGAATTCGATGTGGTGAAACACGCTCGCCTTGCGCGGGGCGGTGATCACGCCGACGAAGCTCGACAGGTTCGACAGCAGCTGCGCCGCGTTCGCGATCACGCGCTGCGGCTGATCGGGGAGCAGGTGCGGTTCGATCTGCGACCCGTGCGTGATCGGCTGCGCGGTGAGCATCGTGTCGACGAACAGCCGATACCCGCGTGCGGTCGGGATCCGCCCGGCGCTGGTGTGCGGGCTGGCGATCAGGCCGAGTTCTTCGAGATCGGCCATCACGTTGCGGATCGTCGCCGGCGACAGCTCCAGCCCGCTGGCGCGCGACAGCGTGCGCGAGCCGACCGGCTGGCCGTCGGCGATGTAGCGCTCGACCAGGGCTTTCAGCAGGGTTTTGGCACGCTCGTCCAGCATGTTTTCATTGTAGTTTCCGAACGATTTTCGCCCCGCATCCGCGAGGGGCCGTGTGGTGTAATCCCGCGCATGAGCAGTCGCTTCCGACATGTCGCGCTGGTGGGAAAGTATCAAACCCAAGGCATCCGCGATGTGTTGCAGGAGATCGCCCGGTTCCTCGAACGGCTCGGGCTGAAGGTGTCGCTGGAGCAGCAGACGGCGCTGAACACCGGCCTGTCGGACTACGGCGCGCTGACGGTCCCCGAACTCGGCCGCGATTGCGACCTGGCCGTCGTCGTCGGCGGCGACGGCACGATGCTCGGCATCGCGCGCCAGCTCGCGCGCTACGGCACACCGCTGGTGGGCATCAACCAAGGGCGCCTGGGCTTCATCACCGACGTGCACATCGGCGACTACGCCGAAGCGCTCGCGCCCATGATGGCCGGCGACTACGAGGAAGAGCACCGCACGATGCTCGAAGGCTTCGTGCAGCGCGACGGCCACCGCATCTTCGATGGATTTGCGATGAACGATGTCGTCGTGAGCCGGGGCGCAGCGGCCAGCATGGTCGAGTTGAAGGTCGACATCGGCGCCGAGTTCGTCGCGAACTTTCGATCGGACGGCCTGATCGTCGGCTCGCCGACGGGTTCGACCGCCTATTCGCTCTCGGCCGGCGGCCCGATCCTGCACCCGGGCATCGCCGGCTGGGTGCTGGTGCCGATCGCACCGCACGACCTGTCGAACCGGCCGATCGTGTTGCCCGACACCGGCGAGATCACGGTCGAGATCGTCGCCGGGCGCGAGGCCAGCGTGAGCTTCGACATGCAGTCGCTGGCGAGCCTGCTGCATGGCGACCGGGTCCGGATCCGGCGTTCGCCGAATCAGGTCCGTTTCCTGCATCCGCGAGGCTGGAGCTACTACGCCACGCTGCGACGCAAACTGCACTGGAACTCGGGGGTGAACTGACGTGCTGCGCCGGCTGTCATTGCGCGATTTCGTCATCGTCGCCGAACTCGAGGTCGAGTTCGACGCGGGCTTTTCGGTGCTGACCGGCGAGACCGGCGCGGGCAAGTCGATCCTCGTCGACGCCCTGCAGCTCGCGCTCGGCGGCCGCGGCGACGCCGGCGTCGTGCGCGAAGGGGCGCCGCGGGCCGAGATCGGTGCCGAGTTCGATGCGCCGCCGAGTCTTGCGGCATGGCTTGCAGACGGCGGCTTCGATGCCGGCGACACCCTGCTGCTGCGCCGAGCGATCGACGCGCAGGGCAAGAGCCGCGCGTGGATCAACGGCAGCGCGGCGACGATCGCGCAGTTGCGCGAAGCCGCCGACCACCTCGTCGACATCCACGGCCAGCACGCGTGGCAGAGCCTGACGCGCGGGCCGTCGGTGCGCGCGCTGCTCGACGCGTACGCCGGCGTCGACACCGCCCCGCTGACGCTGGCGTGGTCGAGTTGGCGCGCGGCGAGCGATGCACTCGAACGCGCGAGCACGCAGCAGGCCGGCCTGGAGCGCGAGCGCGAGCGGCTTGCCTGGCAGATCGGCGAGCTCGACAAGCTCGCTCCAGGCGACGACGAATGGCCCGAACTCGAAGCCGAGCACCGGCGCCTGGCCAATGCACAGTCGCTGATCGAGGCGGCGCGCCACGCGCTCGATGCGGTGTCCGAGGCGGACGACAACGCCGATGCGCTGACGACGCGCGCGCTGCACGCGCTGGCCGATGTCGCCGGCTATGACGCGCAACTGGCCGCGACGATCGAGGTGCTGCAGGGCGCCCAGGCGCAGTTGCAAGACGCGGCGCACACGCTGTCGAGCTATCTGAATCACACCGAGCTGGATCCGCAGCGCCTGCAGACGCTGGACGAACGGCTCTCGGCCTGGATGGCACTGGCGCGTCGCTATCGCCGGCCACCGTCCGAACTGCCCGCGTTGCTCGCGCAGTGGAAGGACGAGCTGAAGGCGCTCGACGCCGCGACCGACCTCGACGGTCTGCAGCACGCGCTGGCGCGCACCCGCGCCGCCTACGACACGGAGGCCAAACGCGTATCGGCTGCGCGCCGCGCTGGTGCGCCCAGGCTCGCCGCGGCGGTCACCCAGTCGCTGCAGGTGCTCGGCATGAGTGGCGGCCGCTTCGAGGTCGCGTTGACGCGCGGCGAGGCGCCGCAATCGTTCGGCCTCGAAGCGATCGAGTTCCTCGTCGCCGGGCACGCGGGCAGCACGCCGCGGCCGCTGGCCAAGGTCGCCTCCGGCGGCGAACTCTCGCGCATCGCGCTGGCGATCGCGGTCACGACCAGCCAATTGCAGAGCGCCGGCACGCTGATCTTCGACGAGGTCGACGCCGGGGTCGGCGGTGCGGTCGCCGAGACCGTCGGTCGCCTGATGAAGCAGCTCGGCCGCGATCGCCAGGTGCTCGCGGTGACCCACCTGCCGCAGGTGGCGGCCTGTGCCGACCGCCACTTCGTCGTCGCCAAGCAGACCCGCGGCAGCGCCACCCTCAGCGAGGTGCACGCGGTCAGCGGCGAGGTGCGCGTCGCCGAAGTGGCGCGCATGCTCGGCGGAGAACGCCTGTCCAACACGAGCCTTGCGCATGCGCAGGAAATGCTCGCCGTCGGCGCCGACGCGGCGAGCGTCGCCGCCCGCGGGCGCAAGCGATCATGAGCGGGGAGCCTCCCTTGCCGCACGCAGCCGACGACCTGTCCTCGCGGCGCGAGGTCGTGCTGGTCACCGGCATTTCCGGCTCCGGCAAGTCGGTCGCGTTGCACGCGCTCGAAGACGCCGGCTTCTTCTGTGTCGACAACCTGCCGCCCGAGTTGCTGCGCGGCTTCCTGAAGCTCGAAGAGACACGCCCCGATCGGCGCCTGGGCATCGCCGTTGATGTGCGCAGCGCGGGCTCGCTGCCGCACCTGCTGCCGCTGCTCGACCAGTTGCAGCAGGAAGGGGTCGCGGTGCAGGTGGTCTTCCTGGACGCGAGCACCGATGCCCTGGTGCGCCGCTTCTCCGAAACGCGCCGCCCTCACCCGCTGTCCGGCGAGTTGCCGCCGCAGGCGATCCCGGCCGGGTCGGAAGGCGACGGCGAGCCTCCATCGCGGCGCGCGCTGGTCGACGCGATCGAGCTGGAGCGCAAACTGCTCGCCGATCTGCGCGAAGTCTCGACCGTGATCGACACGAGCCAGCTGCGCCCGGCGCAACTGCGCATCTGGATCCGCGACCTGGTGCGCGACACCGGCAAGCGCCTGACGCTGGTGTTCGAGAGCTTCGCGTTCAAGTTCGGCGTGCCGCTGGATGCCGACTATGTGTTCGACGTGCGCGTGCTGCCGAACCCGCACTACGTGCGCGAGCTGCGTCCGCTGACCGGGCGCGACGCGCCGGTGGCCGCGTTCCTGCGGCTGCAGCCCGAAGTCGGCGAGATGCTCGGCCAGATCGAGGCCTTCATCGCGCGTTGGTTGCCGGCGTTCGAGGCCGACCAGCGCAGTTACCTCACCGTCGCGATCGGCTGCACCGGCGGACAACACCGCTCGGTCTATTTCGCCGAGACGCTGGCGGAGCGCTTCCGCCCGTTGGCCACCACGCTGATCCGCCATCGCGAACTGGATGCACGCGACTGAGCCCACCGTCGAGTTGCCGCTGTTTCCGCTGCAAGCGGTGCTGTTCCCGGGCGGGCGATTGACGCTGAAGATCTTCGAAGCGCGCTACCTCGACCTGATCGGCTCGTGCCTGCGCGAGCAGCGGCCGTTCGGCGTCGTGACGCTGCGCAGCGGGCACGAGGTGCGCCGGCCGGATGAGCGCGTCGCGTTCGAGCCGATCGGCACGCTGGCCGAACTGCTCGACGTCGACAGCGACACGCCGGGCATCCTGCACGTGACTTGCTGCGGCCGGTCGCGCTTCGGCATGCGCGACAGCCGCCAGCGCGACGACGGCCTCTGGCTCGCGCACACCGACGCGATCGCCGACGACGCGACGGTCGAACCGGGCGCCACCCAGCGCGAAGCGGTACGCGGGTTGCGCGACGCGATGGCGTCGTTGAAGGCGCAGAGCGTGGTGCCGTTCCTCGAGCCGTTCCGCTTCGACGACGCCGGCTGGGTCGCGAACCGCTGGTGCGAGCTGCTCCCGATCCCGCAGGCGGCGAAGTACAAGCTGATGACGCTGCCCGACCCGGCGATGCGGTTGAAACTCGTCGACGACTTCCTGCGCAGCGAGGGCGTGATCGCCTAGATTGCCGCCAACAGCAGCTTGCGCAGCGGCGCGGGCAGCCCGGCGGCGAGGGCCGCGTCGCGCTCGAACCAGTCGCCCGCCGGCCACGCCGCGGTGATGCGCGCCACCGTCGCGGCGGCCGTGCGCGCGGGCAGCGTCCAGCGCAGCGGATGCAAGGTCCAGTCGAGGTGTGTCAGCACATGCGTGAAGCTCGGTAGCGCCCGGACTTCTCCCGGCCCGCCCGCGTGCAGCGCGTCGAACGCGGCGCGCGAGTCGAACTCGGGCAGGCTCCACAACCCGGCCCACACCCCGGTGGCGGGCCGTTGCACGAGCCAGATCCGGTCGCGCCACTCAAGCCAGAGCCAGACATGCTCGCGCACACCCCGCCGGAGCTTGCGCGTTTTGATCGGGTAGCGCCCAATCGTGCCCGCGCGCAGGGCCCGGCAATCGGGCTGCGCCGGGCACTGCGGGCAATTCGGCGTGCGTTGCAGACAGACGGTCGCGCCGAGGTCCATCAGGCCCTGCGTGTAGCGCTCGATGTCGTGATCGGGCAGCAGGCGCGTCGCCTCGGCCCAGAGTGCGCGCTCGTGCCTGGCTTGGGCGAGGTCGCCGTCGAACGCGAGCACGCGCGTCAGCACGCGCTTGACATTGCCGTCGAGGATCGCGACGCGCTCACCGAAGCAGAACGCGGCGATCGCCGCCGCGGTCGAGCGGCCGATGCCGGGCAGCGTCGCCAGCGCCGCGCTGTTGTCCGGGAACCGGCCGCCATGATCGGCGACGACCACTTGCGCGCAGCGGTGCAGATTGCGCGCGCGGCTGTAGTAGCCCAAGCCGCTCCACAACGCATACACGTCGTCGAGCGTGGCGGCGGCCAGCAGGGCGACATCGGGAAAGCGCTGCAGGAAGCGCTCGTAGTACCCGAGCACGGTCGCGACCTGCGTCTGCTGCAGCATGATCTCCGACAGCCAGACACGGTACGGATCGCGCGTGCGTTGCCACGGCAGCGTGTGACGCCCGTGATGGCGCTGCCACTCGATCAGCCGGGTGGCGAAGTCGCTCTCGGGGGCGGCAGCCCTAGGCGGTCTGGGCACGCCGGATCGGCGTCACGATGTCGGGCATGCCGAGCGTCTCGGCGTCGCTGACGCTCACCGGGCCGGCACGGGCCTGTTCGCGCATCGCTTCGAGCAACTCGCGCGAACGGCTGAGGAAGCCTTGAACGCGCTCGTCGTGTGCTTCGAGCTCGGCGATACGCGACTCCAGCTCGCTCGCGGCAGCCTGGACGCGCTCCAGCGATTCGTGCCGACGGCGGAAATTGCGGCGCCGCTCGCGCAACTGCGCATCCACCTGGGAGGACGCGGCCTTGTTCCACAGCTCCAGGTCGCCGCTCGCGTTCTCGAACACCACGCGCAGCTTGGAGACCAGCATGCGCCGGAACTGCTCCATGAACTTGGGTTGCGACAGACGCACGGCCTGCCCGAGACCGAGGTACTGCACATAACCTTGTTCGATCTGCGCCAGCTCCTCGTGGAAGCGCGCCATGTCGGGCGAACGGGTCAGCGCGAGGCTGAAGCCGAACTCCTTGTTGAGCTTGGCGAACGACGCGCCGAGCATGTCGCGAATCTCGTCGCTGCGCTTGCCGGCGGCGTCGAGCAGCGCGCGCAGCCGGGCGCACAACGCGATGAACGCCTTCTTCGCGCCGAGGTTCAGCAGCGACGCCTTCATCTCCGCCTGCATCTGGCCGACCTCTTCGCGCAGCCGGTCCGACGAGATGCCGAGCAGCGCGTCCTTCAGCATCCGGCTGTGCACCAGGCGCAGCGCCTGCAGCCGCACGGTGCACTGCTCGAACTCGGCGGTTTCGGCCTCGACCCGCTGCAGCATCAGCCGCAGCTTGCCGCCGCTCTTGCCGCGCAGGCCGCGCAGCTCCAGCATCTGCTCGGCGAGCTGGCGACGGTGGTCGCCCAGGCGGCGAGCCACGTGGTTGTCGATCTGTTGCACGCCTTCGAGCACCGCCTGTTCGAGCACCTGGCGGCGATGCGGCAGCAGTTGCGAACCGAGCGCCAGTTCGAGCGCCGGCAGGCGACTCTCGTCGAGCGCGTCGTCGTCCTTCGCGATGCGCGCGGCCAACGCCTGGCGCGCCGAAAGCGGGAACACGCGCTCGATCGGGATGCCGAGCGTCTTGGCGGTGTCGACGCACTGTTTGTCGATCTGGCCGTCGACTTCGCCGCTGGCGGCCAGCGGATCGGCGAGCGCGTCGATCTTGTTCAGCACGACGAAGCGCGACAGCGCGTGGCCGCCGAGGTGGTCGCGCCACACGCCCATGTCGGAGCGCGTCACGCCGGTGTCGGCACCGAGGATGAACACCGTGGCGTGCGCGGTCGGCAGCAGGCTGAGCGTCAGCTCGGGCTCGGCGCCGATCGCGTTCAGGCCCGGCGTGTCGAGCACGACCAGGCCCTGCTTCAGCAACGGGTGCGGATAGTTGATCAGCGCGTGGCGCCAGGCGGGAATCTCGACGCGGCCCGCAGCGTCCACCGGCGGGTTGTCGTCGGATTCGGTGTCGTTCCAGAAGCCCAGGTCACGCGCCGTGTCCTTGCTGACCCACTCGGTGCGCGTCACTTCCTGCAGCGATCGGGCGAGCTTCTCGGCGTTGTCGACATCGAGGTCGCGCACCGTCCAGGCACGGCGCTGCTTGCGCAGTTCGGCCAGCGACTGGCCTTCCAGCCGCGTCGCGATCGGCAGCAGCATCAGCGCCGGGACGTCGTCCGGGTTCCATGCGAGCTCGACCGGGCACATCGTCGTGCGGCCCGGCGTGGCCGGGAGCACGCGCCGGCCGGTGTCGGCAAAGAAGATCGCGTTGATCAGCTCGGACTTGCCGCGCGAAAACTCGGCGACGAACGCAACCACCAGCTTCTCGTTGCCGAGCCGCTCGCGCAACGCGGCCATCTGCACCATCGCCGGCGTGTCGATCAGTTCGTGGTCGGTCAGAAAGCGCGCGGCCTCGTCCAGCCGTTTGGCCAGCGTCGTTCGCCAGCCGCTCAGAGAGTCCAGACTGACGGCAAACGAAGGGGTCATAGGGGTGCTTCGGGCAGGGCGGACGCGGTTGTAATTCATCCTAGCGCAAGGTTCGCTCGATGATTGAAACCAAACGTCTGCCCGCCGGCGCCGCGTGACGCGCTGCACACGCGGGCGCGGCGGCCGCGCCTCAACGCTTCTGGCAGCCCGGGCAGAAGTAGGTCGCGCGCTGGCCCTGGACGATGCGCCGTACCGTGCCGTCGCCGCGAACACACGGCTGCCCCGCTCGGCCGTAGACGCGTGCCTGGGTCTGGAATTCGCCGGCCATGCCGTGCGCATCGCGAAAGTCGCGCAGCGTCGAGCCGCCGAGCTCGAGCGCGCGCGCCAGGGTGCTGCGCACCGCCTCGGCCAGACGCTCGCACCGCGCCAGGCTGAGGCGGTCGCAGCGCGTGCGCGGATCGATGCGCGCTTCGAACAACGCCTCGCAGGCGTAGATGTTGCCCGCGCCGACGACGATGGCGCCCCCGAGCAGCGCCTGCTTGATCGCAACGCGCCTGCCCCGCAGCGCCGCGTGCAGGTGCGCGCCGGTGAAGGCGGGGTCGAACGGTTCGAGCCCGAGCCCGGCGAGCAGCTTGGCGGCCGGATCGGCATCGAGCGACGGCGACCAGACGACCGCGCCGAAGCGCCTCGGATCGGTCAAGCGGAGCATCCCGTGGGTCGTGAGCAGATCGAAGTGGTCGTGCGGTCCGGGCGCGGACTCGGCCGCGCTGAACGCGAGCGAACCGGACATGCCGAGGTGCATCAACAGCCCGCCGCGACCCGGACTTTCGTCGCCCAAGGCCAGCCACAAATATTTACCTCTTCGCGTCACGTCGCCGATCCGCTGCGACACCAGCACCGCGGGCTCGCAGCCGAGCGGCCAGCGCAGCGGCTTGCCGAGGCGTACGGCGCGTACGCGGGCGCCGCGGATGCGTTCCGCAAAGCTCAGTCGTGTGACCTCGACCTCCGGCAACTCGGGCATGACGGGAATTATCTCGTGACCGTCGCTTTGCACCCCGGCGCCTAAAATGTGGGACAGCCTCAGCAGGAGCCCGTGATGCCCACCCCCAGCCCTCGAACGAGCCGCCTGCCGATGCGTGCGGCCGCGGTGTTGGCGTCGCTGGCCTGCGCGTCCACGTTCGCGCTCGCGGCCGACGGCAAGCCCTCGCGCGTCGAGAACTCCCCGCTCAACGCGCCGCTGTTCAACCAGTTGCTGATCAGCGAGATCGAAGTCCGGGAGGGCGATCTGGCCACCGGATACCAGTTGATGCTCGACGCCGCACGGCGCACCGCCGATGAGCAGCTCTACCGGCGCGCCACCGAGATCGCGCTGCAGGCCCGCTCCGGCGACGATGCGCTGGCGGCGGTGCGCGCGTGGCGCCAGGGTCTGCCCGGGTCGGTCGAGGCGCTGCGCTACGAGATCCAGTTGCTGGTGCAGCTCGACCGCACCGCCGACACCGTGCAGCCGATCCAGGCGCTGATCAAGCTGACCGCGCCGGCACAGCGCTCGTCGCTGATCAACGCGCTGCCGCGCTTCCTCGCCCGCAGCAAGGACCGCAAGCTCGCCGCCAACGTCCTCGAGCAGGCGTTGCTGCCCTACATCAACGAGCCGGACACGCGCGTCGCCGCGCGCGTCACCGTCGGCCGTGGCTGGCTCGGCGCGATCAACGGCACGAAGGCGCTCGCGCTGGCACAGAGCGCGCACGAGATGGACCGCGGCGCCGAAGGCCCGGCCGGGTTGGCGCTCGAGATGCTGCCGGGCACGCCGGAGGCCGAAGCGATCGTCGTCGATCATCTCGCGGCCAAGCCCGACAGCAACAGCGTGCGGCTGCTGTACGTGCGCGCGTTGCTGACCGCGCAGCGCCTCGTCGATGCGACGACCCAGCTCGACACGCTGACGAAGAACTCGCCGAACCTGCCGCAGGCCTGGCTCACGCTCGGCGCGCTGCATGTGCAGTTGCGCGAGCCGGTGGCGGCGATCGCGGCGCTGAACAAGTACCTCGAACTGATCGAAGCCGGCGTGGCGCCGATGCCGCCGGAGGCCGCCGCGCAGAGCGCCAACGCCGATGACGACACGCCCCCCGCGACCAAGGAAGACGCGTTGATCCGCGGCTGGCTGCTGATGTCCCAGGCCGCAGATCTGCAAGGCGACTTCAAGGCCGCCGATGCGTGGCTCGCCAAGATCGACAGCCCGCAGCGCGCGCTCGAAGTGCAGGTGCGCCGAGCCTCGCTGCTCGCGCGCGAGGGCAAGGTCGCGCAGGCGCGCGAGATGATCCGCCGCCTGCCGGAGAAGACCGCCGACGACGCGCGCATGAAGATCATGGCCGAAGCCCAGATCCTGCGCGACGCCAAGCGCTGGGCCGACGCGAACACGCTGCTGGCGCAGGCGAATCAGCGCTACGCGGACGACGTCGAGCTGATCTACGAGCAGTCGATGATGCTCGAGAAGCTGAACAAGCTCGCCGACATGGAACGGCTGCTGCGCCGCGTGATCGAGCTCAAGCCCGACCACCAGCATGCGTACAACGCGCTCGGCTATTCGCTCGCCGAGCGCAACCTGCGACTGCCCGAGGCGCGCTCGCTGATCAAGAAGGCGCTCGAGCTGAGCCCGGGTGAACCGTCGATCACCGACAGCCTCGGCTGGGTCGAGTACAAGCTCGGCAATCGCGACGAGGCGATCCGTCTGCTGCGCGAGGCCTACCAAGGCCAGCCCGATGCGGAGATCGCCGCGCACCTGGGCGAAGTGCTGTGGGTCAGCGGCCAGACCGACGAAGCGCGTCGCGTGCTGCGCGAGGCCCGGACGCGCGACGCGACGAACGAAGTGCTGCGCGCCACGCTCGCACGGCTGCGCGTCGACCTGTGATCGCGCGCCGACAGCTCGCGGCGCTGAGCGCGGCGCTGATGGTGGCGGCGTGCGCGTCCGTGCCGACGACACT